>Ga0209061_1002336_pt1 | contig 24697 bp, 27 predicted proteins | sample Coa_R1_10_FD_187157 | JGI IMG/M metagenome (GOLD analysis project Ga0209061, IMG submission 187157) | Surface soil microbial communities from Centralia Pennsylvania, which are recovering from an underground coalmine fire - Coalmine... | ecosystem: Environmental > Terrestrial > Soil >...
TAGTCGGCAACACGACGGCCGAGCTCGTCCCCGGCGACGACGCCGCCCAGGCGCTGGTCTCCGCCGCCTACGAGGGGTTCGTCGAAGTGGTGAGCGATGCGCTGCGTCGCGGTCAGGCGAACGGCGAGGTGGTCACGACCGCCACCCCCGAGGCCCAAGCCTTGCTGTTGCAGATGGTGTTCCAAGGATCATCGTTGGTGGCACGGGCCGGCATCGACCGCCAACGGCTCGACCAAAGCATCGACGCGCTGATCGACGCTCTCCGACAGCCAGAGGCGCCACCCGGTTGAGGGCCCGGACTCGCGGCGAGGATCCTCTCGGGTGTCAGCGAGCCGCGTGTGCGAGCTCGCCGTCCGGGGCGCGCTGACCGCCGGCGCTCATGACGGCCGCGCCGTCGTGGTCCTGCTCGGCCGCACCGAAGACCGCCAGGCCGCCCAGCCGCTGACCGATCTGGACCCCTGGCTGCGCCCGACCTGACCGACTACGACCAGCTGCTCGGCCAGGATGCGAAGCGATGACCCCGTCACCGAAGACCCAGGCATTGGAGGCGCTGATCCAAGCGCACGCGACCGAGCTGAAGCTCCCGACCGTCGAGCGCCGCTTCCGGACACTCGCCAGCAAGCAACACGCGAGCAGCAAACTCCGATCGCATCCCTAGCGGCCTTGCTGGAAGCCGAGCACTAGGAACGAGCGGAGCGACGTGAGCGACGCAGGCTGATCGACGCGCGGTTCCCGCTGATCAAGCGGCTGGAGGAGCTGAACGCAAAAGCAGCAAACGAGCATGATCCCCGGCGCGAAGTGGGGGCCACTTCAAGCCACCGCGCCGTGGCCACTACAAGCTGCCGGTCTCACCCCCATCGGCATAACCAGCGAACCGGCATAGTGGAGCGTGCAGCGCTGCCAGGGCAGCCGACCAGGCGGGCTCGCGTTCTTGGGCCCCTGGTGCTGATCGGAGACGCAAAAGCGCACCCCTGCGGCCTGCGGGGCGCGGAGCGAGCGCAGGAACTCAACCCAGAACAACTCGGCGTCGATCTCGCCGATATCTAGGCCGATCGCCTCCCGGCGACCGGTCTCGTGCACCAGCGTAGGCGACCGCCAGCGCACTCGGGTCCACCTGCCTACGGCAGCAAACCTTGACCACCTTCGCATCGAGCCACAGGTAGGGGGTGCTCGTCCTCAAGCGGCCGCTAGCGGAAAGCCCGCACCTGCCGATCCAGCACCCGGCAGATCGCGCTGACCCGGTCCTTGCCGATCCCGTACACCCTGCGCTGCTCCACCAGCGGGTCGACCTTCCGCATCCAGACACCGTGTACGTAGGCCTCCACCATGACCATGACCGCCAGGACCGCCTGCTCAACCCTCTTGTGCGGCTCCAGAAACGACGACAAATGCGAGCCGCCCCAGCGCTTCGGGATCGCCAGGTCGATCTCCCCGACCCGTGTCTCCCAGAACCAGTCCCGGTACCGTTGCCGTGCGTCGCGCGCGTCTCGGCCGCAACCTCACCCAGCTGCGCGCCGATCTGCGCTGATCGCACCCTCGATCAACTCAGCCGCCACCGCAGCCGCCGCCTCCTTGAGGAAATCGCCGTGCTCCCCCACTACCGTGCTGCGCACCAGCTCCAACTTCGGCACGCTCTGCGAGTCGGCCATCGTGATGTCCCTCTCCTCCATCGACTTGGTCCTCAACCGACGAGTCTCGGAGCCACGATGGCCGACATCGCCCCTGACTTCGGACTTCGCGCTCTTTCCCGCGAGACGCCTTACAACACTTCTAGCTACGATGCGGCCGCGTCGCGAAGGGCCAGCCGCGGTAGGGGAAGGGCGCAGCGTGCGGGTCCCCTAGCCACCGGAAGTGCAGATTTCCGATCGGGGTGTAGGGCTTATAGCTCTGCTCGTCATCAATGCTGCCCTGCCCACTGTACTCGGCAACTGCGGGCAGCGGATACACTGGATAAGTCCGAGTCACAGTTCCGCTCGGGCTAGACTGCCAAGCGATGATCTTCGTGGGAACCTCTCCACGCTCGACCCAGTTGATCAGGTTTGGAAGCACTTGCAGATCGTAGATCATGCCGCTTGCGGCCTGAACATGGCTACCGGCAGGCAGCATAAAAACTCGCGCAAAGCGCTCAGCCTTCGCGAGCCCGCCGTACCGTGCCGCGACCTGCGCATACCAATCCGGCACTGAGAAGGCGCCGCCGGCCTCGTCCTGCCAGCTCTGCCACACGATGAGCTTTCCCCCAGCCTCGGCGAAACTCGTGAGGTTGGGGTGATTACTGTTGTTGGCGTCGTAGATAGCGCCCATCACCTGAAGCGCTTCCCAAGTCCTCTTTGTGAAGCGCAGATCACGCCACGTGTAGCTCGCTGGCGGGTCCTTAGCGAAAGCCAAAAAGCGGAGGTTGGAGCCGGCCAGAAAGACCCCGGCCTCCGCGAAGCTTGGCCAGGCTAGCTCAGAGCCGTACGGCTCGCCGCCGGGATACATGTAACTGCCCGCACGCGTGCGCGGTCCTCGATACATCGCCTGAGCGGCCGCGACCTGCCGCGCCGTGAGACAGTTCTTTGGCCGCCTGGCGGTGCAGCGGATCTGCGCCGGGTTCCAGTGGCAGACGCGCGGATCGTCGATCTGTCCGACAGCGGTCCCGTTGCTGCGGTCGCACGCTGCAACGGCAGCGTCGTGGAGCACCCCCAGCGCGGCCGGTCCGATGATCTGACCACCACTTGACGACAGCAAGTTCCTTGCAGCCCAATCGAAGGACACGAGCGCGTCTTGGATCGTGATTGCGGGTGCCCCTGCGACGATCCCGTTGAAGTCATGCGGATACCGCTGCGCCTCTTGAATAGCTGCCCGCCCACCGTCAGAGTAGCCGTCAAAATACGAGTACGCGGGTCGCCTCCCGTAAAAACGTGTGATGATCTTCTTCGCAACTACGGCCGTAAGATGGTCCGCGAGGTATCCGAACTCGCGTCGCAGTGGGTTGCTTATCCCCGGCGCGCCCCACACATCCCAGCGGCCCGTTGCCAAATGACCCTCGTTGTCGCTCGCCACTGCGAAAGTGTTGCTCGAAAGACCTACTCCAATATCTCCAGGAGGAGACAGCCCGATGCTCACGACTCCGCAATTGCCACCACACCCTGTCTGCAGGTAACGATCCTCATAAGTGTGGGTGGGAAGACGAAGCTCAAATTGTGTTTGCGGCGCAATGAACCCCGCCACGTCGCAGTATTGTGCCGCGCCGCGCCCAACCAAGGACGTGCTTGTGATGCTCGTTGGCGCTCCGGCGATAGTGCTGAAGTCTTGCCGAGCCAGCGCAGCGCACGACATGCGCGGCAGTACGATATTGCGACTAGGGATGGTCACGCTCAACGAGCGCGGGACCGTGACTGGAGCAGCCGCCGGGCTTACCTGACGTGACCTTGAGCCTTTAGCTGCAGCGGTAACGGCCAGCGCGCACACGCTCAGCGCCATCACAGCAATGATGGCCGTGGCCAGTCGACGATAAGACCCGCTCCCGCGCATGTACTCTCCTCCCTTCACATGCGACACCATTACGAGCGTCGCTCCTAGCCAGATGTCAAGCAGCCTGACATGCTAGCAGCAGAGGGGTAGGCAGTCAAGCGATGCACGCGGCTCAGATCACGCCCTCCGCCTGTAGGCGGGCGATTCGCTGCTCGCTGTAGCCCAGCAAGTCTCGAAGGATGTGGGCGGTGTGTTCGCCAAGGCGCGGGGCGGGGCGCGCAAACCGCACCGGCGAGCGCTCGAGCCGAACAGGGACGCCGACGGTGCGCAGGTGCGCCTGCGGCCCGAGTGCAGGGTGGTTGACCGGCAGAGTTTCCCCCCGTTCGACGACACGCGCGTCCTGGACAGCCTCGATTGGCGTGCGGACGGGAGCGACGGGGACACCGGCAGCCGTCAACGTTGCAACCACCTGCTTGGTGTCCCGCGCCCGGCTCCAGCGCTCGATCTCCGAAGTCAGCTCGGCGTCGTGCGAGACGCGCGCGTCGCGCGTAGCAAAGCGCCGGTCTCGCACCAATTCCGGCCGTCCCATTGCACCAAATAGTGAAGCCACGAGCCGATCCTGAGGTGCCACGATCGCCACCCAGCCATCCGCGCAACGGTAGAGACCGAAAGGCGCAAGCCGAGGCAAGGTGGCACCGGTGCGCAGCGACTGGCCAAGCTCGGCCATTGCCTGCCAGTCCTCGGTCGCGACCAGCGAGGTGACAGCGCCGAGCATCGAAACATCGACATATTCGCCCTCACCAGTGCGCTCGCGGCGTGCCAGCGCCGCCAGGATCCCCACCGTCGCCCAGACGGGCGCGAGCGCGTCGGCGATGGGGACGCCGATGCGTACCGGAGGATCGTCCGGGTTGCCGCTTGCCATCATCACTCCGCTGAGAGCCTGGATGATTGTGTCCATCGCGCGCACGCCGGTGTTCTGGTCGGCACCAAAGCCACTAATCGAGCAATAGACGATCGCGGGGTTAACGCGGCGGGCCACCGCGTGGCCTACGCCCAGGCGGTCAGCGGTTCCGCTTGAGAAATTCTCCACGACCACGTCGGCATGCCTGACCAGATCGCAAAAGACCTCGCGCGCACCCTGATGCTTCAGGTTCAGCGTCATGCTCAGCTTACCTCGTGCACGGTTGAGGATCGCAAGTGACATGTCTTGGGGCCCGGAGCGTGCGATCGTGAGGCCGTTCGCGCCGAGATATGGAGAGTTGCCGCGTGCTAGATCGCCGCCGGCCGGATCCTCGACCTTGATCACCTCCGCCCCGAGCCCGGCGAGAATCAGCGTGCACAGTGGTCCGGCGAGCGCCCTCGTCAGATCGATCACCCGCACGCCAGCAAGTGCTGCGTCGCCCTGACCGGCACTGCGTTGCTCAGGTTGCATTTGACCGTCTCTGGGACATCATGGGGATTACTCGCTCTTCCAGAAATGTGGCGATGGCCGTCGTCAGCCGCTGCTCGCTCCAGGTGCGCCGATCGACGTTCTCGCCCCTGATCGACAGCACTGGGATGCCAGCCTCCTCTAATTTCAACACGCTGAAATGGTCATCCTCGCCAAAGCTGACTACTCCGTCGACGCCGTGTAGGCGCGCCTCCTTGAGGTGCCAGGCACTCGACCAACCCGGCATGCGCAGCTCGTCGCCCATAGGCACGAAGCGAGCCGCGAGTGCGCGCAAAGGATCCCTGCCGTCGAAGTAACGTGCATAGCCGTCGGCAGCGAGGCCAAGGTACATCGACCATACGAACACCGCCCCGTAGCGATCATGGAACTGTTGATAGAGCCCCATGCTCGACCAGAGGCCTCGTCCCAGCCACATCAGCCTGATCCGCTCTTGTGGGCAGGCGGCCTCGCCGCGCGCTGCGCGCGCCTCGACTTCCTGGCGCAGGATTCTTGCCGCATCGCGGCCCCAAGCGCTGCCGCGGTGCCATTGTGGGATCATCACCGCCGGCATTGTCTCGGCGATGCTCGCCGGCGCGGGATGGCTTCGTGCGATCAAGTCACGTGTGGCGCGGTTGTGCTCGGCCTGCTCGTTGGCGAGATGCAACGCCTCCACGAATCGCGTCTCACGGAACTTGCGGCCCGTGGTGGACTCCAGCGTGCGGATCAGGCCGATTAGCTCGTGATGCAGCACATCCAGCCGCTGCCTGGGCAGGAACTCCTCCCAGTGCGTCGGCAGCTCTTCCCACCAGCACTCAGGCACGCATATGCGGGTGTCGATCGAGCGCTCGAGAGCAAGAAAGCGTGCGCCGCTGCGGGCCGCCCACACCTCGAAGAGGTGGCGCATCGTATCGCTGGATACCGATGCCTGGATGATCGTTGGCCGCGGAAGTCCTCCCCACGGAGCCGAGCACGGATCGTCGTCGAGCAGCTCACCGAGGGCAAGTGAGTTGTACTGCTCGCTGCTATCAGGATAGCCAGCCTCGACGAGCCTTCGCAGGTAGGCGGGCGCCCGCTGCTTGGCAGCAATAACCGAGGACCACCACTGCAGCACGATGTAGGGAATATCCATTGCCCTGTAGATCTCATGCGGCGAGTCGGCGCTCAGCACTGCAAACGGCTCTCCGTCAAGGGCCCGCTGGCGAACCTCTTCAAACCAGGCTCGCTGGTGGCGTGAGAACTCACGCGTGCAGTCAAGCTCGGGGTGGCGCCGCACGCCAGCCAGCTCAGCCATCGCTTGGGCCCTCCAGGATTGGCGCGATCGCATCCAACAGCATCTGTGGACGCCGCTCCCAGTAGGGAAGCTGCACGCGCAGCAGCGGCATGTCACCAAGTAGCGCCTGAAGCTCGGCGCACTCCCATTTGGGGGCTTCGTCATGCGCAAATGCGATGTGAAGCACCGCGTCGGCATGAAGCGACCGCGCGCGCAACGCAGTGAGCGCAACACGTTCGCTCAGTCCTGCGCGAGCTGCCCCACCGGGAGCGTAGTGATAGCGATCTACGATGCTATCCAGCGGATCGGCAGCAGCGCTTGGCTGTCCAAGCGCTGCTGGTCCCCACTCGTGATCTTCGCCAACGACGTTCACACCGACGTCCTCAAGAACACGATAGAACCAAAGGTCATCCAGCCCTGAGCCGCTGACGAAGACGCGCGGCCCCCCACCTGCATCGCCACAGACGTCGTGGGTCTGCGCAGGCGCGAGCATTTCCAGCAGCTCCTCGCCCGGCAGCACTTGGGCGGCGCCCGCGACGGTCAGCATCGCGCTGCCGCTCAAGGCCGCTGGCACGCGGCCACGCAATGAGGCAAGGCGCCCAAGCGCGCTTTGCAGCTCGCGCTGCTGAGCATCTGCCCAAGCGAGGCGCCCGGCGTCCGCAACGCGTCCACTCCAGCCCTGAAGTTCGCATAGCAGCTCGCGCGCCTGCCTGCGATTATAGATGGCGCTCGTACGGTAAGGCAACCGCAGCAAATCAAAGAAGGCGAACGGCAGCAGGCGCTCACCCTGCGCAGCCAGCTCCCGCAGGATATAGAAAAGCCTGGTGTGCGACTCGTTGTCGCGGCCGATCACGAGCGCATCGAGCCATCCAAGCGAACCGTCCAACAGCGCCTGAAGGACCGCTGCCGTCGGCGGAGAAAGCACGGCCGCTAACCTGGCTAGCCGGTCGTCAGCTCTGCAAGCGCCAATCTCATCTATGGGGTTTTTGTTGTACAGCCGCCGGGCCGAGAGACGAACCGGTGCCAAGCCGGCCGCGACGATCAGTTCCCGCGGGACGCTCCAGCCCAACACGCCGACCACCCTGGTTCCCTGCGAACGCAGGCGCTCGGCGACCAGCCATGGCTCTTCGTAGGCTGACCGCAGCGGTTGGAGCCAGTGGTTACTAGAAGCGCGCACAGGCCGTTCGCCTGCTGTCAAGCAGCTCGGGGAGGTCTGCTTCAAGCAGCCATCCAGCCGCGCACAGTTGCAGCGCTGACTGCTCAAAGCGCTGCAGGTAGCGCGCAGGGCTGCCATAGCGACGCCGCAACGTCGGCGGATCGAACGGGCGCATGTGCGCGATCAGATCGGCGAGCAGAACCGGGTCGCTGTAAGGCGCATGCGGAGCCGGCTTGCAACGTCCGGGTCGCGGGGTGCTGTGTGGAAGGTAGGCCGCCGCGGGAACCTCAATCCAAGGTGTGCGCACCCCGCCGAGCACGTTGCCATCGGCATCGCGCGCCAGAGGCAGCGACCCGTCCATCAGTCCGCGGGGAGCATCGGTTGTCGGATCCGCGTAGGCAAAACGGCCCGCGCGCGGTGGCACAGCGCCATCGCGCAGCCAGCGCTCCATGCTCTCGAACACCGCTCGGGCAACGAGATCCATCCGCGCATCGGAGGGTTTCTCGTTTATCTCGCGCAGTAGGGGCGGAAATCCCCGTCGCTCCATCTGCAGGCGGTTAGTCGTCAGGCTGGGCGTTCCCGTGATCACATGGCCTGTCCCGGCAACCTCATAAAGGCGATAGCGATCCTGCGGCCCGTCCGCGTCCGCCCGCAGGACGCTGTGGTGGGTCTCGGCCTCACCTTCGCTGAGCAGCTCAACGATCGGCACGCTGTGGGCGCCGATCGTCCGTCGCGCATCGTCCGGCGGCAGAATCGCATCGCCCAGCCGTGCGTATCCAGCGCGCCCCGCCCCGCCGGAGGAGATGCAGATCACGTAGCCGTCGATTACCGGCGAGCCCTGATACCAGCAGCGCTCGTGAAACCCCTCGCCCAGAAAAGTCCGGCAGAACGTACCGGTCATTGACCACCCAGACATGACGGTGCATGAGACCGACAGATCCTCGAAGGCTGGCAACGCACCCACGCGGATCGCACCCGCGACCAGCCCCAAGATGTCCCAGCGCTGGCCGGAATGCACAATCTGCAACCGCTCGTAGCGATCCGGATCAAAGCGTCGAAGGTCGGGCACGGTCGCCGGCTCCTGCGTGACCCCGACGTGGGCATGGCCGCCGCGAAGGATCCACGGCGCGATCATCGCCCACGTGAGGGCGCGGTCGTCGTCGGGGTGATGGGGCTCCAGCTGAACTGAACCGCTGAAGCGCGTGGGATCAAGCGGACGGCGCACAAGCACCCTGGTCGTGAAGGGTCGTTCCCCAATGCATTGAGCACGAAAGCCAGCGTCCCAAGTCCACACCTCCGCGAAGCCCCGCAGCAGGTACTCCCATTCTCCGTAGCCGCAAGCAGCAAGATCGACACCGACGGCCACGTCAGGTAGCCAGGCTGCCCCCAACGGGCTCGAGCGATCGCTGACTAAAAGCGGACCCTCGACGCGTAAGTCCGCGACTCGCTCCGCAAACGTCCTCACAGCACTGCGGTGGAGACTTTGGCCAGCGTTGCAACGCGCTCGCTCAGTCGTGCCTGCTCGATCCTCGGATCAGGCACCGGCGCGGCACTCATCAGCGCGCGCGTGTAGGGGTGCATGGGCGCACAGCACACCTGCGCCACAGGTCCGTGCTCCACGATCTCGCCCGCTCGCAGAACTATCACACGGTCGGCCAGATGTCGCACCACGGCCAGATCATGGGCGATGAACAGGTAAGAGAGGCCCAGCTCGCTTCGCAGGTCCAGCAGGAGGTTGACGATCTGCGCCTGCACCGATAGGTCAAGCGCGCTCAACGCCTCGTCGCAGATGACTAGCTTTGGCGAGGTCATCAATGCACGAGCGATAGCGATCCGTTGGCGTTGACCACCGGAAAACTCGCGTGGATAACGCTCTGCCGCGTCGGCGGGCAACCCGACGCGCACGAGCATGCTCGAAGTCTTGGCGAGAATCTCAGCGCGCGGCAGGCGCTGCACAAGCAGCGGCTCTGCGAGCGCCCAGCGTACCCGCCGAACCGGGTTCAGCGAGCTGTAGGGATCCTGAAAGACCGCCTGGAGCCTCCGGGCCAGCTCCCCGCGCCCGCGGCGTCTGATGCGATCGATGTCCTCACCCTCCAGGCGAATACTGCCCGCCGAGACGGCTACCAATCCGAGGATCGCCCTTCCCAACGTAGACTTGCCAGCTCCCGATTCGCCGACCACCGCCACCACTTCCCCGTGGTGAACTTCCAAGCTGACACCGTTGAGCGCCTTGAACGTATGTCGCCCGCGGCGGAAGGTGACGCTGAGATCGCGGACCTCCAGCAACGGCGATTTTTCAGCGCCCACCGGTCGTCTCCGTCGTTGGCGCCTCAGCTGCGCGCGCTGCTTGCAGCGCGTCTATGCGCACGCAGCGTGAGTAGTGACCTTTGGCGGTCTCCAGCAGCGGGATCGGGGCGGCGGTGCAACTCTCTAGCGCATATGGGCAGCGTGGCGCAAAGCGGCATCCGCTCGGCCACCGGCCTGGCGCCGGGACCGTACCGGGGATAGCCGGCAGCCTCATGCCAGGCGCCGCGCGATAAGGGTTTGACCGCAGCAGCAAATCGCTGTACGGATGTCGCGGACTGTGGAAGACCGCCTCGGCGGGACCCTGCTCGACCGTCTGCCCGGCGTACATGACCAGAACCTCGTCGGCCATGCCCGCCACCACACCCCAGTCGTGGGTAACGAGCAGGATCGCAATCTGGGTTGAGAGCTGCAGCGAGCGCAGCAGCGCCAGGATGTCTGCCTGCACGGTCACATCCAGCGCCGTTGTCGGCTCATCGGCGACGAGCACCTCGGGCTGCCCCGCGAGCGCGCGGGCGATCATCACCCGCTGGGCCATGCCACCCGAAATCTGATGAGGGTACAGGCGTGCCACCCGCGCGGGGTCGTTGATCCGCACCTGCTCAAGGAGCTCAAGCGCCCGCCTTTTCGCCTTTGCGCGCGGGCAGCCGCTGTATAGGCGTACAAGCTCAGCCAGACCGCTGCCGACGCTCTGAGTGGGATCGAGGCTCGCGGTTGGCTCCTGACCGATGAAGGCGATCCGCCGCCCGCGAACGGTCTGAAGCTCACCACGGCTTGCACCGATCAGCTCCAGGCCTCCGAAGCGCACGCTGCCCGCGAGCCAGCCGCCGCGTGGCGGTGCCCCGAGTACCGCGCGAGCAGTGACAGACTTGCCGCAGCCTGACTCACCCACGATCGCCAAGGTGCGCCCCGCCGACAGCTCAAAGCTGATGCCATCCACCAGCGTGAGCTCTCCCGACTCTCCCCCCGGAACCGCCGCCACCAGGTTGCTGACCACAAGCAACGCACCCCCGCCGCGCCCCGGATCGCGCTGCGGCTCGTGAGGCTTGTTAAGCGCGACCAGGTGCGCCCCCGGGCGGGTGCGTCGCTGCGGAGTTGTGGTCGCGCCGCCCCAAACCTCGACACCAGCATCCCGTACCGCGTCCCCAAGCAGACCGAGGCTCAGCACAGTCAGCGCGATCGCGCCGCCGGTCGGCACCAAAAACCAGGGCTGCTGCTGGTAGTAGCTTGCGGCCTCGGCCACCATCGAGCCCCAGCTCGGCGCCGGCACCTGGACGCCAAAGCCCAGGAAGGCAAGACCGGAGGCCATCACGACCGCGACGGCGCCCACCAGCGTCGCCTGCACTACGATCGCCCCGCGGATCCGGGGCAGCACATGGCGTAGCACGATCTGGGCATGGCTCAGGCCGCTTACGCGCGCCGCATCGATGTACAGCTCCTCGCGCACAGCCAGCGTCACCGCGCGTAGAACCCTGGTGGGAGGTGCTGAAAGCATCACCCCCAGCGGGATCATGGCCGGATACAGGCTGGCAGGGAACACCGACACCACCACGATCAACACGACCAGTACAGGCATGGTCAGTAGGACGTCGGACCACAGCGAGATCGCACGGTCCGCAAGTCCACGTCGGTAACCGCTGACAGTACCAAGCAAGGTCCCCAGCAGGAGCGCAATCGCAGTCGCCTCGGCTGCGGCCAACAGCGTTGGCCTTCCCCCGTAGAGCAGGCGCGAGAGGATGTCGCGCCCCAGCTCGTCGGTTCCCAAGAGGTGCTGGGGCCCGGGCCCCGCCAGTTCGCGGCCCAGACTAGAAGCATCTGGACCGTACGGTGCCAGCAGTGGCGCGGCTGCGCACGCGATCACGATCCCGCCCAGGACGATCAGCGCAACGACGCCGAGCGGTTTCCGCAACAGGACGCGCAGCATGCCGCCCGGTCGGCCCGAGGGGGGGCCCGGCACAGGCGGCTCGGGTCCACGTGCAACTGCCTCCGCTTCGATCGGAGCGATTGCGCTCAAGCTGCCAGCCTCACCCTCGGATTGAGCCAGGCATACGAAAGATCGATCACGAGGTTGACAACGACCACGATCAGCGTGAAGGTCAGTACGACGCCCTCGATCACCGGGAGATCGTGATCGCTGGCAGCCTGCACCGCCAGGCTGCCAAGTCCGGGCAGCGCGAATACCTGCTCCACGAGGATCGTGCCGCCCAGCATCGCTACCGCAAACAGTCCCACGGTCGTGACAGTCGGAAGCGCGGCATTGCGCAGCGCATGGCACAGCACGACCGACCGTCGCGGAAGACCGGCAATTTCCAACGCAGAGATGAACTCACTACTCATCACGTCGCCAAGAGAGTCCCGTGTCTGCTTAGCTACGCCTGTGGCGCCAACTGCAGAGAGAGTGAGCACCGGGAGTACGAGCGACTTCAGCCAGGCGCCGACTGACTGCCCCAAGGGAACGTAGCCGGAGGGCGGAAGCAACTTGGCGGTCACGGCGAGCAGCTCGATCAGGATCAGGCCCAGCCAGAAGTTCGGAATGGCAAAGCCAACCCACGAGAGAGTGTCGATAACGCGACCGAGCGCACCCTGCCGCACAGCGGTGGCGATGCCCAATGCAACTCCGATGATCAGCGATAGCAGGGTGCTGCCGACCACCAGCGAAAGCGTCACGCCCAGGCGCTGACTGATCTCGCTACCTACCGACTGCTGTGTGAATAGCGAGCTTCCAAGCGAGCCATGGAGAAGTCGATCAAGCCAGTGCCAATACTGGCTCAGGATGGGTTGTGTGAGCCCGAGCTTGCGGTCGAGCGCGTGGTATTGGGCAAGTGTGTGTCCCGCCCCCAAAATGCGAACCGCCGGGTCCCCGGGGATCAGCGCCACCATCACAAACGTGAGGATCGAGACGATAAACAGCAGCGGGATCGCGAGCGCCAACCGCCGCAGCACGTACAAGGCCATGACTTCTACGCGAGGTTAGCTGCCCCTCGGATACCAGCTGAGTGCGGGATTCGGCGCCACCGGATCCATTGTTGTGTTCTGCAGCGACGGTGGCTGAACTACTACCGTCGGACGCACCGCAAACACGGCCTGCAACGAGTAGAGGGGGACATACCATGCGTTCTCAACAAGGAAATCTTCCACGCGCCGGTAGGCTGCGGCCGACTGCGTCGGTGGCAGCGCACCTGCGGCGGCTAGCAGCTCATTCAGCTGGGGGCTGGTGGTGCCAAAGGCGTTGGTGAACGGTGCCAACGCGAAGGCGACCGACCAAGGAAACCCTGCCCCCTCCTGAGCCAACGGCCAGATTACTGCCGGATAGCGCTTGGAAAGCGATGCGGGAAGGAATTGCGCCGGGGATGGGGTCTCCGTGATCTTCAGCTGAATACCGATCGCGGCTAGCTGCGACTTCAGCTCGGCAGCGATGTCCCCATTGGGATCAAGTGCCAGCGTGTCTAGCACAGGGAGGGTGAAGCCGTGAGGATAGCCGGCCTTCGCCAGAAGCTTGCGCGCCGCGGACGGGTCGTAGGGATAGCGGTCGGCTAGCGACGGGTCATAGCCAAGCGTCCCGGGGAGTGCGACCTCATCGGTGGGGACCGCCTGGCCTCCCCCTAGCCCCTTTGCGAGGGCGGGGCGATTGACTGCCTCGTTGATCGCCTGTCGTACTGCAAGCTTGCCCAGCGGCGAGATTGTCCCACTCCGATCCATCAGGATCAGCGAGGCAATCGAGAAGGGCTCCTGGTAAACATTGAGACCGTCCGCCTTGGCGGTGCTTGCCGCTTGTGGCGGAAGCTGAGTGAGCGCGTCGATTTCGCCGGCCCTAGCGGCCGAGAGCGCAGTCTGCGGGTCGGTCACAACCTTGACCACGACTCGCCGATAGTGGACCGCCGCCGGATTCCAATAATGGGGGTTGGCATCGAAGACATAAGAGCTATTGGCGACCGTCTGAGCGCTGTTCAAGACATATGGTCCCGCACCATCGGAGCTGGTGTTCAGCATGGATGGATGCGCGAGCCCCTGAGGGCCGATGATCTGTCCAGCGTCCTGATACTGGGAAAAAATGAACGGGAGCGCCGGCTCGGGAGCATCGAACTTCAGCTGCACCGAATAGGCACCGGTGGCCTTTGCAGAGGTCATGCTCGCCAGGTAGCCAGACTGCGGGCCGTGAGCGTTCTTGAAGTATTCAAGTGAGGCAACGACGCTCTTGGCAGTCATCAGCGAGCCGTCGCTGAAATGCACGCCCTTGCGCAGCGTGATATTGAAGATTTCGTTGTGCGACCCAGGCGCATAGCCCCAGCTCGTGGCGAGATCGCCCGTATAGGACCCGTTGGGGAGCTGATAAATCAGCGAATCGTAGTCGAGCGCCCCAAAGTCGATGTCGGATTGGTAGGTGCCCTCAAGCGCGGGATTGAGGCTAACCGGCTGGTTGAACTGCAGGGTCAGAGTTTGAGCCACGAAACCCCTTGGCGCCTTGCTGCTAGTCCCTGAGTTCGTTTTTGTTTGATGGTGCGCCGAGGACGACCCGCACGCAGCGATCGCAAGCGCGCTGAGAACGCCAGCAGCGGCGATCAGCATGTTCGGGCGCTCTTGAAGTGAGCGGCAATTGGTCAGTCTCATTAGCGGTCAGCTCCTCTCAATTCCCGCCTCGCAAGCAGGCCAAAACGGCGACGCGAATACTATCGCCGCAGCGCCGAATGTCAAGAGACCTGATACAGGCGGCTTTGCGCCTAGCACCGCCGGCACAGAGGGCGGGACAGGGCCTCAGGAGGCCTGGCAAGCGAGAGGAAGGCTTTCCGGTCCGTACAGCGGCCAGCGCAGCCAGCGCGGCTCGTCGGCCAGCTGGAAATAGTCGGTTGCGCCAAGCAGCTTCTCGAGCCCGAGGCGCATCTCGGCCCGGGCGAGCTGGCGCCCTGGGCATTTGTGTGCGCCATGGCCGAAGGCGATGTGAGGATTTGGGCTGCGCCCAAGGATGAAGGCGTCTGGCTCGGGAAAGATCTCTTCGTCCCGATTGGCCGAGGTGAGCACGAGCGCAACTTGTTCTCCGGGGCGGATCAGGCGTCCCCGAATCGTGGTCGCCCTCGTAGCGGTGCGCGCGAAGCCCTGGTTTGGAGTGTAAAGGCGCAGGAACTCCTCCACGGCCTCAGCGATTCGCGCAGGTTCGCTGCGGAGGCGATCCTGAAGGACGTGATCGCATGCCAAGTGCCTAATCGCGCTGGCAAGCGCCGCTGTCGGAGCCACGTGCGCCGCGATCAGCAGCTGGCGCAGACTGCCGGCGATGAACTCGTGATCCAACGGCTGTCCCCCTACGCGCGTGCTGAGCAGAGCGCTAACGATGTCCCTGGCTGGATCGGCAGGAGCGCGGCTGCGGGCTTCGACAATCTCGCGACAGCGACCATAGAGGTAGAGGTTCTCGGCCTCAGCCACATCGACCTGGCGATGTCCTTGCGCCCACTCGAAGCGCTCGCTGTGCTTGTTGAGATCAAGCGCCTCGGCCTCGTCGAGGCCGATCAGCATCCCCAATGTCACGCCCGCAAGCGGCGAGCTCAATTGAGCAACCGCATCGGAGCTGCCCTGGGCAACGAGCTTGGCCACGAGTTTTGCGGCAAGCGCAGCGATCCGCGGCTCGAGCTCAGCGATGTGCGCCTCAGAAAGCACCGTATTGAGCGGCCGCCGATACAGTGGATGCTCCGGGGGGTCGAAGTGCAGCGGAGCACGGCGCCCAGAGACGGGGTTACGCGGAACGGTCACGCCCTCCGAACTCGTGAAGGACTTTGGGCTGCGCGAGGCGCGCTTGATGTCCTCGTAGCGCGTCAAGGCCCAGAAATCCCAGACAGCGCCTCGGGCTACTGGGCATTCGCGGCGGAGCCTCGCCCACGTCGGATGGGGATTTGCCGCAAAGGCCTCGTCGAGTGGATCAAAGTCAGGTGCGGGTCCTGCCGGTTGCGCGCTCATTGGGGCCCCGCGCCTAGCCTCCCTCGGGCCTCTGTCTCATCTGCCGGCCGGCTTTGATGTGAACCGGAACCGACAGGGTACCAATCTCGGGCCAACCCGACATGCGGATCGGGCCTGCTAGCTCGATGCTCGACGTGCGGCCCAACAGCTCCTCAAAGATGATTCGGAACATAACCACCGCGAGCGGGGCTCCCGCACAGCGATGCGGCCCACCACCGAAAGCCAAGTGGCGGCCGATGTTGGGGCGGCGCAGGATGAACCGATCCCCGTCCGGGAAGACGGCCTCATCGCGGTTGGCTGACGCGTAGTTGAGTGCGATCGGCTCATCGACTCCAATTAACCGTCCCTGGATCTGGACATCGCGTCTGGCGGTGCGAGCGAACCCCCGGTACGGCGTGAACAGCCGCAGGTACTCGTGCACGGCAGCCGGGATCAACGTCGGCTGGTCCCGCAGCTTTTGCTGCAGCTCGGGATGTTCGCTCAGGTGTACCACGCAGCTGCCGAGGAACACGATCGGCGCGATCATGCCCACGACGATGAACTGCCTTAAGGTTCCCAGGACCATGTCCTCGGGCAGCTTCTCGCCATGGTCGGTGGCTGCCAGCAGAGCTGACGTCGGATCTTCGGCGGGGCTCATCGGTCGCGCCTTACGCTCCTGAATCATCTCGCTTGCGATTTCGTAGAGCCTCAGGCTGGCCTGCTTGACCAGCTCGTCGTTTGCTTGTTGGAGGGCGAGGTCGTAGCCCTCCGTGACTTCGCGGATGCGCATCGCCGTCGCTCGGGGTAGGTGGAAGAAATGCGCGAACACCAAGCCTGGCAGTGGATGCGTGAAGTCGCGACAGAAGTCGCCTTCGCCAGCCGCCAGCAATGGCTCCAGCAGCTCGATCGCGACCTCGCGGATGCGCGGTGCGAGCGCCTCCACCTTGGACTTCGTGAAGAAGCGGTTCAGGACGCGGCGGTACGGAGTGTGCTCGGGCGGGTCGAGGTGCAGCGGCGGCCTACGTCCTGTGAAGGCAACGCGGGGCACGACGTTCTGCACGGTCGTCGTGAAGGTCGATGGATCACGGAGAACCCGCTCGATGTCGGCATGGCGGGTGAGCATCCAAAAGCCGTTCCAGGCCGAGCTGTATGCGACTGGGCATTCGCGACGCAGCCGCCTGTACTCACGGTGAGCGCTCTCGAAAGTCTCCTCAACAAGCGGGTTGAAATCGTCTTGCATCTGAGGCAGGCCAGCGCGTAGAATATCAGGTAAGTTGTCATAAGTCTACCACGATTGTCGTGGAAGGCGATGCCTGCTGCCGATAGACTCACGATGGCGGTAGGTGCCGGCGGTCGACGTGTCGCACGCCTAAGAGCAAGAAGGAGGAACCGCCGCCGCGGTGGCAAGCACAGAGGCTCACATACGAAGAAGCCCGACGACCGATGTTGATGGGCGGGCGCCCCCTCCGTCGCTGATCTACGTGCTGGGGCGGGTCGATCAGGGCATCCGCCGTGAGCTTCGCCGTCGGCTGGGCCCTTTCGAGCTGAGCGTGCCCGAGTTCACTGCGCTCTCGATTCTGGCGCGACGCCCGCAGCTATCGAACGCGCAGCTAGGGCGGCGGACGATGATCAGTCCGCAGGCGATGCTGGAGAGCCTGGGCAAGCTCGAGGCTCGGGGCCTGGTGCGCCGTCGCACGGACCCCGAACACGGCCGGATCCTGCGGGCCGAGCTCACGCGACAGGGCCGCCGGCTGATCGCAAAGGCTGAGGCTGTCGCGCAGGAGATCCAGGACGATCTCTTCGACGGGCTGCCAGACGAGACTCAGCGCCTGCTGCTCGATGCACTGCTAGTGGCGATGCAGCGCTTGCGCTCAGGCCTGGGCGATCAGCACTGAGCGCGCCTGCCGTCGCCCTTTTGGCTTCGCGGGCCGCAGTGGTCCGCAATTGATCCCGAGGTATTGGACGCAGGCGGAGATGGAGCAGTCTATGTCGTTAAGGATCGGGTGACCTGGCTCGGGCAAGGATCTGCTCTTGCCGGCCAGCGTTCGCCTGGTTGCCTTGAGACGGGCTGGGACAGCTTCCCACGCATCGGCCGCGCAGCCTCGGCGTCGGCAACGCTCACGGGGCGAGCCGAACCGCGTTGTCAGAGCCCTCCGGGCTTTCGCGCGACGCATCGCAGCACACGAGCCCAGCTTCTCCAACGGATATGTGGGTCTCCCGGCATCGATGTGGTGTCGGTTGGAGCCGGTTTGAGCATCTGAGCAGGGGTTTCCTCGTCTGAGGAGGTCCTCGCAAGTTGCGTGCTGGCTGGCGACGCGCCGCCGCCCGCCGTTGCAGGCTGCTGGCTGCTCAAGGTCAACGGCTTACAAGGAAGGGCAGCGTGCGCGTCACTGCGGCATTCTTCAGGCTTCTGCGCCTCCCCGGCGTCTGGATTCGTAAAATTCGGTTCGAGCCCGACAGGGTGATCGTGGAGGTGGCGCTGCGACGGCGCCGACTGGTCTGCCGGGAGTGCGGGTATTCGTGCCGGGGGCGGGAGGACATGAGGCCCGAGAACTCGGTGTGGCGGCATTTGGACCTCGGGACATAGAGGCTGGAGATCCACTGTCGACGCCGCAGGTTGTGGTGCCCACAGCAGGGGGCACGGACCGAGGGCGTCCCGTTCGCGCGGTCGCGCTCGGAGTTCACGCGCGACTTCGAGTGCTTGGTCGCGTGGCTTGCGACGCGGACCGACAAGACGACGATCAAGCGGATGCTGCGGATCGATTGGGAGACGGTCGGGCGGATCATCAAGCGCGTCTGCGATGACGAGCTCGATCCCGACCGCCTGGAGGGCCTCTTCGACATCGGCGTGGACGAGGTCAGCTGGAAGCGCCAGCACAACTACCTCACCCTGGTCGCCGACCACCGGCGCGGGAAGATCGTGTGGGGCACCGACGGCGCCGGCGAGAAGGCCGCCGACCGGTTCTTCGCCGAGCTTGACCCCGAGACCGGTTTACCAGCGGCCGATCCCGATGCGCAGACGCTCGTCGGCCGCCGCGCCGCGAGGCTCGAGGCGATCTCGCTGGACATGGGCCACGGCTACGCAGCTTCGGCTTGCAAGCACGCGCCGCAGGCGGTGATCTGCATCGATCCGTATCACGTGGTGCAGGCCGCCAACCAGGCGCTGGACGAGGTTCGCCGCGCCTAACTGGAACGAGCTGCGCGCCTCCGGTGACAAGCAAGCCGCCAAGCGCTTCAAAGACTCCCGCTGGTGCCTGCTCAAGAAGCCCGAGAAGCTCACCGACCAACAGGCCGTCACGCTCGCCCGGATCCGAGCGGCTGGCGGCGAGGTCTGGCGCGCCTACGAACTCAAAGAAGCCGCCCGCGGCATCTTCGCGCCGGGCCTTGACGTCGAGGACGTGCAGATCCTGATCGATCGGCTCCTCTCCCGTCTCGCTCGCTGCCGCCTTGACCCGTTCACCCGCTTCGGCAAGACGCTGCGCCGACACCGCGACGGGATCCTCGCCGCGATCCGGTTGGGCATCAACCAAGGCCGCAGCGAGGCACTCAACAACAAGGTCCGGCTCATCACCCGCCGCGCCTACGGGTTCCACAGCGCGCACGCAGCGCTCGCGCTCGTACTACTCACCCGCGGACCGATCACCCTTCGCCTCCCACATGAACTACACGCGGTCAAGATCCGCTGACACTGACCACATCCATGCCGAGAGAGCCGGATATATTGTGTTTTTGCTGCAAAGGTCTTGATCTCCATGCCCGACGACCTGCTAGCGCGGATCGACCGCGAAGCCTGCCGACGCGGAGCGACTCGAAGCGCATTTCTCCTGCAGGCCGCTCAACGCGAGCTCGGCTGGCCTGGTCCGACCGCGTATGACGCCGCGGTGGAGCGCGGCCGCGCTGCGCTGGCCGACGCCGGCGCCTTTGAATCCAGCGAGTTAATCAGAGCAGAGCGCGATGCCCACGACAGCCACGATCGACGTCGTTAGCGACGCCAACGTCGCGCTCAAGTGGTTTCACGCCGAAGGCGAGGAGGAGGTTGAGAGGCTTCCCGTGCCCTGCTCGCTGGGCAGCGCGAGCGTACCGTCGCGCTGCGCATGCTCGATCTGACTCCATATGAAATCGGGAACGCGCTCTTGCGCGGGCGCGCAATCGCAGCGGAGCGCGTCGCCGAGGTGCTAGCCGCGCTCGCCGAAGCCTGTCCCACGATCGCACCAAGCGTCGACGACCTTCGCGAAGCCGCTCGGATTGCTCCCGAGCACGATCTGACCCTCTATGACGCCGCCTACGCTGCGGTGGCCCGCCGTCGGGGCGCGCGGCTGGCGACGCTCGACAGCAAGCTGCTTGGGGCCGGACTCGGGCAGCGGCCGAGCAAGCTGGCAGCGGAGATCGGACTGCGATGACCGTCTACCGGCAACAGTCGGTCTCCCGGTGCGCTCGCCCAGCCCCCGGAGCGCACGACGCGACCCCCCACGTCGTTGTCGGCAAGATCGCGGAGGCGGCGAGGCGGACCCTATGCCGCGCTCACGCGGGTGAGAAGCAGATCGACTGCCGCAGCCGGATCGGCGCCGAGATCGCGCTTGCCGGCGCACGCCGGGAACCGCGAGCACCGCAGCCACCATCCCCGCCATGACCGGTCAAGGATCATCGGCTCGCCACAGGAAGGACATGGCTCCGATCGCCGGACGCGATCGATGAGGCCGAGGAGCGCGCGGCCATCGATAAGCTCGATGCCCGTCCGCCGCGCCTCCGCCACGGCCTCGTCGGAGAACTCCGACAAGGTGACAAGCACGCCCGATCCGTTCGGGAGGCCCTCGCTCGCCACCGTTCCGGCGAGCTTTCGCACCTCGTCGACGCCGACGACCGTCGACTGCCAGCGCTTGCACTGAACGACCAGGCGGCGACCGCGACGGGACAATCGGAGATCGACATTCCCGTCCGCAGCATCGGACCGTCCGGTTTCCTGGACGTCCCAGCCCTGCCGGCGCATCACCTCACCGACCAGCCACTCGAACTCCGTAGCCGAGAGACGCCGGAGGTCCGACGACCATTCGAGCAGTAAGCGACGGCAGAGACGCTGCTGGTTCGCCAACAGCCAGCAGAGGACGATCACGGAGCCCGATGCGACGCCGAAGAAGTTCCAGACGATGTGGGCGAGCCTGCTGGCGCTGATCGCATATGGCAAAGCCAGGCCAACACCGGCGTACACAAGACCCGCGCACGCACATGCTGCCCAAGCCGGCAGTCTGCCCACAGTGCGGGTGAGCGCGTCGTCAACGAGGGTCGTTGTTCGCCCCATTTCCACCTTCTTTCGGCCACCCAGCCTTGAGCAGTCGGCCTGCTCCGGCACTCCCGAACGGCCAGCGAACACCTGCGCGCCGCGCACCGCGTCTTTCTTTCCAGATGAGCAATCCGAGTGGTTCATCGTCGTCCGGAGATATCGGCAGGACCGATCCATTCCTGGACTCGCCAGATATCGACCTCGGCCATCGTCCAGGTGCCGAACATCTGGCGCTCCGACGTCACTGAGAGCTACGTCCTGCGATTACCGGCTCCAGTGCGTCCGGGCGCCTCCCGGCTTTGCTCAGATTGGTAGACGGATTGCTACCTACCAAGGCGCTGAAGGCAGTCCCGTGCACACGCGTGGAAGCAACGGTGCACCAGCACGCCTCCACATGCAGTGCGTCGCTCTACTTCAAGGCTCCCCGGTCTCGGAACTCAGGCTATCCGGCGGCGGAAAGCTTCGGCTGAAGCGCCAGGCTGCCGCGCATGTGACATTTCTGGTGAACCAGCCGTCCATTGCTAACCACTGTCTGTCCGCCAAGCGCCCAAGGCTTCACATGGTCGTACTCCGCGTCACTCTCATCAACGGGTTCTCCGCATACCTGGCATCGCCCTTCGTCGCGCTCCCTTATCGCCTGTTTCTCCTCGTCAGAGAATAAGCGGCGGCGGTCACGACGCGGAAGATCGAGTCGCGTCCCCATTTCGTGATCTACCCACGCAAAATGCTCTGCGATCGAACCTGCTGCTAGCACGCGTCCTCGTGGTTCCTTGTCGCTCGGCAAATCCCAGTACGCGCGAGCGATGTCGTCGATAAAACGCTCCACCGGAACCTCGGCTCGCCCCAGACAAAACAGCAACAAGAACAGTGAGAACAATCGAAGCTTCCTCACCTTCCCGGGCCGGCCGTTTCGCTGCCTCGGCCGCATGTCGAAGACTCGTGTGCAGTAGTCAAGTATGCGCTCAAACTCCGCTGCCACCGGTCCCGCTACGTCGAAATCGGTGAACTCGTGGTAAAGCTCATCGACCTGTCTCGACCGCGGGCCAACGATCTGCCACGTGTCACGAAGCCGCATGTAGATGCAGAGAAGCTGTGCACAAGTCTGCCGATCCGCATGGAACTTGTCGCTTCCGTCGTCGCCCTCCTCAGCACTCGAGCCACGCTGATCGACAGCACCGAAAACAGAGAACTTCGGATGTCGAGTCCGCCCCCGCCCGCCTTTCCCAGCCAGCATAATGACGTATTCACTAATTGCTCCTGGCAGTGCGTCCCGGACCTGTTGCCGTGTGAGAGCGGTGCCTGCCTGCAACCGGATGAACAGATCGCGCACCTCTTCGTCGGTTGCCTTCTGATCGACGACCACTACGGCGAGTTCAACACTCAGCAGACGGTGCTTCAGCTCATCGCTCAGTTCAGCATACGTCTTACCCGCCCAGGGGCAAGGTGCCTCCCGAATGCTGCGCGGAAGGGCGACGTGAGAATCGGTCGGGTCAAGGAGGGCAAAGTCGTTGTCGAGATACCGAGCCATGGCGTCGATGCGCTGCTGGCCGTCGATGACTTCGAAGTTCTCGCTCGTCCCACCCCCGAGACCTTTGCCAACGTTACGTCGAGCGTAAAAGCGGGGGAGCGGGTAGCCCCGCAACAATGAGTCGATGAGCAGCTGACGCTGACGCGCGCTCCACGACGGCCCCCGTTGGTACTCCGGGTTGACCCACAACTGTCGATCATTCCAAGCCTTGACGGCCTCCTCGAGCTTCCAGGTCTGCGGCTCGACTTTCATCATGGCTCACCCGGCAAAACTACCAAACGCCCGGTCCGCCAGTGCCCGCCCGAGCGCCTGGTCAGGTACAGAAGTCCACATAGATCTCCGTCGTCTGCATGCTCCGGTGTCGCGTCCACTCCTGAAACGTCCGCATCGGCGTACCGGCGGCGGTCATGCGCGTACCGTAGGTGTGGCGCACGGCTTGCCCGTCCGTGGGTGCCGCTGCACGAGGTCGTCGTCGCCCTGAAAGGCGGATCGCTGGAAGCGGCGCTCGAGCCCGGCGGCCACGCGGTCGGCCATCTGAACGGGCTGCTAGGAACGCCGCGACTTCGAATCAGCCACTGCGAGCGACTATACGTCCGCCGAACACGGACGATCGGGGGGAGCTGGCTGCCGATGACTGAGCCGCGCGTGAAGCCCTCGACATTCCACTCCTACAAGCGGAACCTCGAGCTGCACATGATCCCGACGCTCGGGCAGAAGCCGCTGCAGCGGCTGACGCCGCCGATGCTCACTGCGCTCTATGGCCAGCTCGCCGGGAAACCGACCGGCAAGCGGGGCTGAGCGCAAAGACCATCAGCTACATCCACTCGACGCTTCACAAGGTGCTCGCCGACGCGGTCGAGGCCGGGGTGCTCGGCAGCAACGTCGCCGCCGCCGCCAAGCCGCCCCGACCCGCACGGCGGGCGGTGGGCGGCATCAACGCTTGGGAGCCGCATGAGCTCGCCCGTTTCTTCGCGGCGGTGGAAGGCACGCGGCTGGGGGCGATCTGGCGGCTTGCGGCATGACTGGGATGCGCCGTGGGGAGATCCTCGGGCTACGCTGGTGCGACGTCAACCTGAACCGCGCGCGGCTCTCGGTTCGCCAGGCGCTCGTCGCCGTCAGCTATAAGGTCATCCACTCGACGCCCAAGAGCCACTGCGCTCGGGTGATCGACCTCGACGCCGAGACCGTCGCCCAGCTCCGCAAGCACCGCCAGCGGCAGGACGATGAGCGGGTCGGGTGGGGGTCGGACTACCAAGACCAGGATCTGGTCGTGGCCAAGGAGAACGGCGAGCCGATCCACCCGCACACCTTCAGCCAGACATTCGAGCGGCTGGTCGCGAAGGCCCGCTCGCGGCCGATCCGCCTGCACGACCTCAGACACACCCACGCCACCCTGGCCCTGAAGGCGGGCGTCGGGGTCAAGGTGATCTCAGAGCGCTTGGGCCACGAGTCGCCCGCGTTCACGCTCAAGCAGTACGCGCACGTGATCCCCGGCATACAGGCCGAGGCGGCCGCCCAGGTGGCGAGCCTGGTGGACGGCCGCCACGCGCGGGCCTGACCGGCCCACCGCTCGCACATAGCGGGAACTCCGAAACACCGAGCGTCACGCCACGGCACGGGCGAGGCCCGAGCCGCGCACGACATCCCTCGTGCCCGCGCCGCCGAGCGCGCGCGGACGGTCCCAGCTGACGCCACCTCCCGTTTACGCGTAGGAAGCTATCGAGTGACCAGCTCAGACGGAACGCTGATCGACTGTGTGGGAGGCACGGGTACTGGCGCGCCTGCAGAGGTCGAAACGGTCGCGTAGGAAACGCCGACGACGTCGATGGCAGCCGTCGCCGTCATCGGCACCGACCGGCCGAGCACAGTCGTGATCACAGTTGCGAGTTCGTCGGCCGGCAACCGCCAAGTGCGGGCGAGGTCAGTGACACGAACTCCCAGCTCGGGATACAGGACCTCAAGCCCGAGAGCCTCGCCCTCAGCGTCTACGTCGATGTAGTGGCGCTCGTCGAGCTCGACGGTTCGACTGCGCTTGCCATCGCTCCAAGCACGTCGGACGGACCGCCAGCAGCGCCTGGGGACGCCGCCACGGCGCGTTTGACATTCGTTTGACACGGCCCGCGATCCCCGAGTCCGCGTCAACGACAACGGCCACCTTGCGGTGGCCGTTGAGGTCTCGGTCGGCCGGTGTTCCAGGGCTTTTGGGCTCCCAGCTCCTGGTCGGCCTCGATAGCGGGGGCGGGATTCGAACCCGCGACCTTCGGGTTATGAGCCCGACGAGCTACCAGACTGCTCCACCCCGCGGTGGCTTCCTTATTGATAGCAAAGACCGCCCTGAGGTCAAGGCCGGCGGCTGC
>Ga0209061_1002337_pt1 | contig 24692 bp, 21 predicted proteins | sample Coa_R1_10_FD_187157 | JGI IMG/M metagenome (GOLD analysis project Ga0209061, IMG submission 187157) | Surface soil microbial communities from Centralia Pennsylvania, which are recovering from an underground coalmine fire - Coalmine... | ecosystem: Environmental > Terrestrial > Soil >...
GAAGGGAAACCCAAACTCCTAATAACGGTAGACGTGGAAAACTGGTTTAACAGCCGCCTCTTCAATGTTGAGCGGGCCCGTCAATCCAAGGAGGCTGAGAGGTTCAGCACCCCATACGAAGACCTAAGCGTGGTGCTGGAAGTATTAGACAAATACAACGTCAAAGCCACGTTCTTCGTGTTGGGGTCACTCCTAGAGGACTACAAATACATACTCGGAGCAATCCAAAAGAAGGGTCAAGAAGTGGGTATGCACGCCTATAACCACGGCGAGTTCAGAGATGAAGAAGAGTTTTCAGCGGACTTAAAAAAGGGACTAGAGGTCTTCAAAGATCACGGGATCACCCCTAAAGGCTACAGGCACCCCTACTTCATGATAAACCAGAGGAAGCTCAAAATACTCGCGCAGACATTCAACTACGACGCTTCACTCGTCCCATCCATACACATCCCAGGGCACTACGGAAAACTAATGGCCAACGCAAAGCCGAGGAGGGAAGGAACACTGACTGAACTACCGCTCTCAGTGATGCCACTCATCAGGCTCCCAGCCGCCACCGGCTGGTATTACAGGAACCTAGGCCAACGCTACATCTCGTCAATGATATCTTACTCCCTAAAACATTACAAATACGCCCACATATGCCTCCACACATGGGAATTCACCGAGAAAAACAGAGTGCAAGGAGTACCCTTCCATGTTTTCAGAAACTGTGGCAAACCAATGGAGAACCTCGTAAAGGAACTCGTCAAACTGACCGCTGACAACAAAGCGGAGACAACAACGTGTTCCCAATACGTTGACCAAGCAGCGGATGAGTCAAAATCCCACCTAAATCTAAAATAGTCACCAACTAAATCAGCTTTCAGTACGATTACCCTCAAACAATCCTTGCTTGTTTAGGCACTTTAGGCATACAGGATGACCCTTACAGATAGAGAAAGAGCGATTTTATACCTTTTACTATCCGATGGCGACGATTTGAGGATAGCTAAGAGGCTTGCTAACGAGATTAGGATGACAAAGGAGCAGTGGGAAGAGCTCGAAAACGATTTGAATGACTTTATAACGGAGTACTACTCCAAGAGGCCAAAAGATGGGAACCATTTATGAGCGATTATACTATACATAATTCGGATTAAAGACTATTAAGTACCATGAAAAAATTGTATGTGCTATTGCTTCAATATTGTTCTATATGTTTCCCTATAACTGAACAGTTTTACTTGTTAGTAACCGATATGCTCAAAAAGATTTGAAGTTTTGGACTGGTGACACAGAGTGGTTTTAGTTTCCATAGTTATACCGACTTTCAATAGAAAGGAAATGCTGAAAAGATTACTACTATCCTTACAGCACTCCAGATGGAAGGAGTATGAGGTAATAGTCGTTGACGACGCATCAAGCGATGGCACGGGGGAAATGTTGAGGCGTGAGTTTCCTGATATCCGTTATGTTAGACATGAAAGGGAAACCTTGGTCGCCCAATCACGAAACGATGGGATACTTGAGTCAAAAGGTAAATACGTGTTTTTTGTGGACGACGACAACGTCGTGGCACCCGACACGATAGAGAAGCTTGTAGAGGTCATGGAGGCAGACCCCAAAATTGGAACTGCGGCGCCCGTCACCTGCTTTATGGATAAACCGAACACCGTGATGACTTTGGGAGCCAACTTCAGCCGCATCATGCGCAGAACACTCTTTCCATATGAGGGTGTAAACGTTTCCGAACTCGAGGGGAAACTCGTAGATATAATGATCGGTGGTAATAGTTTTATGCTGCGAAGAGAAGCGGCGATAAAAGCCGGCTTGATCCCAGCCGACCGGATACCTTGGGATATGGAAGACGGCTATCTAATATATAAGATGAGGGTTAAGCTGGGCTACAGAGCCGTAGTGGTTGGCTCAGCCAAAGTCTACCAATACCACGGCCCAATCAGAGGTGTGAAGCGATTCAACGAGATGCGCCTCTACTATCACATGAGGTCCAAAATAGTGCTACACAAGGACCTCGACCCATGGCCAGCAAAAATAACCTTCTACCTCTCCTCCCCGATATACCTAGCCTACTTCAGCTACCTTGGCCTCAGATCAAAAGCAAAACTCAGAGGAATGCTAAGAGTTTGGCAGGGATACTTCGACGGAATGCTTGGGAGATTCAGCCTAAAAAGGATACCCAGCAATTCATGGGCTCCCAGCCTTCCCGCTTTAAAAGCTGAGGACCCCCCACGTGACACAGCCATCCAGCAGGACCAACCACACCACCAGGCAAAAACGGGGAACCACTTTCCCACGGTAACGGTGGCCATAGTGGCACACAAATCTGGGTCAATTATAGGCGAATGCCTCCAGAGCGTGAGGAACCAGAACTATCCACAGGACAAGTACAGTATTATCGTGGTGGACGACTCAAACGACCAAGAGACGAGAAGACTCTGCAGTGTCTACGGTGCCCGCTACATATATGCTCCCACCACCGACTCCCCCGGCAAGGCGAGAAACGTAGCCCTTGACAATTGTGATTCAGATATAATAGCGTTCATAGACACCGACTGTGTGGCCCCGAACGATTGGATAACGATGATCGTGGAGGACTTATATCAAGAGGCCGATGACGTCGCAGGGGTAGCTGGAGCCTATGAAGGAGGTAAAAACTGGCTCCAACGCCTCGTTAACAAAGAACACATACGTAACATAAAGTTCAAAGGCCTCTCCACTGGCTTTTTAGAGGGAAACTGCGCCCTCAGAACCTCACTACTCGACGGAAAACGCTTCGGAGAAAACAAATACGGGGAGGGAATAGTGCTAGCTGAGCAGCTCACAAAAGCCAACCTAAAAATCATAACGGACTACGATATAAGAGTGATCCATAAAGGCTTCACCCATACCCTCACAAAGTTCTTCCAGATGGGTAGGGCCCATTATAACAACACAAACCAATACCTAGACAGAAAACTAAGGACGAATACGCTAGCTATAGGAGCCGTAGCAAGCCTACTACTGCTGGGCACATCCTTCGTAAACCCCTTATTTATGCTGCCAACCATACTTTTGAGTGGTGGATTCGCTTACTACGCGTATAAATGGCACAAACCAGTACCCCTCAGATTAACAATACCTGCATATATATACTTCGTAGTGGCCAGATGGATATTCTGGTTTGGATACACAGTCGAGCTCATAGCACGCAAAAACCGCTAACCCCATAGCGTCCACCAAGAATAATGGCCCCACCCCCGCTAAAGGTTTCCACTAAGAATCACCGAAAAACTGTTATATTACGCTATTTGGGAGCGAATGATTCAGCCTAAGACCAAGGCGACTAATGTGTTCCGCTCAACAGACACATAGGTCTTTTTAAGGATAAGGGGCATGTCTTGCAGATAGTCGAAAAAGTTTCAAATAACCCGCAGATAAAGGTGTGCCTTTTAGTGCCGTATTCCCTGTCCTCATCCCACGGGAACGCTATACGCGTGAAACAAATGATCCAAAACAACAGGCAAACAACATTCAGCGTGTTTTCATACGACCTCCCCTGGGTGAAACCGAAGACTGCATCTATCCCTTTCTCACTCACACTTCAAGCCGCTTATATGAGGCTCATCCGTAAACTCCCAGTAACAGACTTCCTCGTGTGTGAGAAAACCCCGAAGGGCTTGGTTGAGCGCTTCTCGAACTCGAATAGGAACGCTCAGATAACACAGGTTGAAAACCTATGGGCCATCCCAATCGCTCTTAAAGCGAGACGGGAGCAACAGCCACTAATGGCAACGCTGCACGATGTATACTCCGACCGGATACGCGAGCTACTTAAGCATTTCGGGGCGACCCCCCTCATGGTGGAAAAGATAGCCCGAAGAGTGCACCGCATAGAGGAAGAGGTCATCCCCCAACTCGACGCCTGCGTGCTCGTATCCCAAGAGGATCTAAAGCGGTACGCTGAGCTGGGGGTGCACCCCAAGAAGGCCGCTGTAATACCAAATGGTGTTGATACCCACAAATTCAAACCCATCCCCCATAGGGAGAAATACAGGTTGAAATACGGCCTGAAGGATTGTCCGAGCATACTCTTCGCGGGGAGCGATATGTATCAGAACAGGGAGACAATAGGGGTGATCGCTAACACACTCAAAGAAATAAGAGGAAAATACCAACTCGTGGTGGCGGGCTCCATATCCCGCTACGCGCATAACCACCTCCGCCCCACGGGGGTCCCCACTTTAGCGCTCGGCTACGTAGAAGCACTAGATGAGGTGTACGCCGCAGTCGACCTTGTATTCGCACCGATGGTCTCAGGCACGGGTACAAAGCTCAAGATATTGGAGGCCATGGCCTGCGCGAAGCCCGTGCTAACTACACTCAGAGGTGTTAGGGGGCTAGACGTGGGGGGAGCGTGCGTCGCCGTCGAGGACACCTCAGAGCTCCCCGCAAGGCTCGAAGAGCTACTCTCAGACAGCAGCCTCAGGGAGGAGCTAGGCAGAAGGGCATGCGACGCCGCCCAGAAATATGATTGGAACAAGCTAATGCCCCTCTATAGGGAGATCTACAGCTCACTTCTTCAAGCGTAGTCCCCCATGAAGCTAAGCCACCTGCGAGTGATAGTTTTCAAAACGCATGCAAGCACACCTAGAGTGGTGTTCACTCTAAGATGAGTCCTAAGACGGTTACGCGGATAGTGGCCGTGGCAAGCCCTGATAGCTACGATGCTTACAACCCAGTTTTCACAGCCAAATACCTCTTAGACCACTCCAATTGGCACTACATTAACTCCTTCGCTCAAACACTCAGGGAGTATGGCTTCGAGCTGGTTGTCTACGCCTTCTCAGAGTCGGGTGAACCCGGGCTTTACAGGTCGCACGATGGCTCATACACCGTACGCCTGATTAGGCCATCCCCACTAACACTCAAGCTTCTAGGTATGGGAGACCCGTGGAGATATTTGGCCACGCTTATCAACACCATAAAGCTTGTGAAACCCGTTCTTGTGGACCGTCCAAACATGGTGGTCAACACCCACTTTCCCCATTTCCCACGCGGCGAGGCGCTCTCTCTCCTTTCAAAGCTCATAGGGACGAAGTTCGGCTACCTACAATCCATCACTCTACCTGGGAGATCTCCCTACGACTACATAGCGCAGCTATTCCAGCACATTACTGACTTCTACATATTCACCGAGGCCGGCGGGGTCGAGGAATCCCAGAGGCGCTACTTGATACCCCGAGGAAAGACTCACTTGGTGGGTCTTCTACCACACGTTTACTCCCACGAAAGCGGAGTCCAAAGACGAGCACAAATCCAAGGAAAAAACATCCTATACGTGGGAAGACTCGAAGACAAGCAGAAAGCCGTCTCAAATCTTATAGAAGCCTTCGCAAGACTAGCCCCACTCGTCCCAGAGGCCACACTGACGATTGTGGGCGACGGAACAGACAGGGAAAGGCTCGAAGCTTTCGCGAAGCGAACACATTACCCACAAAGAATCCGATTTACGGGGTGGCTAACAACAGACGAGCTAACAGAGCAATACCGAAAGGCATATCTGTTCTGTCTACCTTCAAGGCGCGAAAGCTACTCCCTAGCACTCACGGAGGCCATGCTGGCCGGGCTCCCAGTGGTGTGCTCCGACCTACCCCAGCTGGGGGACAGAGCTCAGGATGGCCACACAGCCCTAACAGTTAGGGTTGATGACGTGGAAGAACTCAGTAACAAATTACTCCTACTCCTAAGGGACGAAGATTACGCGGCCACGCTGGGCAGAAACGCTCGGAAGAGAATAGAACAAATAATCCAGGAATCACGAGAACGACTCCCCCAAACCCTCCGCCAAATACTCACCCAACACTGATTAATAACCCACACTCTCTCAACCATAACTGGATCACTCCAAAAACAAACTTATACTAAGACACCATGGATGGGAGCATGTTCCGAACCCCTGTTAATTTTTGGGGGTGCCTGAGATACAGGTTAGGATAACCGTGCAAAACACAACACTACTTAAACCAGCACCCATTCTAGAATGTATGAGGGGCGCTGGGTGAAGGCAATCATCCTGCACCTCTACCCCCAGTTCGGGGTGGGGGGAACATCCGTGGTGGCCGCGGAGATAGGCCGTGCATTAAAGCAGCGCGGTATAACGGTGCACTTCGCAACATACGCGGAGCCGGACTACGAGTTATTCAGAAGCGTGACGGGCCTCGCCCCCAACAAACTACTCAGAGAGTGGGGGAGAAGCTTGGCCACTGCGAGTTACCCATGGATTGGCGGAATCTTTGGCTCAGTTCACACCCTAAGCTACGACCTAGTCGTCAACGCCATCTACGATCACCTTTCTGGCTACGCCGACCTGGGATACATCCACTGCTTGGGGAGGCGCACACACAACACTGGGCAGCCTCGTAGCCTGCTAAAGAGAGGTCTGCTCGCGCTGGACACACTCTTCTACTGCAAGGCGAAAACCATGGCCGCAAACTCGGGTTGGACCGCGACCCAGGTGGAGGAGGCCTGCGGGGTGAGGCCAGAAGTTTTGTACCCCCCAGTCAAGATATGCGGTAAAAGGCCCGACGTGGAGAAGGAGAACCTAGTGGTTGGCTTGGGGAGAATATCCGAGGACAAGAACTGGGAGGATTTCGTCGAGATAGCGCGAAAACTCAGAGAGAAGAGAAACGCACGCTTCGTCGTAATGGGGGCACTATACACTGAGAGCTACCTCGAAAAACTTAGGAGGCAGGCCCGTGGATGTGTGGAGTTCCTGACGGATGTGAATGAGGACCAAAAGTGGTCTATGCTGGCCAAAAGCAGAGTGGTGCTACACACCAAGCACGCCGAGCACTTCGGAATCTCCGTCGTAGAAGCCATGTCGTGCGGGGCAGTCCCAGTAGTCTACAGAGACGGGGGGGTCTGGGGCGATATACTCGAAAGAGGCAGGTACGGCTACGGCTACCAAAGCACAGATGAGGCCGTGGAAGCAGTAAACCAAGCCCTAGATAACCACAGAGAAATAGAAAAAGATGTCCGAGTGAAAGCTCAACAGTACACGGACGAAAAATTCCGAGAGAGAATACTAAAACTGCTAGATATATAGGATGCTGCCTGGCTAAGCTTTTGGTACGTGCCGGTTAACTCAGCGTGCCACTCTGTGAGTGGCTCTAGAAAGCCTGCGTGGATGGAGAAAGCGTTTTTGTCGTTTTGTCTTGTTGGAAGAGCTTCTTGTTGGACCCCTAGGGGAGACCGGCAAGGCGCTCAGCAGGAGTTCGCAAAATGGGGGACATGTGGGTTTTCGAGCTGGAGTTAAAATCACAACGTTAGGCTCCCACCGCCTGTGTATGGAGCATTATCCCATCGCCTCAGGTGCGGGGCTCCAAGTCGTGTGGGTTGCCTCGTATAGGTTGTCCACCGCAACCCTCACCCACACGGGTTTGTCGCCACACCGAGGATTCATCCACGGTGATGGGTGGTGGCGCTGTGGTTTGAGCTCGAAGCTGGGTTGGTGGGTGGTTTAAGGTCTCCTGTGAGGCTTAAGCCGAAGGCGTCACGCGGGGCGGCCAAAAACCCAAGCTAAGCTCGAGCTTCCTTCTGCTCTATTCTAATAAAGATGCTTGAATTTTTGAGGAAGGTGTACGTGTGTGGCAGGTCACAGGGGCTGTTGCCGAATCAGAGGCGTAACGCCCACCGCAAACGACTTATCCACCCACTACTGGGACAGAATATAAAGCACTTTGAAGCCGACATATACTTGATAACAAGTATCGAATCTCAGTGTTTGTGTATAATTTCGGCCTAAGCCTCGCGTAGTGTGCCGCAGACGAAGGAACATCAGTGGTAGTATTAGGGTAAATTTTGATCGTGTTTGTGTGTCTAAGTTTCATTGCCATCATACATGTACTAATTGCCAATACATCTTGAAAGAAAACTCAATGTGCATATTGTTGACAAGCCAAATTATAGGTTTTTGGAAGTTGACTTGAATTTAAAATGGAAAACATAGCTACGGACCCATTTATCTCCGTTGTTGTTACTGCGTACAGCCGCCAAGAGTACTTGGCCCAAGCGGTGGAGTCGGCTTTGAACCAGACTTTGGCGAAGGATGAGTATGAGGTAATTGTTTCGAAGAACTTTGACTGCGAGTATGACGAGGAGTGGAGGAGGCGGGGGGTTAAGCTCATTCGATTCGACAGCGGAGGCTGTGGTGAACAGGTTGCGCACGCGTTACCCCACTGTAGGGGTGAGGTGATAGCCTTCCTCGACGATGATGATTGGTGGGCGCCGAACAAGCTTGAACGGGTAGCCCAGATTTGGAGGGAGAACCCGTCCACGGTCTACTACCACGACAACACACTCTTTGTTTGCTTAAACTCCGAATCGCTTAAACCATACAAATATTGGAGACGCCTCGGACCTTGGCATAATAATAGTTCTGTTTGCCTTAACAAGAACGTTCTTATTCAAAATATTAGGTACCTCGAGCGGTGCATGTTAACCCTTGACCTACTATATTTGTATGCGTCGAAGGTTTCGGGTGGACGGATTGTGTTCGACGATCAAAGCTTCACATACTATAGGGTGCCACTCAGCCCACGGGTGGGGAGAGATGAAGTTTACAGAAACGACATACTTGTTGTGCGGGAGATGGTTGCCGAGTCTGGGAACCTCAAGGTTTTAAAGGAGTTTGACTTACTAAACACATATTATAATTATTATTGGTTGAATGTTGAAAGGGTCGTAGGGGGTGGTAGGGGGTCCTTAAAAAACCTTTTCTGGTTTGCTTATTACTGTGTCAGGGTTTTCCCGCCCCAGTGGGAGAGAAGGTTGTTTTTGGCGGTCTTGGATGTGTTCTTGCCGGGTTTTGCGAGGAGGCTTCGTTTTGGTTCAGGATAGGCTGCGGGCTCTGATACGTGGTTCTGTTTACTCTGTGGGTCGCACGCCTCTTGTGCCAAGGATTTCTTCTAGGGTTAAGCTCACTCTTCGCGTCTTCTTGGATTAGAAGTGTATGGGATTGGTAATTAGCTGTGCATGTCTTTATCTGAGCGACTTCCTAATCAATGCAGTTATAAGCTAGGAACACACCAGAAATGTGTTTCGCTCTAAGAATCTGAATAGAGCCCAGCAAACGGAGGATTCCTAGAATAAATAGGAACCCTGACTAGGAGGCTGAAGCCCCTTATATTCATCGCGGTGTTTCCGAGGGTTTATATGGGGGCTTTGAATCCACGACACGTGGAAGACTCTTCTCGGGGGCAGGCGTTGAGGTGTATCCTTAATCTCGGTGGCGGTCACTTCGTATGACCGCAGGGAGTATTTGGCGGTGGCGGTTGAGTCCGTGCCGAATCAGACTTTGGCGAAGGATGAGTATGAGGTAATTGTTTCGAAGAACTTTGACTGCGAGTATGACGAGGAGTGGAGGAGGCGGGGGGTTAAGCTCATTCGATTCGACAGCGGAGGCTGTGGTGAACAGGTTGCGCACGCGTTACCCCACTGTAGGGGTGAGGTGATAGCCTTCCTCGACGATGATGATTGGTGGGCGCCGAACAAGCTTGAAATAGTTTCAAAAGTGTTTTCCGACTCACCCGTTGTGTATTACCACAACGCAATGTACATGTTCGGGGGCGGCAGGCCGCCGATGAAATCGCCAATAAAGGGTAAGTTTAATGACAGCAGTGTAAGTGTTCGGAAAAGTCTTTTGATTGATAATGTACCGTACCTACAGAAAGTATTGATTCTTGTGGACATGTTTTACTGGATCATAGCGAGGCTTAGCGGTGGGGAGATGGTTAACGGCTCTATTCCTCTCACGTATTACCGAGTGAGCAGTCTTTCAAAAAATGCGATGATAAGGAATAGCCAAAGTTTACGCGACGTAGAACTGTTTAGGCGAATTATAGCGGAGTCGGGTAATCTTAGGTTTTTCAAGGAGTACTTGGAGGATGAATTCAGATATGGATTAACTTAGAAGGCGTTTCGTGGGGAAAGGGTTGGGTTTCGGAAGCTCGCTCATTATATCGGAACGCAGCATGGAATACAAAATTTGAGAAGCCTAGCGGCTGTCACCTTGGCTACTATATTTCCAAGAATGGTTCAGAAAATATATAGGAAAGGGAACTCGTACGACTGATCCAATGGGCTGAATACAACTCGCTTTCCCTTAAGCTTACGTCCTTAGTAATGTGATTTAGGATTAGTGGTGGTGTGTCGCGTTGAGATTGTGATAAGGATTGCACACTTACCAAGACGGACACGATAAGTAGCGTCAAACCACCGGTGAACCAAAGGATCCCAAATACCGTTACCCACCACCAGTATTAGAAGTACTTCCACCCGGGTAGGGGAGGAATGCAGTTGAGTGGGGTCGCCTTTTCGACGTCAAGCTTCAGCCTTCTTTTGCGAAAATACTCTGATAGCTGTTCTCTGAAGTCCCAGTCAGAGGGGTTAACAGCGAGGTACTTGGCAACCGACTTTAAGTAGACCATGCCGCCCGTCGAGATAAGACCCGTGGGTGGAGAAGCCTTGTTCACGACCTCCTCGATCTCCTCCTCTGCGTACTTCTTCTGGTTCGTGCAACTCGTACTTTGTATCCCTCTGCCCTCATACCTTCGCTAGCACCCTGTTTCTGTAAAGCCTATTCATTTCCTCCTGAATAGTGGACTTTGCTTTCCCAAGCATTCTGGCTGTTTCCGTCAGCCCCAGTGGCCTTCCTTCCCTTCTCAACAAGTCTACTATTTCGTCTTCCATTGATTGATACCTCCCGAGCTGTACCCGAACAACTCACGTTCTACATGCGTTTGGCCCGATAGGAAGTTAAGTATTTGCCACGTATTTGAAACATGTGTACAATACATATCAAGGCCGTAAGTAGCAAGAACTGCGTCCATCGCCGGATCCAGCGGGTATCAGATCCAGCGATATGTCCACACTGCCACAGGAGATTTCGAATATGGAGAAGGATGTCAAAGCAAGGCTGCCTGCCTAGGTCCGGTACTTCTACAACTTGAAAAAGAGAAGGGAAGGTTCAAGGCCATGAGTCACCCCTCGCATCCACCCACCTCTGCCGTGATAGACACGGAGGCGGTCATAAAACCTTTGAAGCTACAAAGGAAGGCGCCAAGCTTGAATAATGATCCTAAATTAATTTACACCCCCACGGTCGTGACCAGCACGCTGATCACTGAGGAGGTGTGGGACCGAAAAGGGAGCCCAGCCTACGCCTTAAGACGATTCGGTAGCAACCAAATAGAAATCTGCAGTAAGATCGACCTTGGTCGGGAGGCGTATATCCAAGTGGACAATGGTCACCTTAGGAAGGGCATGGTGCTTGTGCTCAGCGAACCGGTTCCATCTACCTTTGACGAGGTGTACAAGGATGCCTGCGAGCTCGCGTTCGAAATTTACGACTGTGAGCCGCCTTAGAGAAATACGTTCAGGCTTCTTGTTCCGATCGCGATTGGTTCCTGGTCTCTTGACAAAATTCACCTCGTCAACGATTGCCGGCGTAGGCAGGTTTGCACCCATTATTGCCCTGAGAGGGGGGTCTGGATCGGGAAAGAACAGGGCTGCTACGACACTTCGGCTGGTTTCCTATCGGCCCTTTTACGACTTATCGACCTTGCGCGACCCTTCACTTTATCGATCCCTCGACACATGGCGCGGTGCCCTGGTGCTTGACGAGGCAGACACGAACGCGTCGGAGTCTTCGGACTTTATCCACTTGATCAGTTCCAGGTACTACGGGGCGCCGATTAGCCGATAGAACCCGGACAAGCCGAACGATTCAGACGTGTCTTCCTAATTCGGCCTCGCTATCGTAACGCAGCGCCGCCACTGGGATGACGACACCGCAGAAAACAGAACTTTGCCATTTTACTGCGAGAAGACTGTGGAGGACATTCCGACGGCTGAGTTAGACAGCCTGATAGATGTGTGCAACTACAAATAAACTTTATCTTTGGCTGGCGTACTTTGACAAGGTCTTTACGATAAGGCGGTGCGCATACTGGGTGTCTCGGACCACAGGCTCACCGCCTCCTTGCTCCCAGCGCTCGCGCTTGGGAGGCTAGCGCCCGCCCTTACCAGTGACTTAGCGAGCATCCTGCAGGGGTTCGAGAGAAAAAAGTAAGAGAGAATGATAAGCACAGACGGGCTGGTAGTCAATGCGTTGTGGGACAGGGTCCGGGAGGACCTAGTGGGGATGTATGCGCGCTCCCTTTATGTGGGCGAGACCAGAACCCATAACGCCCAAGTGATACCCCTTCAGGTGTCATCTCTTGCAGAGGAGCTCAAGATTCGCGTCTGTCAAGTCTGTCGCAAAGTTCTCAACAGCCTGCAAGTCTCTAATGGAAAAGCTCCAGCTAAGGCAAGGATAGCTTGCGCAAAAGATCTTTTCAATCAGGATCGAACCATCAAAACTCCTGCCGATACTGCGGAATTTTGTCATCGATTTTAAAGTTGAGGGGTTCGAGAGTGTGCTACTTCCCATCATCTCAGAATCCACCTCAGGGCTCACAGAGTGGGTCGAGAGCGGCACTGGGACCAACTAGGCGAACCACCCGAAGTCTTAGTTTGGCCACCTTGTCCGCTTTGCCCATCTTCTTTATAACACTGGGGTCTGACAGCTGGGACACCCGTCTGCCGGCTGATGCTGGGCCTGGGGTATAAATACGCCTTTTCCGAACTTGATCCACGCGTGACAAACCCCCGAGTATATAGTAAGTGGCATTTATACTTGAAACGTATCGTCCAGCTTCAGAATCTCACCATCTAATAATTGCGGCCACGAAGACGCCACATTGTAGCACTTCCATCCTAGGAAGTCGACCAAGTATGACTTTGCCATAAAACAAATCAGATAAACCCTTTACGATTCCTATATTCTGGGGAGAAATCAGCCAAAACCGTGCACCCAACACGCCTACCAGTCAACTTCACATCGAATACACCACGCAAATCAGCCTCCAAAGAGTCCACCCCCACCCCGACAAACAGCACACCTAACGCATTGCATATCAAATATCTCATACATAAAGGTCGGAAACAACCGAGCAGTCAGCTCCAACCCACAATAATACCTTAACACGCCAACAACCACTTATTCGCGCTGACCTCAGAACAATATTTCACTTGGTTTCCTAACCAAGTCAGTATATTCCATTCTCCCATAACATAGCGTGCAAATAAAAACCATGTGACCTCACAGACAAGATGCGTTGCGCTCACACGCTACGTTTTTCAATCACGCCAAAAACCTGAAGAAAACACATGTCAACCAAGCGAAAAATAATCGTGGCTCCAAAAATGGGGGGACACCGGACAATTCCAATGGCGCCGCTTCGAACCCTTAATAGTCCTAGCCAAAGAACAGTACATATTTTACCCAACCATGGTTAAGAAACCTTATAATGTGTGTGAAGAAAAAACAGTGGATAAGACTTGGAAGAACTCGTATTGAGAGGAATAGTGGCCAAACAAATATTGGATGAGTCCGAAAGAGTCGGGTTGAACTCCGAGCAATACGTAGCTTCACTGGTCAAGAAGAAGAAAAAGAGAATCGAACTACTCCCCCTTGAGGGGAAGGTGAAAATAGCGGAGGCAGTAGTGGAGCAGGCGCTCAAAACGTTCAAGAGGACAGCCGTGGTCTGGAGCGGGGGAAAAGACAGCACCACAGTGCTCCACATCGTTAACAAGGTGTGCGAGCAGCTGGGATTCGACAAACCCGTGTGCTTGGTCATCGATCACTGGAGCCACTTCGATGAAACCCTGAAATTCATAGACCAAATCTCCAAACAGTGGGGGCTCAAAGTGGTCTACAAGGGCAACGAGCGACTGAAGGGCCACAGCTACGGGGAAATCATCAAACTCGAGTCGCTGAGCGAAGAAGACAAAAAAGAGCTTGAATCCATAGGCTTCAGAGCAGAGAGCTTCCCATTCGCCCTGAACAACTTGGCCGCGAACCACCTGCTTAAAACCGTTCCCATGAAGGAATTCGTAAGAGAAGGGGGATACGATGCACTCTATATCGGCATCAGAATGGACGAAAACCCCGCACGCGCCGACGAGACCTTCTTTTCACGCCGCGAGGATCACATGAGGGTGCACCCAATCCTCACATTTACTGAAAGAGACGTGTGGAGCTACATCTTGAACAACAAAATCCCCTTCCACCCGCTTTACTATCAGGGTTACAGGTCAATCGACGACAAGTATGAAACCAAGAAGTTCTCCGACAAACCAGCTTGGGAACAGGACTTAGAAGGCACAGAGGAAAGATCCGGCCGCCCCCAAGACAAGGAAAACACTATGGAAACCCTTCGAAGGTTAGGCTACATGTGAAGAAGCCGAACGTTGTTCTATTCGTGTTGGACACGCTCAGAAAGGACTACTCGAGTGGGCTTGACGAGCTGCAAAGCCTAGGATTCGTCAAATACGATAACGCGGTTTCATGCGCACCGTGGACCCTGCCGTCGCACGTCTCAATGTTCACGGGACTCCTCCCCTCACAGCATCAAATCCACGAAGACAAACAGGTTTCAGTGATCGACCTCATCCACCTCTCACGCAACAGGATGAACAAACTCGGACAAGGCATACTGGGAGAGCTCAAAAATGACGGGTACAACACATACGGATTGAGCGCGAACCCATTAATAAACGAAGACTCGGGTTTCTCGTTCAACGAATTTTGGCGCTACCACGAACCAATAACTTACTGTTTCAATAAGGTAGAATACCGCCACTTTTCGAAGCTCAGCCAAAATGGAATAAACCTACAGCTCGTTTTAAGGCTTCTAAAAGAGGGTCGAATAAAACTCGCTTTGAACATTATAGCCAGACACAACCGATATACTAATTCGCACCGAGAACTCGTCTTCGGAGAGTACCCATTGGAGAAGGGTTCGAAACCCTTCTTGAGTTTGATCCGTAAAATCGATTTAAGAGAACCCTTTCTACTCTTTATAAATATCATGGAGGCCCATGAACCCTATTTCTGGAATGAAACTTGTTTTGAAGCAGATTTTTTGAGTGCAGTAGGCGACACCGAAGGATTACACCGCTGGTTGAAAAAATTTCCCGTTCAAAAAAGGTATCCCCTTCACTCGAAGCTCGGCGTGCAACGCCTAATAAAAATGATTCACACCCTCAAACACTTCTTGGACGACTCATTGATCATAGTAACTTCGGACCACGGTCAACTGCTCGGTGAGCGTGGAAGATATGGTCATGGATATTTTCTGGACGACGAACTGCTAAAGGTACCACTCCTTGTTAAATATCCAGTTGGAGCAAGAATTTTAAAAGACGACTCATTGCCCATCAGTCTTACACAAATTCCTTCTATTATAAGACACTATGTCTATGGGGACGATGTTAGACTAGGTTCGAAATACGTCTTCTCGGAAAGTTTCGGCTTGCAAAACGACTTGTTCGGGTTTGCGAAAAACAATGAATCAGTTGAAAAGTTAAACAGTTGCTACCGTCATAAACTAAAAGTGTATTCGCAGGCTGGAACCGCAACCATTAACTGTAACAACGATTTGATAGAGGAGTTAATCGGTAATCTTTCAACCGAACAACTCCGGGATATTATAAGCTTAGTCACATAGTTTGTGACGCTTAAGGTGGGTCTAAGTGAAACCATGCGACATTGCAGGAGTCAAGGAAGGGCTTAGAGGAAACCTTACTATCATCAACGGTTATCCCAGTCAAACGGGTGTTGGAACATACGCTCAGACTCTCTTTGATGCCACCGAAAGTTATGCGGATTACTACAATTTTTTCGGGCGACCCTACATGCCAGAAGTGCATCGCGGACCGCCTTCTTATCCAGAAAGATCTACCAAATGGATTGGCTACGTATTTCCTAACTTAGTGACCCATAAGATTGGCACAATAGTCAGTTTTATGTTGAATGGTTTTATCTTTAATGTACCTCCAGCATACCTGCTTGTGTCTAAATCGCTTAAACCCCTTTTCCGTAAAACCGTTTCGAAGGAAGCCAATAAACCAAAAATTTTCCACTATACGGATCCCAAGCTTTACCCGTTCTCTGAGCCCGAAGACAGCGTTGTGACCATTCACGACCTGATAATGTTGAAGGACACGGAAAGCGATGAAGCTAAAGGACTTTGGTTTTACAAATTTAACATTTCTAAATACAAAAAATTCTCCCATGTGCTAAGTGTTACAAAATACGTTAAAAAGGATGTTTTACACTATGGATTCGAAGGGAAAACAGATGTTGTTTACCCGTGCGTTCCAAAATACATAACTCCTTTGGAAAACAAGCGGGATATTAGAAAACAGCTGCGGCTACCCCTCGATAAGATTTTGATTCTATCGATATCATCGGCTGTAAAGAGGAAAACCTCCGAGTCGTTAAAGAAGTGATGGGTCTATTGGGTTCCGAATATGTTCTGGTACGAGAGGGACCGGCGGTCGCGAACAGTGTGACCTATTCGGGGGTTAACCCAGAGACACTCAACAAAATCTATAACGCGTGTGACCTGTTGCTGTTTCCAACGTTAGAGGAGGGGTTTGGGTTACCGATCATCGAAGCTTTTGCAACCAAACCCCCTGTGGTTTCGTCAGACATAGAAGTTGTCAACGAGGTGGCACAAAACGCAGCAATTCTGGTCGAACCCACTGTGCAGGGGTGTCTTAAAGGAATCAAGGAAGCGTTAAGCTCAAAATCGATACTTGTTGAAAGAGGCATAAGACTGGTGAAACAAAGGTACTCATTCGAAGTGTTCGAACAAACGATGGCCAACTACTATTACAGTTTACTTTATAAATAAATAATTCTTAACATAAGATCCTGTCCGGATAAGGATTCATTCTTGTCACCTCCACTGTGTGTACCAGTGCACGAATAGCTCTAGGAAGTCTACGAGTGGCGTAAGGAGTGTTTTCTTGGGGTTGATGTTGTTGTAGAACGCTCGTGTCCTGTGTTTGAGGTAGCCGAAGAATCGTTCGACTGAGCTCCTCAATCCAAAGGTTTGGTGGATGTGGTTTTGGAAGCCCGCCCGGGTCACAGCGTCACGGTACCGTGGACCCCTATCCGTGAGTATGACTGGGTCTCCCACACAGAGAGACACCGCTCCCTCAGCCCTCTGAGGAATCTGAGGGCGTTGCCTGTTGCCCTGGTGAGTGAGACGCCGAACCAGACGGGCTGCCTCGTGTGCGCGTCCACGGCCACCCAAACATAGACGGGTCTTCCCACCTCCACACTTTACCACACTCTCATCCACGGCGATGACTGGGTGCCAGCTTGGCTCCACCTCAAAGTCGAGTTTTCTCTCAACCTTATTCACCCAATCCTGGATGCTAGACTTCGAGACGCGCTCGGAGAGCACCCATCCAGAAGAACCGCGAGGTTTTTCTGAGGCTCAGCCCAAAGGCGTAGAGTAGAACAGAGACCACCTTGAGTTCGAACATCTTCTTGTTCCTCTTAAAAACGTTTAAATCCCTAAAGAGGGTAAAGATGTCCCCGCGTGGTGGGCTCCACGGGTTATCACCAATTCCAGCCGTGGCGCCCACCACGTTTAAGCCTTATCCGGACAGGATCTAACATAATCATTAAAGGATAAATATTGCTCTTTGAACTTTAGTCTCCCTTTAAGATTGTTGCATAACCCCTATGCAATAATTCATCTTGAAAATAAGATGGGTGTTGTTTGTGCAAGACAACAACCCATCAGATCATGGATAAGGATCATAATAAAAGGGTATGGTCCCTCTACAATGAGTCGCTGGTCAGACGCATGAAGGATATCCTTGATCTCAAGGATATTGAAAACTACAGGGATGATCTCGGAAACAGAGCAGCAAGAAGAATGGAAGGCCGTTCGTCATTCCGGCCGGATAAGATTATTGAGGTACTTGCAAGGATCAGACCAGTGTTCAATGCATCCTTCAGGCCATTGGAGTCTTACATGAGAATATTCCAGGAGATTCTCGGCATTCCGAGAATCTCATACACATCCATATTCTCTCATACACATCCATATTCATGGAGAATAAGGAGGATCAAAGTGGCTGAGATCTTTCATCCATGTGCATCTGTTGCCATAGATTCAACAGACTTCGAGACCACGATCAGAGGGAACTGGTTATCAAATAAATGGGCGAAGAAAAGGGAGGGATGGATCAAGCTCCATGTGTCGGCAGACGCTGATAGGATCATGGCATCACGCACCTCCATAACAACAGAAAAGATCCATGATGCCTCTCAGTTCAGCAATCTGATCACAGGATCTGAGAGGAGAGTATTTGCGGACAAGGCGTACGATTCCAGTCCAGGAGGATATTCAATGCACTTGCGAATAATGGCGCTGAGGCCATTATCCCACTGAGGGAGAACTTCAGCGCACTGTCAAGGGGATCTCCCCTGAGGGGAAAGACAGCAAGGGCTATCAGGAATATGGGAGAAGACCAATGGAAGCGTGTCCACGAATATGGAAAACGCTGGAGCGTGAAGATATATTTCTCTGGGTTGAATAGGGTCATGGGTGAGGTCATCAGGGCGAGAAAGCCGGAGTACATGATACAGGAAGTTGGGTTGAGGGTGCTCCATTACAATATCATGAGGGAAAATACAATAGGTTGAGGAAGTTATGCAACAATCTATTTATCGAGGGATCATTTATTATTTTCCCAATTTCCACCAAATTCGAAAAAGTAAATTTAAGTGTTAACATATATAGAGGGTATTTAAAACCATATTTTCGACCATGATAAAGTAATTTCAAACTGTCAACGTAACTCCTGACGTCTGGGTGAATTACTGATACTAATTCTTTACCAGATGCTTTAGCAATACAGTAAGCGTCAAAAGACACACCACAATCGCAAACTTTTGGTGTTCCCAAAGATCGTATAATTAAGTTTATCATCTTTTCCTTTCTAAAATTTATATTATTACTTACAGATATGTGTAGCTCGTAAATTAATTTGGCATCTTTGACTTCTTTTGCGTACTCCTTTAACGCCTCTTCATATTTTATTTTTCACCATTACAAAGTCTTTTTACCACGTTAGGGAAGGAATAAGAGGAATTTTCTAGTTTATCACAAATCTCCTTTTCTTGGAAATTTATAATGCCATTAAGGTAAGGTAAAAATATAATCTCGGTTTTTCTAGATAAACTGCTCAATACTTTTTCCATATGTGCCACTCCTCCTCCAATGGATTTAGTGAATAATCCTAGATGTATTATTGTAGCGATCAGTTTGTTTCACCGCTTTATCTCTGGGAAAAGGGTTTATAAATATTTCTAACTGTCACTGTGTGTTAAAATTAGTTCGAGGCGTTTGATATCAATATTAAAGCAAATTTGATATTTTAGAAAGGTTTATGCTAATTGGATTGATGTTATCCTTAAGAATGAGAGAGGAAAAGAATGTAAGAGTAGCACTCAGGCATGATAAAACTGTAAGCAATGTGCACTCTACCTTGCTTACACAATTGTACTAGCTAGTTCAGTTTTGATAAATTTTGATCTCACCCAATTTTGTTTTAAGGATGAAAGGCTTTATTATGATTGAGATGAAATAATCCAAGATTCGTCGACCTTAGCCACCCTATCCTCATGTGGACTCGTCAGAGATGGAGGAACTTTATGTCATACGCAGCTTAATGTAAGATTTAAAGCAGTTAATTGGTCTATTTTTGAAACATTTTGTTTGAAACAATACAATGTTGAGGTTAAGGATATAGCGGTTGTTGACATTAGGTGCTAATATTGATGATACTGCACTTTGATTTGCTATAACCGGCACCAAACGCGTATGCGTTTGAACCACTACCTAACATATACCCACCACCCATTGATAATATTAAGCTTAACGGCCTTGAAGGGATCCTGCCCGGATAAGGTTTCACTCGTGTTGTCACCTAGACTCTATGTACTAGTGTATGAATAGTTCGAGGAAGTCTACGAGTGGCGCAAAGAGTGTTTTCCTCTGATTAATGTTGTTATAGAACAGCCTTGCGCTGTACTTGAGATAACGAGGAAGTCTTCAACCGACGAGGCTACGGAGCCTGGAGGCTTCGAAACGTGGCTTGGGAGGACAGCCCCCTCTCAAGGGTCAAGGCCCCACGATACCGTTGAACCCCTTACCCGTGGGGATGACCGGGTCACCCACGGGGACACCTTCTACTTAGTCTTCGGAGGAACCTGCGGGAGTTCCGCGTGGTCGTGGTGGGGGTGAGCCCAAAACCCCATGGGCTGCTTGGTGTGCGCGTCAACCGGGATCTACCCACACGCACACAGGTTCGTCACCATACTTTACCAAGCTCTCATCAATCTCGGTGACCGAGTGCCCATATGTGTGGCTCCACCTGGAAGCTAAGCCATCATCACAGGAACCCTCCCCACCCACCCAATCCTCTGAACACGCCCCACATTTGAGTGGAGTTCCGGTCCGAGAATATCTTGGAAAGCCTAGGGGGTTCCTCTGAGCCCCAATCCAAAAGCGTTGAGAGCACACCCACCACTCTGACTCAGTGAGAACTCCCTTCTAATCTCCTCACAAAACATCCAAATACTCGAAGAATGCGAATATGTCCCCGCGTGGTGGGCTCCACGTCTCCTCAACCCCCGAATTCCCCAAGCCTTTCCCGCCTGAACTCGTCTACACCCCCTCCCAACACGTGGATAAGCCTCTAACATCTACTTAAACGTAAGGCAACAAGTTGCTCAATTCTTCTAGTATTCGTGTACCAGGGAGACGAGCTGCTCCCCGCCTCTCTTCAAAGGAATCATGATGCTCGTTTTCAAAAACGTGGCTTTACTGTCTTGATTCCCCATCAAAGGGGTCTGAATGTTATGGACTGCGTTGGGAGCCCTAGGGATTGGTTCGGGGCCTAGGGCCAACCGGCTAAGCCGGTTCAAGGGTTGGGCCACTAGGGCTTTTCTAGGGCTGTCTAAACGTTATAGAATGGTCATATAAGAATTATATGAATTATGCAAGGGTTGTCACCTGAGGGTGAGGACGATTTCCGCGTGCCGCCTTGTCTATATCCTAAGGACTGAAGAAGCCCGTATCACCTAGTCTGTCCGAAGCTTAAGGTTTAGGGGGTAACCGTGGTAGTCACGGTAGTCACCCTTTTCCCATATTTAATGTCCTAGGGAAAGTGCGTCGCATCGTCGTACGGTACGTCGTGGTGTGTTCACCTTGTCCACATTTTAACACTGGGTGTCCGTCCACCGAGGCCAGATCAACCTGTGGTCGCGCATCTTCCTTTTTTAAGAACTCCCTGAATTCCTTGTCCCTTATGAGCACGTCTATCGCGTGGTCCGCCTCGACTCTTGTTGCGTCCACCTTCCTTGCAGCCCGCACGTCCAGCGCGAGACCGGACTTGTGTATATCCTGCTTCTTCTAGGCCGCACACTTTATCTTATTTGTGTACATTTATACTTACTTAAGGTTTAATGCTTCAGCAGGGCATGGATCATGGGTGTGAGGGGATATGGGGAAGCTTGGCTGAACATGCCCGTTGAACTCGAGGCGCCCATTGGATCTGTGATTTTGTACGAACAGAGTTCACCCAGAAGTGGCCGACGCAATTGTCATCTTCGTTGAAGAGTTAGAGGGGTGATTTTCGGATAAAGAGCCTTCACGCTGGGTTGCCATACCCACAGCCCGTTGGTCGAGCGGAAATAAGAATTTTGGTGGTCAGATGATGATGTGCGGATAAGGCTAAACGTGGTTAGCCCCGCGACGTCTCCCAATAATTTCAATCATGCCGACCACCACCCTTAAGCGTTATCCGGACACCGTCGTCAGACGGTGGTGGGCTGTGAGTCGTTGATGGTATACTAGCCAGATTGGATGGAAAGCCCATGTTCCGCTTCTTTGCTCGCCTCCAACTGCTGTTTGGCTCACCGAAAAGGAGGGTTAACGCTTGATTGTCGGGTGGGGTTTGTGTGCCTGGGGTTTTCCCCTTGGGATAAGTAATCGGCGTACCATACCCTTTATGCACTGATTAACTACGTGAGGTTTTGGGTGTTGTCGGTACTAGCTGGGCTTGTAAGCCGCCCCACAGATATCCGGACGCCTCCTTCTTACCTAATCTTTTTGATCCAAAGTTAAATTCAGGGTGCTGCACGCACTTTGCTAGCTTGGTCTGCGTAGCCTGACTGCGTATACGCCCACGAGCACTATGATCACTAGCAGTGTTATCCCTATAGTCGCTCCAGGTGCGTGGAATAATAGGTTGCCTGCAAGGGTGTTGGATTGCGATGTTGAGGTAACCTGGGTGTAGGTGGGGCTTGTAGAACCGGCAGTGTTAGACTCACTTGTTGAGTGTGAGCTCTGGCTGGTCGAAGACTGTGTTGTTTTCGTCGAGGTCTTGGCTATCGAGCTCGTGGGCGTTGAAGAGGGCGACAAGGATGACGAGGACGACGTTGTTATCTGTGTGGATGTCGACGTGGATGGTGTCTGTGTTGTTGATGATGTTGTCTGTGTGGATGTTGATGGAGATGCGGATGATGTCGTTGTTGTCGTTGGTGGTGGGGGAGGAGGTGGTGGTGGGGGCGTCGTTGTTGTCTGGGTTGTTGAGCTCGTGGATGTTGATGTTGACGTAGAGGTGGAGGTTGATGTGGTCGACGTCGTCTGCGTGGATGTTAATGATGACGTAGTTGTCGATGATGATGACGTCGTTGTGGATGACGACGTTGAGCTCGTGGATGTTGATGATGACGATGATGTTGTCTGTGTGGATGTTGATGATGTTGATGATGAAGAAGAAAAGGAGGAGGTGGATGTTGATGTTTCACTGATGTAGGCTGATATGTTTGCGGTGATGAAGTTGCCCAAGTTCAGCTGGTAGAATGTTATGTCAGAGCTCCGTAATGTGTTGAGCCAGCCCGTTTTCGCCGCTGTGGGTATTGTTATCACAGTTCCGTTCTGGTACTCCACTGTGAAGCTCGTGATGTTTAACGGTGAAGATATGATGAGGCTTGATGGCTGAGGGTAGGTGTTTTGGAGTGTTATGTTTGGGCCGGACTGGGTGAATTGGGTAGCATTTGTCCAAAGTAGTTGCGTTGTGGTTTGGTTTTGGGATACCAACACTATTAGTGACCCCAGTATTCCCTCGCTTGGTAGCAGAGTGTTGTTTGAGACCGTTTGCGCGGTTGCTACGTCGTATGCTACGTATCCCGGTAGGTTGTAGTATGTGAAGTTGAAGGTGGGCGGCATATACCAGTGTGTGTATCCAGCAAACCACGCGGTGTACATGGGGTTCTCGAATACGTAGTAGGTCCGCCCGCTTTGGAACACGTATGTCTGGAGGTTGTTTAACACGTAGAATTGGTTTGACTTCCCAGTGTAGTTCGCCCAGTAGACCAGTCCGGCCGGGCCGTCTACGGCCCAGCAGGGCTGTCTTGTGTTGAAGTTACACGTGTTCCAAGTGTTGGCTATTAGCTCGTCCTGCGGTGGGAGGCTCAGGCTTGACTGGTCGTAGCTTGGGGGGTACACGTAGATGGGGTCGGGGTGCGTGACCCACTTGTAGGCTGAGCCGTAGTTGAAGAAGTTTATTTGGGCGGGTGCGAGTGATAGGGCTGGGCCGGAGGCGAATGGTAGGCTGTCGCTGATATTAATCGTACTGATGATGTAGGGCTTCGCGCCTATGCTCGATATGAATGAGCCGTATGTGAAGGCCTCCCTCCAGCGCTGTGTCCAGTAGTGTAGGGCAGCTATGTCGGCTGGTGGGGTGAGGTTCGTCTGGAACTCCCAGTCGAAGATAAGGGAAGCCGCTTCGGGCCTCGTCATGGCCACAACGTACATTGTCTGGTTTATGTAGTTGACTATGTCCGAAACGGATGGGGGGCTGCTTTCGAAGTCTGTTAGGCCAAGAGTTATACCGCTGAGGTTACCCGCGTAGTTGGCGATGCTACCATAGTAGTTTATGCCGGACTCAAACCAGGGCTGGTAACCTGGGTTCTCCCACGCGTCTATCTCGTCGTAGTGCTGCGCCATGAAGTTTAATCCGGCGTTCTGGTCGCTCGTGTCGCCGTCGAGTGTTATACCGTATTTGTGCGCTATTTTTTGCCGCATCTCTTGGAAGTGATTCATTAGGATGTAGTTCTCGTACTCCCAGAGTGAGCGGCTCTGCGAATAGCTCCAGTTGTAGAAGTTGAACGTAAAATGGTAGGTCTGCTCTAGGTATTGGATTATGCCTGGGTTGGCATCGAGTGAGGGGAAGCCGCTGTTATCCTGGCCGAACTGGGCGATCTTCCCAGCCCAAGCCTCCACACCTTGGATCCAGGCGTCCTCCCACGCACTGAATGAGTCATTGTAGAAGAGTGAGGGCCAGCCCGGGAGGCCGCTGTAGCTTCCGTAGTTGTCGTAGAGGAAGCTTATCCAGTGTAGATTATACACTATGTAGGGGGGTGAGTTGCTTATCCTGGTGTAGAATTTCGCGTATGTCCCAGTCGAGTTCACGTACACTGTGTACCTTGATCCCCAGTCGAGCTGTACGCCGAGCTCGTTGTCCTCGGGGTTGGTGATCCCCGTCTCATTGTAGGCCCACGTATAGTTCTCCGCGGGGTAATACGAGTACACATAGTCCTCCCTGCCTGTGAGGAGGGGCACTATTATGGTGTGGTTGGGGAGAACCTGTGTTCCACTTGGTAGCTGGGAAGTGTTGATGGTTGTCCACTGGAACGCCGCCCAAGCCTCCTGTGGGTGGGTGTGGGCGTA
>Ga0209061_1002339_pt1 | contig 24691 bp, 18 predicted proteins | sample Coa_R1_10_FD_187157 | JGI IMG/M metagenome (GOLD analysis project Ga0209061, IMG submission 187157) | Surface soil microbial communities from Centralia Pennsylvania, which are recovering from an underground coalmine fire - Coalmine... | ecosystem: Environmental > Terrestrial > Soil >...
TTCACTTCGTTCAGGGCAGGCTCTCAGCGCCGAAAGACGCCGGTGGGGACACCGGCGCTACAGAAGAAGTCGTCACTATAATTTGTAATCCTCAATAGTGCGTCTGTTGCCGCGAAAAGCCGCGGACCTGGACAAATAGGTCGCGCTACTTGCTGTGGCCCGAGCCGCCGTTTGCGCCGCGCGCCCTGAGGGCGGAAAGAATATCGGATTTCGTCACAATGCCCTCAAGTTTCCCGGTTGTAGGCGAAGTGACCAGCAGCATGTGCTGGCCGCTCTGGTTCATCAGCAAACTGAGCGCTTCCATCACGTCACAATCCGGAGGGACCTTCACCACCCTGCGATCCGTCAGCTCTCTGACGGTGGTTTGAGTCCACTTTAGCGGAGGAACTTTACCCAACGACCAAAGCGAAATCACACCAAGGATTTGATGGTCTTCGTAAACCGGAAATGCGTTATGGCGATGATGAGTTGTCACGCTATCCGCAAACTCCCGCAGATTGTGCGAAGCCTGCACCGAAATCACCTGCTTCTGCATCACCTCGTGAACGGGAATGCGCGTCAATTCAGCCACCTGAACGGCCTCGTGCAGCCGCTGATCGCCGGAAACGGAAGCCTCTCCGGAAATGGCATAAGCTACGGCAGCGCCGATCAGCGTGGGGACGACATAGGGGTGGCCGCCGGTGGCCTCCGCCACAAAGATGACCGCCGTCAGCGGGGTCTTATAACCTCCCGCCAGAAAAGCGGCCATGCCTACCGCGGCGTAGAGATCAGGCGAAGCGCTGTGGACAACGGATTGGGCGAACGCCGCGCCGAAACTCCCGCCCGACAGAAACAGCGGGACAAACATGGCGCTCACGCCCCCTGCGCCCAGCGAGAAAAGCGTCGCGGCGAGCTTGAGAATTCCAAAGACAACCAATTCGGTGGAACTGTGCGGATTCTGCAGGATATTGCCGACGGCCTCGTAGTTAGGTCCCAGCGGAATCAAGGGGCCTTTAAAGATCGAAATAAAGATCAGGCCGCATACGCCCGTCAGAAACCCGCCGATGGCAAGCTTCACCCAATGCGGTATGGAAGCTTTCACCGCAAAGGTCCGCGCGCGTCGGAAAGTGATGTCAAATGCCATCACGATGCCGCCGCAGATCACGCCCAGCAGAGCCGACCATAAAAGATCCCGGCGAGAAAACGACGAGGTTGCCGCAAAATCAAAAAGCGGTTTGGCCCCTAGAAAGGCAGCCAGCGTGGCATAGGAGACTACCGACGCAATCAGTGATGGCAACAGGGCCTCGTGAGCGAGGTCATCCTTATAAGGCATTTCAATGGCAAAGACCAGTCCGGTGAGCGGAGCGCGGAATACCGCCGCCATGCCTGCTGCCGCCCCGCTGATCAGGATGATGCGCCGGTCGCGCGGCTCAAGCCGAAAGCGCCTCAGCTTGGCCCAGAGCCAGGAACCCAGCGCGCCGCCGCCGTAAATGCTGGGGCCTTCCAGAGCGGCGCTGCCTCCAAATCCCACCGTGGTGATGGCCGCAAGCAGCTTGGGCACGAAAGGACGCATCTGGATGTGGCCCTGGTGCTCGTGATAAGAACGGATGATCTCTTCCGTGGAATGCTCATCCGGGTCTGGCGTGGCGTATTGCATGATGAGGCCCGTGATGATGAAACCCACCAGCAGGCCGGGGACAATTGTGAGAGGGTGGCTGAGATAGTAGGCCAGGATGCGCGGCCACATCCACCATAAGATGATTTTCGCCAGCAGGGTGGTCACTAAACCCGTCACCACCCCCACGATGGGGGCCACAATCAGCCATTTATGGAGATCGCGCGAGTAGGTTGCGGAAAGATCCTCATGAACAAGAGCGGTATACTTCCGCAGGCGCGGATGGTTCAGAATCCTTGATTGTAAGCTGCTCATCTGAAGATATTTCTAAGGTATTGCCAGGCAGTTTGCCCAGGCTCCCGGCGGTTGCGCCTTTCGATCCTGGCTCGGCTTCGAGATTCCTTCAAAATTTTTTGAGAAATGCTTTCACGCTGGCTGCCCCTCCCCGCTCAATCCTTTTCTGAAGGTTTCAACGCCAGCACAAAACCTGTGCGGGCTTGAAAACGCGCCAGTTCCCGGCGATGCAGCATCGCCAGTTTCGCCAGAACCTTTTTGCCTCGCGGCGTAAGCTGAACGCGCACAAAACGATGATCGCGCGCAATCGATTCCTTGCTCACCAGGCCGTGACGGCAAGCGCGTTCGACCAATCCCACCACGGCGTTGTGGCGCTCCTGAAGGAACTCGGCGAGTTCAGAAATCGTCGCCCAGCCGCGCCCGGTGTAGCCTGCCACCCCCAGCAGTAACTGGTGCTGCTGGGGCGTCACGCCAGCCGTGCGCGCCGCTTTCTCACTGAAGCGCAAAAACCTGCGAAGCTGATAGCGAAACCAGGCAAGCTCGCGGATCATCGCTGCGGTCCCTTTGGGCTGTGAATCTCTCGCCGGGAGCTTTGAGGTCACACGGCAAATTATATCACAACATGATGTGTTGAATCGTCGCGCCTTCCCCTGCCATTCTGAGCGAGCGCGGCGGTCCGCGCGACCCACTGGCTTGCCCCTTCTCAGGGAAGCGGGAATTCCTCTCCTTGGTTAAGAAGGGGTGAGTGAGAAAAGTGTCTCAAATGTCTCATCCGTCTCCCTGCGCGCTTTCCACTCTGTTATGCTAAAGCCGCGATGAAGACGAAGGATTGCAATCGACCGCAAAAACCCCATCGATGCCGATCTCCGAAGCTCACTCCGGCACGTCTGGCCGCCTGCCGCGCCAACGCCCGCAAGTGGGTAGCAGACCGCCGCCGTTGCGGTCCGCGGCCTGTGCGATGTGTGCCCATTGCCAGACAAAAAAACGCGGACCGCAAACCCGGCGGTCCGCGCTACCCAGTGGGGAGGCGCGGATGAAAGCGAACCGAGGATGTGCAAGAAACTCGGGCAGTTATGAAGATAATTTGCGATTCCCGATTTGGATTCAAGGCCATGCGCGAGGACGCGCGATCCTGTCATTGGAAGGAGCCGAAGACGATGAAGAATCTCGAGAGAAGCAGTCAGATCGGGAACGGAGGAGGAAAGGCAAAATTTCTCTTGACAACAGGAGGTTATCAGCGATAAGGTCAGACCACTTACCAGTAGAAAACGGTTGGGTTCTGACAATGACTTCACTCAATCTGCCGGAGGTGCTTTATGAAGGAATTTAAGCTTTGGGGCGCGCGCCTGGCGGCCGCTTTCTTTTTCGTCCTGGCGCTCTATTCCCCGCTCGCTCTCAGTCAGGCGATTACGGGCGATATCCTCGGCACGGTGCGCGATGCAAGCGGCGCCGTGGTTCCGGGCGCTAAAGTCGTTCTGACGCAGACGGCGACCGGCGTAAAGTTTATGGCCACGACTGACGCGGGCGGGAATTATCTCTTTGCCCAACTTAAACCCGATCACTACAGCATCGCGGTTTCCAAAGAAGGGTTTAAGACCACGACCATCTCCGATATCGATCTTCAGTTGGGCCAGCGGCCCCGCGTGGATGTGGTGCTGAACCTGGGGCAGGTGACGCAATCCGTGACGGTCAGCGCCGGAGGCGTTCAGCTTCTTGAAACTCAGACGTCCTCCATGGGCCAGGTGGTGCCGCAGACGGCGGTGGCCAACCTTCCCATCGTAAACCGGAATTTCATTGCTCTGACCACGCTTTCGGCGGGCACCGCTCCCATCGGATCAGGCAATTCCCCCGCCTCCTATTGGACGGGCGCCGGCAGCGGGAACGTTACGGCGAGCGTCGCCGGGCTGCGGGAGTCCAATGAGAGTTTTCTGGTTGACGGCATCGAATCCCGCAATGCGCGTTTTGGGAGCGCTAATCTGCGGCCATCTTTCGACGCCATCCAGGAAGTCAAAGTGCAGACGGACAACTTTTCGGCGGAGTACGGGCGTTCGTCAGCGGTAATCAACACCACGATCAAATCGGGGGGCAACACCCTGCACGGCGACGCTTACGACTACGTTCAGAACGATATCTTCAACGCCAACGACTTTTTCTCAAATCTGAACGGGCTGCCGAAAGGACTGGTGCGGTATAACGATTTTGGCGCGAGCCTTGGCGGTCCGGTTTATTTGCCGCGCATCTACGACGGGCGTAACAAAACCTTTTTCTTTTTCAACTATGAGGGCATCCGCAACCCGACCGTCTCCAACGCCACCGCCCTTGTTCCCAGCCGCGCCCAGTTGGCTGGCGATCTGGCGGATAATTCCGTCGGAACGGGCATCTTTCCAACAAGCTCCGCCTTTTGCCAGGCGAATCCCACCTCGCAAAGCTGCGCGAACGTCATTGACCCCTCAACGGGCCAGCCCTTCCCGGGGAATACCATCCCTTCATCGAGGCTCGATCCGGTGGCGCAGAAGTGGCTGCAATTCTGGCCTGCGCCAAACCTCACGAATCCGCCGATCAATTCCGCGAACGGGCGCGCGCTCTATAACTATGCGACGACCGTGCGCGGCTACGATAACATGGATCAGGAAAATACCCGGATCGACCAGACCCTGACCTCGAAGGACCAGATCTGGGGCAGCTTTACGCATGATAACCGTCCGCACATCGCGCCGGGCGTGATGCCCTATTCCGGGAACAACTGGCCGCTGAGCGACGATCTTTTGCAGATCACGGAAACGCACACCTTCGCGCCGCAGGTCGTCAATGAAGGACGTTTCGGCTACAACCGGGGCAAGACCTACCTGGTCGGGTTGGGAGCGTTAACCACGAATTTTGCCCGGGACGTCTTCGGATTCCAGAACACTTCGCCCAATCCCTTCGACTTTGGCGTGCCTGACGCCGGCGTGGCGGGGTTCAGTTCACCGGGCTCGCCCGCTGAATCCATCGGAGCGCTCGATCAGGACTTCCAGTGGGTGGACAACCTGAGCATCGTCTCCGGCCAGCACAACATCAAGCTGGGAGTCAATTACATTCACGAAAAGTTCTATCAGATTACCGACTTTGGCGGCGTGCCCAGTTTCAATTTTTCGGGCCGCTACACCCAAATTCCCTTCGGCATCGGTGATTTTCTTCTGGGCGATCCGGAGTCGGCCACGGCTTCGGTCGGCGACTCCTCGCAGGACTTGCGATCGAACTTCTATGCCGGCTTTTTGCAGGATGACTGGCGCATCCGCCGTGATTTGACTCTGAACCTGGGGGTTCGCTACGAGTACGGCCAACCGCCATTCGACACCAGCTCGAAAACAGCCTGGTTTGATCCGGCCGTCCAACAGGTGGTTTACTCGCGGAGCGGCGGCGTTCGCAACGGGATTGTCGATCCCGACTATAACAACTTCGCGCCGCGCGTGGGATTTGCATGGAGCCCTTCCTTTGTTTCCAACACAGTCGTGCGCAGCTCTTTCGGAGTTTTTTACGCCACCGACAACTGGAACGAATTGCAGTTCATGGTGATTGACCCGGGGTTCTATACGACCCAAACTCTGAACTCTGATCCCACCAAGCCGACCATCTCTCTGGAGAACATCTTCCCAGTTGGAACGCTGGGCGGGGGGACGACGGTGCCTTTCAGCATCGACAAGCGGAACCGCACGCCTTACGTGCAGGAGTGGAACTTTGACGTCCAGCACACGTTTGCAGGAAACTGGCTCGTGGATGTGGGCTACATCGGCGACGTGGGCCAGAAACTGCCGCAACGGCGGAACGAAGATGGCCCGGCGTTTGACCCCACCGGGACGATTCCGATTTCACAGCGCGTGCCCTTTCCGGCCTTCAGTTGGATTCTGCTCACTTATAATGGCGGCTGGTCAAGCTACAACGGCCTCGCAACGCGCGTCGAACACCGGTTTGCAAACGGGTTCTATTTCGTGGGTTCCTACACCTGGAGCCATGCGATCGACCTGGGCAACACGGATGACTTCTCAGGTTCGCAGTGCTGCTTCAAGGTGCTCGACAAAGGCAACGGCGATTACGACGTGCGCCATCGCGCGGTTCTGAGTTACGTCTATGACCTGCCGTTCGGTCGCGGGCGGCGCTTCGGATCGGGCTTGGCTGGCGCAATGGGCAAGCTGGCGGGCGGCTGGAGCGTCTCCGGCATTACGACCTTTTCAACCGGGCAGTATATGACGCCTACCCTGCCGCAGGACTGGCAGGTGCTTGGAGCCTTCAGCTCTTCCCGTCCTGACAAGATCGGGCCTGCTTATCCTGCGCACCAGACTTATACAGACTGGCTTAACATCAATTCCTTCGCGTTCCCGGGGTGCCCCAGTTACGTGCCTTGCACCCCCGGCCTGCATCTGCAAGGCACTGCCGCGCGCAACAGCCTCGAAATGCCCGGCATCAACAACTGGGATATCAGCCTGATGAAGGATACGCCGATCAGCGAACGGTTCGGAACTCAGTTTCGCGCCGAATTTTACAATGCGTGGAATCACACCCAGTTTGGCGATGCGTGCACGTCCGTCTCGGCTGGGTGCTTTGGGGTGATCAACAGCCTGGGTCACTCACCGCGCGTGATCCAGTTGGCGTTGAAGCTGCTGTGGTAGGCTAATTATATAGCCCAGCGTCCATGTGAGAGGAGGAAAGAGAGATGAAAAAAATCCTGGGTGTTTTGCTGTTCGTTGTCATGGGTCTTGCCGGTTGCGGGCGCCAGAAGACAACGCCGCAGAATCCTCCCGCCCAGGCGGTGAACATTCACGTAAACTGGGACCACGTGGTTCGCGTATCGAGCTCAACGCCCACCTTGCAGGTGGTGGTGAATCCGCCGCTGCGGCGCGGGTCTTCGATTCACAATCGGGTCTTTGAGGCGCTCCACGACCTGGGCGCTGACTATGTGCGTTACGTTCCCTGGCTTCCCTACCCCAAGCTGGGCGTGGCGGAACTGGAACCTCCGGCGAATGGGAAGACTTCCTGGGATTTCTCCTTGATCGACCCGATGATGGACGACTTTATGGAGGCCACCCAGGGGCATTCCGTGGTCATCAACTTCAGCACCATCCCGCAATGGATGTGGAAAACTCCGGCTCCTGTTCCCTATCCTTCCGATCCTGACCAGGTCACCTGGGACTACGAACAAGGAACCGAATTGCGCGACCCGTCGATGAAGGAAGTGGCCGATTATTATGGCCGATTGGTAAGTTGGTACACCCGGGGCGGTTTCACGGATGAATTCGGCCAGGAACACAAGTCTGATCATCACTACAAAATCGACTACTGGGAAGTGCTCAACGAGGTGGATTTTGAGCATCACATGACTCCGGAGTTTTACACGCGCCTTTATGACGCCATCGTCGGAGCCGTTCATAAGGTTGATCCGAAGATTAAATTCGTGGGTTTAGCGCTGGCGATGCCTTCCAACGCGCCGCAATTTTTCGAGTACTTTTTAAACCACAAGAATCACAAGCCCGGAATTCCGCTCGATATGATCTCCTATCACTTTTATGCCTCGCCTGCAGCGGACGAGAATCTGGAAACGTGGCAATACACTTTCTTCGATCAGGCCAATCGATTTCTGGATACAGTGAGGTACATTCAGGCGATCCGTGAGCGCCTCTCGCCTGAAACCCGCACCGATGCCGACGAACTGGGCGCGATCTTGCCAGGCGATCCTCAGGGCAAGCTGCCCATTCCCGATGCCTACTGGAATCTTTGCTCCGCTATGTACGCCTATCTTTATGGCAACCTGGCAAACCTTGGAGTTGAAGTGGCCGGAGAATCCCAATTGGTGGGATATCCCTCCCAGTTCCCCAGCGTTTCCATGGTGAATTGGAAAACCGGCCAGCCCAACGCCCGCTTCTGGACGCTCAAACTGCTGCACGATAATTTTGGTCCTGACGATAAGCTGGTTGAAAGCAACGCCAGCCTTCCTTATGTCTATGTCCAGGGCTTTGTCACCAAGGATGGGAAACATAAGCTCCTGCTGGCCAACGAGCGAAACCGCGACTTTCAAGTGACGGTTCCGGGCGCAACAGGCGGGATGGAAGAATATGTGGACCCAACCACCGGAGAGCAGCCGCCAGCCTCAGCGCAGCTTTCGGGTGAAAACCTCACTCTGCGCGCTTTCGGAGTGGCGGTGATTACGTTGCCGCAATAGACATCGGCAGATTGCTGAAGAACTCGATTTTTCAGCAACCCGCTGGACAAGCTGAGCGAGGTTTTAAACATCTTCTAACCCCAACAGGAGAAACTCCCCTGCGCATCACAGAAGTCAAAGTCCATGCCATCCCGATGAACTCGTCGTGGCTGAGCGAAGGGTTAGTGGCCAACCCCATGTCCATCTACCCGGCCTACCACGACAAGCGCTCAAGCTGGTTTGGACCGATGACTTCGGCGGTTGTGGAAATCCGGACGGATTCCGCCCATCGCGGCTTTGGCGTGGTGGGCGGCGCGAAGGGGAAACTGGCCGCGCCCATCATTGAAGAGCAATTCAAAAATCTGCTGGTAGGGCAAAGCCCTTTCAACATCGAGCTTCTCTGGGAGCAGATGTTCCGGGCCTCGCAATTTTATGGACGCAAAGGCGCCGTCATCGAGGTGATCAGCGGCATTGATCTGGCCTTGTGGGACCTTGTCGGGAAAGCTCTCGGACAACCTGTCTATAATCTGGCTGGCGGCAAGGTGCGGGAGGAAATACCGGTTTACGTCACCGGCAACCTGACCGAGCGGCACTTGCGGGAGGGCTTCCGGCATGTGAAGCTAGCGTTGCCGCATGGTCCGGCGGACGGAAAGGAAGGATTGCGAAAGAATATCGCCTTGGTGGAAAAGACCCGTAATCTCATGGGTCCCGATGGCGACATCATGCTGGACTGCTATATGTCGCTCGATGTGCCCTACGCAATTCAATTAGCGCATGCGGTGGCCCCCTACAAGGTGCTTTGGATCGAAGAGCCGGTGCCTCCGGATCACCCTGACGCTTATCGCCAGATCAAAGACGCCGCGCCGGATATTCTGATTACGGGCGGCGAACACGAATTCACCCGATACGGTTTCCGGGACTTGATTGAAAAGAGAGCGGTGGATATTCTTCAGCCTGATATTTACAGGGCGGGAGGACTTTCAGAACTCAAAAAAATCGCAGCCATGGCCAGCGCTTATAACCTGCCCGTCATTCCTCACGGCGTGGGCGCTCCGACCTATCATTTCGTCATTTCCACGCCCAATTGCCCGCGCGCCGAGTTTGTGGATATTTTCGCGCAAGGCGGCAGGCCGCTGCTGAAAGGAGAACCGCAACCCCAGAACGGCATCGTCAAGCTGACCGAAGCGCCAGGTTTCGGATACGAACTCGACCCGGAGATCATTTCAGGACAGGCCCCCGCTGCGTTAATCTGGTAACTCGACGGCTGGACGGACATTATTGAGGATTACAAATTATAGTGACGACTTCTTCTGTAGCGCCGGTGTCCCCACCGGCGTCTTTCGGCGCTGAGAGCCTGCCCTGAACGAAGTGAAGGGACAGCGCCGCTACAGCAAATATTGTCACTATAATTTGTAATCCCTGTTAATGAGAAGATATGGAAAGACCAAGCCCTATTGCGACAGCCCGTCTGCTATGCTGGGCCCATTAACTCTTTCTTCCCCTCATCCAACCCCAAGAACTTGCAGCCTTTGATATTCACACGATATAGTCATCGTTCTGTCTCGCAACGACGAAGAGCGCTGGTTATACGAACGCTGGATGATAGGTCTATTGCGCAGAGGGCGTCTCTGCGCACTCTGGAGTTAAAAACATGAAAATCGTTGTCGTAGATGGCTACACACTCAATCCAGGCGATTTATCATGGGAAGAATTGCAAAAGCTTGGCTCCACTGAAATCTACGACCGCACCCCTCAAGAGCTGATCGTTGAAAGAGCGTCTGGAGCCCAGGCCGTATTAACAAACAAACTTCCGTTTCGGCAAGAAACACTGCGCGCTTTGGTCGGGCTGCGCTATATCGGCGTCACAGCCACTGGATATGACATCATTGATGTCTCAACAGCGCGCGAACTGGGCATTACCGTCACTAACGTGCCGACTTACGGCACGGATTCGGTAGCGCAGCACACCATCGCCTTGTTGCTTGAGCTTTGTCAGCGCGCGGGTATGCACAACGATGCCGTTCACGCCGGGGAATGGTCACAGAGCAAAGACTGGTGTTTCTGGAAATCACCCCTGATCGAACTGGCGGGAAAAACTCTTGGCGTGATTGGCTTCGGGCGGATTGGCCGGCGAGTTGCGGAAATTGCCCATGCGCTGGGAATGCACATCCTGGCGCACAATGCCAGCCACAAAGAGCCTCCGGTTTATGAAGAATTCGTGTGGGCGACTACGGAAGAAATTCTGATGGCTGCCGACACGGTGAGTCTCCACTGCCCGCTTACGCCGGAAACTCGGGGATTGATCAATGCCGAGCGGCTTCGGCTGATGAAGCCGAGCGCCTTCCTCATCAATACGGCGCGCGGCGCGCTGATTGTGGAGCGGGACCTTGCGAATGCCTTAAATCAAGGGAAGCTGGCCGGAGCGGCGCTTGATGTGCTCTCTGGCGAACCTCCATCCCCTGACAACCCGCTGCTCAAGGCTAAAAACTGCATCATTACGCCGCATCTGGCCTGGGCCACGCGCGAAGCTCGCGCCCGCCTGATGCGCGCTGCGATTGATAATCTCGCGGCTTTCCTGAAAGGCGAGCCGCAGAACGTGGTGAACCCCTGACAAAACGTGGGTGCTTGCAAGGGTGTCAACCGGCAGGCATTTCTGTGGCGGCGCTGTCCTCAGCGCCGAAATCGCCGGTGAGGATACCGGCGCTACAACCGTTGCGGGGAAAGCTTTTCGGACGCCATTCTAACTCCATAACCGATCCCAAGAGCGTTCTTCATTCCACTCAGTCGTCGGCTCAAAGTAACCCGTGCCGGGTTTTAAATGCTGCCTCACAACATCGTCGTTCAGCGTCACACCCAGGCCGGGCTTCTCGGGAACAGTGATGTAGCCCTTGTTGATGATTGGCTTCTCGATGCCTTCCACCAGGTCCTGCCACCACGGCACATCCAGAGAGTGATTCTCCATGGCCAGAAAGTTTCGCGTGGCCGCAGCGCAGTGGACGCTCGCCATGCAGGCCACGGGCGTTCCCGCCATGTGCATTGCCATGGGCACGCCGTATCGGAAGGCCATATCGCCGATACGATGAGTGCGAAGAATTCCGCCTGAAGTGGCAAGGTCAGGATGAATCTTGCTGACCACGTGCTGTGAGCACAAAACCTCGAAATCCTCCTCGCGGTAAATATCCTCGCCGGTCAGCGTGGGCGTTGGGCTTTCCTGGGTGATGCGCTTCAGAAGATCGGTGTAATACCAGGGAATCACATCTTCAATCCAGGAAAGATTGTACTTTTCATATGCCTGTCCCAGCCGGATGCAGGATTTGACGCCAATGTGCCCGAGATGGTCCATGGAAAGCGGAATCTCCATGCCTACGGCTTCGCGTACGGCGGCAACATATTCACACAGCTTGTCAATGCCTTTGTCCGTCACCTCCGTAGCAACGAAGGGATGCGGCTGGAAAGTTTCCTCCCAGCGGCTCAGCCCCGAAGGCTGCGTGATAGTCCCGGGAATGTCTTTGATCAGATCAATTCCAAGGTCCATTTTGAGCCAGGTCAGGCCCATCTCTTCTTTGCGGGCTTTCTCACGTTGGGCATAAACTCCGGGGTCTTTTGATTCCGTCGTGTCGGCGTAAATCCTGATCTTGTCGCGCCACTTGCCGCCCAGCATCTGGTAGATCGGAACGCTGTACACCTTTCCTGCGATGTCCCAGAGCGCCATCTCGATAGAAACGACGCCGCCCGCCTGCCGCGCATCGCCGCCGAACTGCTGAATCTTCTGGAAAATATAATCGATGCGGAGCGGGTTCTCACCCAGGATGCGGCTTTTCAGCATCAGCGCGTAAGTGGCGCTCGAGCCATCGCGCACCTCGCCCAAACCGTAAACACCCTGATTCGTGTCAATGCGAACAATGGGGCAAGGACTGGGCCCCGGCTTCACCACTGTCGCCACGCGCAGGTCTGTGATCTTCAAGGTGGAAGGGCTTGAATGCGTGTTCACATTCTGCTGAATCTGCGCTTCCGCGCTCGCCTCGGCATCCGCGCCCAAAAACGCGCCGCCCAGCATGGCAGCCGACGACTTCAAAACGCCTCGACGGTTCATCTGGATTCTATCTTTCATCACGATCACTCCTTCTCGGTTCCTGGTTGCCACCAATACGGACAATCGGACAGGTCGCGGTCCCGGCTTCTTAAAGAAGAAAACCACATCTCAATCGAAGAAGTCACGATCCTCCTCTGATAGGTGCGCCTTGGCTGCCCGAACGTTGAAGGTGACGCCGAGGCCCGGCCTGTCCCAAACGTCGATGAAGCCTTTGTTGACAATCGGGTCCGGCAAGCCCTCGACGATGTCATACCACCACTCCGGCTGGCCTATCGGGTATTCAAAAGCGATATAGTTCTGGGGGAGGGTCGCCCCCATCTGCACCTCCGCGGCCAGCCCGAACAGTCCGTCGAAAATTCCGTGCGGAGCGACGAGGATGCCGTGCAAATCGGCGTACTCCGCAATCCATTTCAGCTCCGCCATTCCACCCACGTCTTCCGGATCGGGGCCGATCACATTCACAGCCTGTTGTTCGATGAGATCCTTGAAGTTCTCCCGGAGGTAAATCTCCTCTCCGGTGTGAATCGGGGTTGACGTGCTCTCGGTGACCTGCTTGAAAACCTGGGCGTTTGGGTAAGGCGTGTAGTCGCCTGTAATCAGGTCTTCGAGCCACGTGATATGGAGCGGTTCCACCGCGCGCGCAAACCGGATCGCATCCTTCACCGTCCAGCCCGGTCCGCAGTCCAGCGCCAGCCCAACTTCGTCGCCAAGGACCTTCTTCATGGCTTCGACGCAGGTGACGATATAATCGAGGCCGCGTTCCGTCATCAGCCCGCGATCCATGTGCGGCGGCCCCGCCCGAGGCTCGTCATACCACATGTCCGGTATGGCGCGCATCATTGCCGGATTGTGGAAGCCGACGGGCTGTTTGATCAGCGTGTAGCCCTCTTTCGCCTCCTTCACGCTCGCCGCGATTTCGGCGTAGTCCTGCGGCGTGCGAGGTATCCTGCGCACGTTGTTGATGGAGTTTCCGTAGACACGGACGCGGTCGCGGAGCTTTCCACCCAGCAGCTTATACACCGGCAATCCGGCAACCTGCCCTGCGATATCCCAGAGCGCGATTTCGATGGCGCTGACGGCTGCGCCCCAAGGCTTGAACGCGCCCATCCGGCGGATCTTCAGCATCACTCGCGCGACGTCCGTCGGGTCTTCGCCCAGAAGATACCTCTTATAAAACAGCACCATTGGCTTGAGATACGGCTTGGCAGACTCCGCCTGGCCGTAGCCGGAAATGCCCTGATCCGTGACGATTCGAACCGTCGGGTTCCGCCCGATGATTGCGCATTTGAGGTCTGTAATCTTGATCTTGATCGATCCATTCCGCGTCCGGTTTTCAGGGAGCGGCAGACCACTCCCCCGCTGAGCGCCAAGCGCCGTCGCCGCCGCTGCTCCCGAGAGTGATCCGAGAAATCCTCTTCGCGTCCAATGATCCATGAGTCTCTCCTCATTGATTCGACGATGTTGAGAAATCCCTCACCCGGCTCGCGGAGTTTCCCCAAGCCCCTCGCTGCGCTCAGGGCCTTTGGGGGGCAAGCGGAAGCGCGGACGGGCTCGCCACCCTTTCCCTGGGAGCTTCGATCCTAAATTGAGACCGCATCCCTTTCCCCGAGAGGGCTTATCCTGCGCGATATGAAGGAGCGCCCCGACCCCATGGCTCTGCCTCAGGTGAACTCTGGAGGGGAGTGAGGGGTTATCTCCACAACCCTGTCTAGTGTTCCTTCAGCCGTTGTTTGGAACCTTTCGAAGCGGCCCAGCGGTTAAATTCCTCAATCATCTGATTTGTCCAACGACCGTCAATCTGACCCGGGGTGTACTTCTGCTCGCGCAGCATCATCTCTCCCCAATCGTCAATCAGATGGTCCAGTTCAGCATGATCAGCCACTTGTTCGGCGAGTTGCGCCGGGATGAAAGTGATCCCCTCCGGATCGCTCACGGCCACGTCACCGGGCATCACCGTTGTCTGGCCAATCCGGATCGGCACGTTGATTCCCATCAGCGTTACGTTCCTTAACGCCGAAGGATCGGTTCCGCGGCTGAAAACCTCGAACCCTTTGATATCCTCGATCTCGGCAGTGTCGCGCACCGAGCCCTCCACGATCAGCCCGTCGATGGGGAGTCCGCTGCGCTCCTTGGTGGCAACCGATGTGCCAAGATTGGAGCCGATAATCGTGCCGTCTTTGATCTTCCCGAAGAGATCGACCACCATCACGTCGCCTGGCTTGAGCGTATCAATGATCCAGGAATTCTCCCCTCGAGCGTGACGCCCTTCCTTTTCGGCGTTGGCCCTGATCACCGAATCCACATCGGGCCGGTAAGGCATAAACACCGCCGTCACCACCCGGCCAATCAGTCTCTGATCTGAAGGGTTAATCACCTTCCAGCCGCCCGCGAATTGGTTGTGATAGCCCGCCTTCTGCAAGACTTCCCAGGCTTCTTCGGCGGTTGCATCCTTCAGGCGCTGTAATACCGAATCGGGAACTTTGGGCCGCCCGTCCGGAAAGCGTTCGCCGCGCCATGCGGGCGTAAACTCAATAAGCTGTTCTTTTGAAAACATTCCAAGCTGAGCCCATCCGCAGACGCTCGCGCCGAGCACCAGAATAACCAGCAGCCATAACGAGAAATGCTTGCTCATATCCCTGTCTCCTCTGTGAAAGGGTGAGAGTATAACAGAAAAGTCCAATTCACACACGCATGCGGGACGCGGTGGAAACCGCGGAGGAGAGCCTCCATATGACGTTTCCGGCAACTCGCAGTCTGATCAATAGTGATAGGGGTTTCAACGCCAGCAGGGGTTAAAGATCACGGATAAGATGTGGCGCGCCTGGCAAGAAACAGCGGGAGATCAAGCGACAATTGCAACGGCTCGATGATGCAGTGGCCATCCTGCGAGCAGTAGTAAGCCATGGTCCCCAATTTCTCAATGCTCCCTTCCATCAGCAGTGAGCAGCCGTCCGATTCCAATTGCCGCTTCGACGCGGCAAGGTCCGTCACGAGGAATCCAAGATGATGGATGCCCGGTCCACGTTCCCGGAGATATTGCGCATAGATGGTTTCTCCCTCAAGGGGCTGGATGAGCTCGACCGCAGAGACTCCCATCAGCCCGTAACCAAAACGCAGCTTAAAAGTCGGCCCACTGCCGCTGAAGCGCGAATTCGTTTCGTTCGCCTCAAAGACCGAGAAGGATATCCCCAGGCTTTTACTCCATCAGTCCATGGCCGGAATGAGATCGGCCACGATGATCCCCACATGATGCGGGCTTAGACGAAACAAAAGCCGCCTCCCGACTCAGATTGGAAAGGTCGCCTGCGGTCAATCACACATGCGGTAAGAAATCCTATCCACTGTCGAGTCATTTTCTCCTCCCTCTTGGTTCTGAAACCTGTCATTCTGAGCCCTTCGCGGGTCATCCTGAGCGCAAGCGAAGGATCACCGTATTTCGCTTTACAAATGCAGGGATTCTTCGCTCGCTGCACCCGCTCAGAATGACAGTTCCTTTGGCTGCGGCCACGAGGCTGTCCGGGGTCTTAATCTGCGGTCAGGTAGATTGTAACTCTCCGGGTCAAGCTCGTCCTCCGGCGTCGGGCGGTCCATGCGGAACGTGAAAAGTCAGGTTGAGCTATGGCTTGCGATTATTGATCGATGGTGGGTTTACGACCGGCAGGTTCATTCGCCGCAAGAGGTCCGTGAATGCTGATTCCTGACGGATAAGGTCCAAACGTGGATCACACAGAATCCAGATCAACCAGACGTCGTGTTCCTCATACGCTCTCGCAAGCCATTTGAGACCCTGATCCTTGTCTCCCAGGCCCAGATAAACGATTGAGTAAGCGTAGGGCGAAACATAGCGCTGTTTGGCCTGCGTTTTTAACTCGTCCAGGATTTTCCTGGCTTCCGGTTCGCAATTCGCCCGGCCGTAAGCGTAACCTAATCCGGCAAGATTAATAGGATTCCCTTCTGACCCCTGTTGCGCTCTTTGGAAGGCCGCAATCGCCTCAGGATACTTTCCCATTTGCTCATCGGCCAGGCCCAGGACATGATAGGCGGGCGAGAACTGGGGCTCCACTTCGAGCGTTTTCCGCGCCTGTTCGACGGCACGGATATGATCCCGAGCCATATACAAGTTCCAGGCCATTTCCATATTGATGACCAGCGAGAGAGGGTCCAATTCGCGCGCGCGCTCCATTTCCCGCGCAGCCTCCTGTGATTTTCCCAAAGCGGCGAGAAAATCCGCATACCAGCGGTGAGCTGTGGCGTAATTTGGATTCAGTTCCAGCGCCAGCTTATATTCCCTCGTGGCTTCTTCCCAATTCCAATGGAACGATTTCAGGATGCCTGCCAGCGAGGCGTGGGCTTCTGCCAGGGTGTTGTCCATTTCCATCGCTTTACGAGCCGCCTTTTCGGCTTTCGGCATCACCTCCCTCGATGGACGGATGCCAAAAAAGGCAAACAGGGCATAGGAATCTGAAAGCCCGGCATAGGGGAGCGCAAAGACTGGATCCTGGCGGATAGCTCTCTCGAAATAAGCAATGCCCCGGTTCAGTCCCTCCTCGGTCATTTTGTTCCAGTGATATCTGCCTTTCAGATAGTCCTGGTAGGCCTCGGCGTTTGTCGTATAGCGCTTCGACAATCGTTTCTTCTCTTCTGCCGTCAGCCGCAGCCGCAGCTTTTCAGAGATCTCTTTGGAAATTTCCTCCTGCACTTCAAAGATGCTGGAAAATTTTCGGCTATACTGCTCACCCCAAAGCCGCCAGCCCTTGAGAGCATCAACCAGCTCCACCCCGATGGTCAAAAGGTCTCCACGCTGCATCATTCTTCCCGTGAGCAGGGCGCGAACGTTAAGATCGTGCGCCAGCATCTGCGGATCAATTTCCTTGCCTTTATAGCGAAAGACAGTCGTCCGAGCCATCACGCGAATCTCAGGCAACTGCGAAAGCGTATGAATAAGGCTCTCGGTGATCCCGTCGCTCAAATATTCCATTTCCGGATCGCCGCCTGTGTTTTCAAACGGCAGGACGGCAATGGAATCCAGAGTTTGTCCATTTTTGACATGCAGTCCTGCCGTCCAGGGAGTCGTATCGACGGGAGCTATAAAGCGGTAGCCGTAGCGCGACCGCGTCTCCACAAATCGAGGATTTGTCGGAGAATCGTCCAAGGCGTGGCGCAGGGAGTTGACTGCGGTATTCAAACTCCGGTCGAACCCCACAAAAGTATCCGGCCATAATTTCTCGCGCAGCTCTTTGCGCGTCACGACCTCGCCAGCTTTCTCCAGAAGCAGTTCAAGAATTTGAAGAGGCTTTTGCTGAAGCCTCACCTTGAGACCGCGTCTCCGCAATTCGCGCGCCTGAAGGTCAAGCTCGAAAACTCCGAATCGAAACCCTCGAATGTTTCGCCTTACTTCTTCAACCATTTACGAAAGCCTTCAAAATGCCGGGTTCAGATAAAACCGCGAGGTGGTGACGCAGATTAATATTTTCTCGGAAGTCGCTCGTAGCCAAGAGTTTAACAGAGGATAAAAGTTTGAGCAAACGCTGATGGGCGGTTCTCGCCACCCGGGATTCTAATCAGGTGTCGGTGCACTTGATGCACGAATCAAGCAAACCACTTTTGGAGGTTTTATGGCAATCACTTCTCATGGTTCGACCCTCAAGGATGAGCATGTTCTGCCAGTCCTGGCATCGCTCCTTCTATCCATTCTGGTATTGCTCCTTGCCTCAGGCATCGTGCAGGCTCAGGATGTCAACGGCAGGTTCACTCTCCCCTTTACAGCTCACTGGGGAACCGTCGTGGCGCCTGCCGGCGATTATCGGATCAGCCTAGTATCCGGATCGATATCACATCCATCCATTCTGTACGTCCAGGGCAAAGCAAGTTCGTTCTTCGTGATGGTAATGAGGTCCGAGCAGGGGACCTCGTCCAGTCAGAGCCATCTCAACGTCCTCAAATTGGGCAACGCCTACTACATCAAGAATCTCGAAAGCAAGGAATCGGGCATAACCATCTGGTTCCACCTTCCTAAAGATGCAGCCAGGCAGCAAAAGGACATTCCCATTCTCACGGCGGGCAGTCACAAACAACATGGTTAAACCGCCATGGTCAGCGAAATATGAACTCGACTCCCGCGGTGGCATGCTCCTTACCAGCCTTCGGTCCCTCTCCTCTCAGGAGAGAGGGACCGGGGATTGGGGAGCTTCATGATTTGCGCGTCTCGCAAGGCGGCGCGTTCTCTCGTCCGCGCCACAACTGACAACTAATTAACAATCCTATGACACATGGCCACGTCTTATTCGGCATCATCACAGTGGCCGTGGAATCAGCGATGGACCAAAGAAACTCAATAATCCATAAAAACTCAAAGGAGGCAGCATGAAGGAAATACCAGATGGAACAAAGGGTCGCGCGAGCCGACGCTCATTCATGAGGAAAGGAATGCTCACGGCGGGCGGCGCGGCACTGGGCGCCGGGCTGCTAGCCAACGGGCTATCCGTGTTTGGCCAGGAGCAAGATGAGGATCGCAAGGAAGGCAGAGGTCATCTCAGCAAGGGAGATATCGCCATTCTCCGATTCCTGGCTGCGGTGGAAATTATCGAGAGCGATCTGTGGCTGCAATACGCTGAACTGGGCGGAGTGCAGGACAAAAACAGCGAGTTGCCGGGGCTTCCCACCGGAGGAAACCCGGCCTATACCGCAGCGCTCAACCAGCTTGATACTGACATGTCGCAGTACGTCCACGACAATACCGAAGACGAATTCTCGCATGCGGCATTCATCAACCAATACCTCGAATCAAAGGGCGTGGAGCCGGTGAGCCTTAAGCGGTTTCAGAATTTGCCAGGCAGCAAAGCCACCGGGGCGAATCCAACCCTGCGGATCACTAACCTGATGCAGCTTACGGTGGACACCAGTTGGTACACACGCTACCGCAGCCGCACTCAAAACCCTGATCTGAACCCGGGCTTTAAGTTTCCCCAGGCGGTGCCGAGTTTGAGCGCAGGGCAATTTCCTGCGATCCCCCGGTCTGATGCCGACCTCAATCCTCCCGATCACTTGCAGGCAATCGCCAACACGGCAGGATTTCATTTTGCGTTTATCGAGCAGGGCGGCACCAGTCTTTACCCCACGCTGGCCCAGAAGGTGACCCACCCGGAAGTCTTGCGCATCCTACTCAGCATCGGTCCAACAGAAACCACCCACTTTCAGACCTGGCACGACAAAGCGGGCAACGCCGTCTCAACCCCGCTGGCTCCCCTTACGGATCCCACGAACCCCAAGTTGATGTTTCCCGATCTCAATTCGCCCCCATTTGGAGGCGAGGACTTTCAAACTAATCTGATCATGCCGGAGCCATGCCCGTTCCTGAACCGCAAGTTTCCGGCTGTTTCCATCATTCGCCCAACTTCTGACGCAGAAGGGGGCGCAATGGCCGCTGTCCACGCTCTTACCCAGGACGGCCTTTTCATCGGGCAATCGCCACAGTTCTTTGCATTCATGAGCGCGTTGGCGGAAGAGGCCGATGAGGCGCGCCGCGAACGATAACCAGGAGGATTACCTTTACGTGGTTTTCGCCGGGATGAAAACAGCAGACCCATCCTGGCGCTCACGCCTTGGAGACCGCTCTCGGGCTCGACAACTCCTCCGGGCCCCAAGGCCAAGGGGCGGTCTCCAGGCGCTTTGTATTCCGCTGACCGTGGCTTTTCAGCGGATACAGCCCGTGCAGCGCATGGCCAGGAAAGTTGAAAAATATGAACGACAACCATTCTATCAATTCACAGCTTGCATCAGAAGCTGCTTCCGAGTTTCAGCTCGTTGCGCGCGCTCAGCGGGGCGAAGAAGCGGCGTTTGAAGCGCTCTACGACCTTCACAGCCAACGCGTCTTTTCGTTTTGCCTGAGTATCGCCGATGAGAGAGAAGAAGCAGAAGAGCTTGCGCGGGATATCTTCCTGAAGGTCTTCCGCAGCCTTTCGACCTTTCGGCAGGATGGCGAGTTTGCCCACGCTCTCGATAAAGAGATGCTGCAAACAGCCATCAGCGTCCGGAAAGGGCACAGGATTTCAATTCTTCAGCGCGGGGAGGTTGGGCGCGACAAGGCTGAGGCTTCGGCTGACGAAGCGGCAGAGGCTGGCGCTCGAAAAGGTTCGTGGACTCAGCCTAAAGAGCGGTTTCTGATGCAGGATCTCGGCATCGATGCCGGGCCATGCTTCTGGAACTAACTCTGCTGTTGCCATTACGAGGTGGCCGCGAATCTTTAGGACCTGACTAGCAGTAGTCGGTTCAACGGATGCTGCCTGATATTTCGTCTTGCCTTGATTGCGTAGGTTATTAGCTTTTCAAAAGACCCGACCTCTTGCAATTCCGAAACTTGAATTGTAGTGTCTTCTAACGCCCGCGCGATTCGGAACAGAATCGCATCTTGTGAGATTCGGCGTTCTCCAGCGGAGGCTGTTTCCAATGCTAATTTATATACCAAGTCCTGGCTGGCTATTAACAAGAAGCCGTTTGCTAGAAGGAAATGCTGTAAGGATAACACTGCTGTTCTCTTATTTCCGTCACCGAAGGGATGATTCGAGATGAGGGAGTGAAAAAGCGCTGCACCCTTTTCAACAACCCCACGATGAATCTCTTTCCCGAACGCCGTTTGAAAGGGCCTTGCAACCGCTGATTCCAGCAAGTTCCGATCTTTGTAGCTTTCAGGAGTAGCAACGTTGGTTCCTGTCCACGATACGCGCAAGAGAGTATCATGAATCCACTCAATGTAAGCTGCGCTCAGAGAGAAAATACGCCTACTTTTTGGCAAGTTTTTTCAAGGCGTCGTAATACTGAGACGTTGAAAACACAATGGCGGCGTCGGGTTGGATGCCAAGCTGGGCAAGTTTCGCCTCGACGACAGGAGCGCGCCTCTCAATGTTTTTCTGTGCTTGTCGCAGGGCCTTTTTAATGGCAAGCGTCATGGTTAATATATACTAGGGTTCATATCATCGCGTCAAGATATACCGATAAAACAAGGCTATTCTGCGGATGAGAACTTGCATCCAAGCCTTGGCTGTCAGCCTTCCAGTGCGACAGCCTCGGGCGCGACAAGGCCGAGGCTTCGGCTGACGAAGCGGCAGAGGCTGGCGCTCGAAAAAGTTCGTGGGCTCAGCCTAAAGAGCGGTTTCTGATGCAGGATCTCGGCATCGATGCCGGGCCATGCTTCTGGAACTAGGGGCTCGCTTGTCGTCACAAAGGCGTCTGCAAATTGCAGGAAATGACGCGCAGACTCTTTGAAATCCGGGCGGGAACTATCGAGCACCATGAGATAAAGACTGGGGCGAATAAATTCTAAAATACTATTGCTTTCAACAAGGGCATACTCTGCGTCACTGAGCGCTTGCTGAAGGAGGGGGAGCGCATGGCCTAACTGTCCTTGCCGCACTCGCAGCCACAGCGAGTGCAGCGCTCCGGCGATCAGGAACCGGCTGGTGTCGCTATGCCCCCCGGCGTCTTTCTCTTCCGTCAAAGCAAAGGGATGTTCGGTGGGAGCGCAGCCACAGCGCCTTCCATCACGGGAACAGATGCCGTGGCCATATTGCGTGATTTTAATGGCTGTCCAGGACAGGAAGGAGAAATGGCGGATCAGCCCGGCAGCCACCGAGGTCTTTCCGATATTCCGCGTGTGCCCGCCGACCACAATGATTTTGGGACGATCCGTCCGACATTTTAAGGATTGCGCTGCGCCCTCTGCGTTCATTTGAGAAGTTCTCTGTTTCTGTTCAGGGGCGCCCGTATGCTGCATGGCGGAGGAACTCGCGAGTGAAAAGCCGGACGCGAGCAGAGAAACCATTGAGCGTTCATGCCGCGGGGGCAGGCCTGTCACTCGAAGGCGGCGCGGCGGAGGGCGGCGGGGCGCCGGCGCCGTGGCACTTTTTATATTTCTTGCCGCTGCCGCACGGGCAAGGATCGTTGCGGCCAATTTTTTCCGAGCGCCGGATTACTTGCTGTGGCTTTTCCATCATCCCAGCGCCCACCATTTGCATTTCAGCCTGCTCGCGCCGCTTGCGCCGCTGGTACTCGCGGATCATCGCCTCCTCTTCCTCCGGCGTTCGCAACAGGAAGAGATAGCGCAGCGACTCATCCTCAATGCGATCCATCAGCGCTTCAAACATATCGAACGACTCGCGCTTGTATTCCACCAGCGGATCGCGCTGCCCGTAGCCCCGCAGCCCGATGCCTTCCTTCAGGTGATCCATCGCCAGCAGATGGTCCTTCCATTGCGCATCCACCACCTGAAGCATAATCATGCGCTCGTGCACGCGCATGCGCTCTGCGCCCCAGACCTTTTCCCGCTCTTCGTAACGCTGATGGACAATTTCCCGAAGCTGTTCGGTGTCGGCGTCAATGGTCTTAGGATCCAGGTGCAGTTCGTGCTTCCGCAAATCGATCCCGAACCGGCTCCAGAACTCTGACTTCAGTCCATCAACATTCCATTCGTCCGGATGCTCCTTCGGGCAGAAGTTCCCAACTAGCCAATCCACCACGCGGTCGGCCGCCTCGAGCACATATTCTTTCTGGTCTTTTCCTTCCAGCAACTCCCGCCTGCGGCCATAAATGGTCTCCCGCTGCTTGTTCATCACATCGTCGTATTCCAGCAGGTGCTTGCGGGACTCAAAGTTCTGCGCTTCGACTGCTTTCTGCGCCGCCTTGATCCGCTTGGTGATCAAGCCTGACTCGATGGGGACGCCCTCTTCCATCCCCAGCCGGTGCATGATCTTTGAAATCCGCTCGCCCGCAAAAATGCGCAGCAGATCGTCTTCCAGTGAGAGGTAGAAACGCGACGAACCCGGATCGCCCTGCCGTCCGGCGCGCCCGCGCAACTGGTTGTCAATCCGCCGGGCCTCGTGACGTTCCGTACCTAAAATATGCAACCCGCCCAGTTCCACCACGCGGTCGTGTTCGGCGTCGGTGACTGCTTTATACTTTGCAACGAAGTTGGCCCAGTTCTCCCGCCAGAGCTTGTACGCCTCGGCGTAGCTTTTGAAGACCTCCTCCGAAGCGCCCGAGGAAGGCAGGTCCGGCGGCTCGGGATCAATTCCCTGTTGCCGGTACTTTTCCGGAGACTTGCGAAACTCCTCGCGCGCCATGAATTCCGGATTGCCGCCCAGCAGGATGTCTGTGCCGCGCCCGGCCATATTGGTCGAGACGGTTACCGCTCCCACCCGGCCCGCCTGCGCCACAATCAGCGCCTCTTTTTCGTGCTGCTTGGCGTTCAAGATAAAATGGCGCGCCTCTTTCATCTCGATGACTTCGGCAAAGCGCGAGGGGGTACAACAAAGCTCAATCAAATAATCCAGAACAGGAAGAACCTTTTCCGCTGCGCCATTCCGGCTGCCATCCGCCGCGCCAGCCCATTTCAAAAGATTCACAATCCCTGGCGCCACAGTCTCATCCAAGGCCGGCGAGCGGCTGCCCTCTTCCCTTTTGCCAGCCTTGAGCAGCGCCTGAAGGAATGCGCTCTGGTTGCCATCTCGGGAACCTGCGGTGAGCGATTGGAAGGCGCGCTGGCCCAAAGTCTTTTGCGCGGCGCTGGCTGTCACACCCGCCTTGATAAGCCACTTCACAGCGTTTTCGTGGCGCTCCGCCAATTGTAGGACCCACTTCTGGAGCTTCGGCCCTTCAAGGCCCGCCGCTTTCAGAAGCTCCTGCAAACGCCCCGGCAGCACGCCGGACTTCCTGAGCATCGCGCTCAACCGCTCGGATTTCTCAATGGCAATCGTTCCGACCAGCACCGGCTGGCCGCGCAAATGATATTCCTTGATCTCTTCGATCACCGCGTTGAACTTTTCGCGCTCCGTCCGGTAAACAACGTCGGGATGCTCGATGCGGATGAGGGTTCTGTTGGTAGGGATGACCACCACTTCCAACTCATAGATCTTCTCAAATTCCGCCGCTTCGGTTTCCGCCGTTCCGGTCATGCCGGCCAACTTGTCGTACATGCGGAAATAGTTCTGGAAAGTGATGGTGGCAAGCGTCTGATTCTCTTTCTCAATCTTGACGCCCTCTTTTGCCTCAATCGCCTGGTGCAAACCGTCGCTCCAGCGGCGACCGGGCATCAACCGGCCGGTGAATTCATCAACAATGATCACCTCGCCGTCTTTCACCACATAATCCCGGTCTCTCTTAAAGAGCGAATGGGCGCGGATGGCCTGGTAGACGTGATGGACATAGTCCATATTGACCGGATCGTAGAGATTTTCGAGACCGAGCAGATTCTCAACCTTTTCCACGCCCGACTCGGTAATGCTCGCCGTGCGCAGTTTCTCATCAACGTCGTAGTCTTTGCCCTCTTCCAGATGAGGAATAATCTTGTCGATCTTGTAGTACTTTTCCGTGGATTCTTCGGAAGAGCCGGAAATGATGAGCGGCGTCCGGGCTTCATCAATCAGGATGGAGTCCACTTCGTCCACAATCGCGTAGTGATGCCCGCGCTGGACGCAATCCGCGAGCTCGAATTTCATATTGTCGCGCAGATAATCAAAGCCGAACTCGTTGTTGGTCCCGTAAGTAA
>Ga0209061_1002341_pt1 | contig 24675 bp, 18 predicted proteins | sample Coa_R1_10_FD_187157 | JGI IMG/M metagenome (GOLD analysis project Ga0209061, IMG submission 187157) | Surface soil microbial communities from Centralia Pennsylvania, which are recovering from an underground coalmine fire - Coalmine... | ecosystem: Environmental > Terrestrial > Soil >...
TCTCGTCCGGTCGCCGCCAGTAGCCAGCCATCACCTGCGGGCCTCGTGCGCAAATCTCGCCTTGCTGGCCCAGCGGCAATTCGCGACCCTCGTCATCGCGAATGGAGATCTCGGTCGACGGCAACGGAAGACCGACGGTGCCTGTCCACTCGGTGATGTCGCCGCGATTGACGGTAAGCACGGGCGACGTCTCGGAAAGGCCGTAGCCTTCGATAATCGGTCTCCCGGTGGCCTTCATCCAGGCGTCGGCGACAGGCTTCTGGACCGCCATGCCGCCGCCAACGGCGGATTTCAGCATGCTCCAATCGATCGCGGCGAAGTCGGGGTGATTGAGCAACGCGTTGAACAGGGTGTTCACTGCCGGAAAATAGTTCACCTTGTATGGCTTGATCTGCCGGATCAGGGCTTGGATGTCGCGCGGGTTGGGAATCAGAATGCACAGCCCTCCGGCCCGCATCCCGAAGAGAAAACAGGCGGTCAATGCGAAGACATGATAGAGCGGCAGCGCCGTCACCACGACGAGCTGTTCGATGGCGGGCGGGAGCGACACCATGGGCGCATGCCAGGCCTCGAGTTGCAGCACGTTGGCGACCATGTTCCGGTGCAGCAGCATGGCGCCCTTGGCGACGCCGGTCGTGCCGCCGGTATATTGAAGAAATGCGAGATCGTCCGGCCCCACCGGCGGCGCAATGAAATTCATCGTGCGGCCTTGAGCGAGAGCCTGCAAGAAGGAAACGGCGTTGGGCAGGTGGTATGGGGGCACCAACCTCTTGACGTGCCGCACCACGAAATTCACCAGCGTGCCTTTCACGTGTCCCAGCAGGTCGCCCATGGTGGCGACAACGACGTGTTTCACGTCCGTCTGCGGCAGGACTTGCTGAAGGACCGACGCGAAATTTTCCAACACCACGACCGCCTCGGCGCCGGCGTCGTTGAGCTGGAATTGAAGCTCGCGCGGCTTGTACAGCGGGTTGACGTTGACGACCGTCATGCCTGCGCGCAGCACGGCGCAGATTCCGACGGCGTATTGCGGAACGTTCGGCATCATCAGCGCGACGCGCGCCCCCCGCGGCAAACCGCGGCTCTGCAGCCAAGCGGCAAAAGCCCGCGAGGCGCTATCGAGCTCGGCATAGCTGAGCGTGCTGCCCATGCACACACATGCGGCGCGACTGGAAAATTTTGTCAGGCTTTCCTCAAGCAGAGCCGTAAGCGACGCATAGCGCGACGGATCGATGTCGGCGGGCACGCCTGGCGGGTATTGTCGCAGCCAGATACGCTCCATGAATGGCATCCCCTGCCGCGTCGTCGACCACGATTGCGCCAAAATCCGCCAAGTGGCAGCAGGTTGCAAGGGCCTCGGCAGGCCCCTCGGGAGCCTGCCGCGGGACCGCGCGGAGCACCTATCGCGGTTGGCTGGCGATGCGACCGTCGCGACGTCTCGCCCGCTGGACGACCATCCCCGCGGCGCGGGCGCCCGCCAGCGCGTTGCGATCAAGCGCGATGAAAGGCCGACGACGGCCCGACACCGTATCGACGTGAAGGGTGCCCGATCGGTCCGTTACGACATCATTCATTGCGCCGCAGCGGAGGCATTCGCCTTCTTCGACTTTGCCGGCTTGGCGCGTGTGCCGTGATGGACCGCCGCCGCCTTCTTCCTGGGCTTGTGTTTACCGGCCGTCATCGTCTGGTCAACGACGTCAGGCTTGTCGGCGGGTCCTGTGAAGACCGGGACCGGGGGTTCGGTGTCCACCGGTGGTCCGAGCACAAACTTTCCGGTCGATGCCTTGAGGTCGGACAGCATGAAGACGTGTCCGGACGACGTATCGCCGTTGGCGGCTGCGGATGTGCCCTCATCCTCCTCGTCATTGTCCTCGGAAGGAGGTTTGCGCCGGTGGCTTCCGCACATCTCGTCGCGCAGATTGGGCGGGGGCGCGTCGATCGGCGCCAGCGCGTCGACGGTACCGAGCGACGGCGTCAGCCAGGACAGCGCTCCGCTGTTGAATCCTCGTTCCAGAAGCTGCGCGGCCTCCTGGGCACGCGTCGCTCCCGAATAGGCGCCGAGCACCACCGCGATGAGACGGCGTCCGTTGCGCGTCGCGGAGGCGACAATGTTGTATCCCGACGCGCAAATGAACCCGGTCTTCATGCCGTCGGCGCCCGGATAGCGCGCAAGCAGGGTGTTGTAGTTCTTCATGACCCGCGCGCCGTAACGGATCGAGTGAATATGCCAGTAGAAATCGTATTGCGGAAATTCCTGGATCAAGGCGCGCGCAAGGATCGCAAGGTCGCGCGCTGAAGTCACGTGATTGTCGGCCGGCAGGCCGTTCGGATTGACAAAATTGCTCTGCGTCATGCCAAGCCGGCGCGCATTGGCGTTCATCATGTCGGCGAAGCCGGCGATCGAGCCGCCGACGCCCTCGGCGATCGCGACCGCAATGTCATTGGCCGATTTGACCATCAACATCTTGAGCGCATTGTCGACGGTGACAAGCGTGCCGACCCTGAATCCCATTTTTGTCGGTTGCTGAGCGGCCGCGTTACGGGAGATCACAAGGGGCGTGTCAAGCGTGATGGTACCCTCCTTGACGGCGCGCAGCGTGGTATAAAGGGTCATCAGCTTGGTCACGGATGCCGGATACCACGGAGAAGTCGCGTTTTCCGAGAACAGCACCTTGCCGGTGGAGGCCTCGATCAACAATTTAGCCTCGGCCTGCGCGCGCGCGACCATGCTCAATGCGAGCGCAAGGGCGGCCATGCCGGTAACTGCGATGCGCGCGTGGAGAGAAGCGGTCACGATGCTCCGATCCAGTCGTAGGGCGTCCGCTGCGAAGAGTTTCGGTCCAAGTTCTGGCTTGTTAGGGTATCCGACCCTGCGCCAAGAGGCAAAAGCGCTGCGGCTCTGCCGCAAATCATGCGGTACCTGTTATCCTTTTGAAGTGCGACCAAAATTCGGCAAGGAGACACGCGCATGACCGCTGCCATGATCGGCTGGGCTCACACCTGTTTCGGGAAGCTCACCGGCGAGACCGTTGAGAGCTTGGTCACGCGGGTGACCCGCGAGGCGCTCGCCGACGCGGGCATTGAGGCCAAAGAGGTCGACGAGATCGTGCTCGGGCACTTCAACGCCGGCTTCTCGGCACAAGATTTCACCGCCTCCCTGGTGCTCCAGGCCTCCCCGGATTTCCGTTTCAAGCGCGCGACCCGCGTCGAGAACGCCTGTGCGACCGGTTCCGCCGCGGTGCATCAGGGTCTCAAGGCGATTGCCGCGCGATCGGCGCGCATCGTCTTGGTGGTCGGCGTCGAGCAGATGTCGGCGACCCCGGCGCAGGAGGTCGGTCGCAACCTTTTGAAAGCCTCCTATGTGAGGGAGGAAGCGGACATCGACGGCGGTTTTGCCGGCATTTTTGGACAGATCGCTGCTCTGTATTTCCAGAAATGGGGCGACCAGTCGGACGCGCTCGCGCTGATCGCGGCGAAGAATCACAAGAACGGCGTCGGCAATCCCTATGCGCAGATGCGCAAGGACCTCGGCTATGATTTTTGTCGTCACGAAAGCGAGAAAAACCCCTTCGTCGCGGGCCCGTTGAAGCGGAGTGATTGTTCGCTCGTCTCCGACGGTGCCGCGGCCATCGTGCTCGCCGACGTGGAGACCGCGCTGCGGTTCGGCAAGGCCGTCGCATTCCGCGCCGTAGCCCATGTCCAGGATTTCCTGCCGATGTCCAGGCGCGATGTCCTCAAGTTCGAGGGCTGCACGGTTGCCTGGCGGCGCGCCCTGACGGATGCGGGACTTAGGCTCGACGACCTTTCCTTCGTGGAAACGCACGATTGCTTCACGATAGCGGAGCTCATCGAATACGAGGCCATGGGCCTCGTGCCGGAAGGGCAGGGCGCCCGTGCGATCAAGGAAGGCTGGACGCAAAAGGACGGCCGGATTCCGGTCAATCCCTCGGGAGGACTCAAGGCCAAGGGACATCCCATCGGCGCAACCGGCGTGTCGATGCATGCGATGAGTGCGATGCAGCTTATGGGCACCGCCGGGGACATCCAAATCGCCGACGCGCGTCTTGCCGGTATCTTCAACATGGGCGGCACGGCCGTCGCAAACTACGTGAGCATTCTCGAGCGCATCAAATAGCGGGTGTGCGCTCTGCAAATTTGCATTGAGAGGTCTCACATTTCCGCGCTTGCAAAATTGCCTGAGGGATGGGAGGTATTACAATCCTAAGCTGTAGCTGTTCGTTTGCACACCAATCTTTCATCATCCAAGATCTTAAGGCGGGTCGATGACAAATATTCCCACTGATCTTCTGCGTACGCTCGTTGCCGTCGTCGATTTGGGCAGCTTCACGAAAGCCGCCGTTTCACTGGGGCTCACGCAACCGGCGGTGAGCGCGCAGATCAAGCGGCTGCAGTTGCTGCTTGGGGGAGAGATGTTCGACCGCAGCATGCAGGGCATGAGTCTCACCCCTCACGGCAAAATGGTGGTGAGCTATGCGCGTCGCCTGCTGTCGATCAACGATCAGATCGTGCGCCTCAGCACCATGGCGCCGCGGGCCGAGCTGTCGATTCGAATTGGCGTATCCAGCGACTATATCGCGTCGATGCTCCCGGGCGTGCTCGGTCAGTTTCGCGCGCGGTGGCCGGATATACGCTTTATCGTGCGCACCGATTACTACGATCCCCTGATCCGCGAACTGCGTCACGGCAATCTCGACCTGTTGGTCGGGCTCTTTCCTTCCCCTGAGCCCGACGCTCGCCACAGCTGGGCCGAGGAGGTCGTGTGGGTGCACGGCGGCAACACGCGTCTGGATCGCGACCGGCCGGTACCTCTCGTGACTTACGGCGAGCCATGCGCCTATCACCGATTGGCGGTCGCCGCCCTCAAGGGCGCCGGCTTGTCGTGGGAAGATGTCTTCATCGGCCCGAGCACCGCAAGCCTGTGCGGGGCGGTCAGGGCCGGACTCGGAGTCATGGCGATCATGCGGCGGGTCGCCACCGACTGTGGCATGGCCGTCTGCGAGGATATTTCCCTGCCCCGCTTGCCCGATCTCTATTGTGGGATTTTTGTGCGCGAAGGCGGCGCCCGCGGTGCTTATGACCAATTGGCGGGCGATATAGCCGTGGCCATGTACGGTTCGGGGCAGGGTGCACGGAAATTCGTTGCGGCGGGCGTCGCGCACAAGGCGAGCCCTGCCGCCTGAGCACGGCAATCCCGCAATCGGCCCGCAGGCATCTCGCCGCGCCATCACATTACGCTATGCTGGGCGCGCGCAGTGGAGGCGCGCCACAATGGCCCGGACAACATCCACGCGCCACGACATCGCGTCGTTCCGCGCGGCCTATGCGCCGCCCGACGAAGAGATGGCGGCCGCCATGCTCGATGCGGCCGGGCGCTCGCAGGCGGCCGAAGCGCGGATCGACGCGCAGGCGACGCGTCTGATCGAGGCGATCCGGTCGCGCACCGGCCGCCTCGGCGGAATCGAGGATTTTCTGCATGCCTACGCCCTGTCCACCAAAGAAGGCCTTGCGCTCATGGTGCTGGCCGAGGCGTTGCTGCGCATACCCGATGCGGACACCGCCGATCGTCTGATCGAGGACAAGCTCAAGAGTACCGATTGGACCCGCCACGGCATGCGTTCGACCGCGCTCCTGGTCTCCGCGTCCGCCTGGACGCTCGGCATGACGGCGAAGATCATTCATCCCGGCGAAACGCCGGAAGGCATCCTTGAGACCTTGGTGAAGCGGCTTGGTCTTCCGGCGGTGCGTGCGGCGACACGGCACGCAGTGCGTCTTCTGGGTTCGCATTTCGTCCTGGGCAGGACCATCGACGAGGCTCTGGAGCGTGCCGCAGAACATCGGGAATTTTTGTATTCGTTCGACATGCTGGGCGAAGGAGCCCGCACCGCCGCCGACGCCGCGCGCCATTTCGAGTCCTATGCCCAGGCGACGGTTGCCGTTGGCAAGGCGGCTGGCGGGGGTGCAATGCCGCGTCGGCCGGGCATCTCGGTGAAGCTGTCGGCCCTGCACCCCCGCTACGAACCGCTCGCGCGCGAGCGCGTGCTGCGCGAACTCGTTCCGCGCGTGCTCGAACTCGCGCAACTCGCCAAGCAGCACGATCTTGGGTTCACGGTGGACGCCGAGGAGGCGGATCGTCTCGAGTTGTCGCTTGACGTCATCGGCTCCGTATTGCGCGATGCGTCTCTGGCGGGTTGGGAAGGGTTTGGGCTCGCGGTTCAGGCCTATCAGAAGCGTGCCGGTGCCGTCATCGACTGGATCGAGGGTGCCGCCGAGGCGCTCGGTCGCCGCATGGCCGTGCGACTGGTCAAGGGCGCGTATTGGGATATCGAGATCAAGCGCGCACAGGAGCGCGGTCTTTCCGACTACCCCGTGTTCACGCGCAAGGCCATGACCGATCTCTGTTATCTCGTGTGCGCGCGCAAGCTCCTGGGCGCGCGTGCACGCCTTTATCCGCAATTTGCCACGCACAATGCGCTCACGATTGCAAGCGTGATCGAGGACGCGGGCGACGCCGAGGGCTATGAGTTCCAGCGCCTGTACGGCATGGGGGAGGCGCTCTATTCGGCGCTGCTCGCCGAACATCCGGGGATTGCCTGCCGCATCTATGCGCCGGTCGGCACGCACGCCGACTTGCTCGCCTATCTTGTCCGGCGCTTGCTGGAAAACGGCGCCAACACGTCCTTTGTCTCGGTTGCCGCGGATCCGTCAATTCCGATTGCGGACATCCTGAAACGCCCGCAAAGCCTCGTCGCCGGTCCCGGCGGAGCGCGTCATCGACGCATTCCCCTGCCGCGCGACTTGTACAAGCCGCAGCGGGTTAATTCGCTGGGTGTGGAATTCGGCGACGGCGCAGCGCTTTCCGACCTGCTGGCGAAAGTTGAGGCGGCGGAAACTCCGACGAGCGCCGCACCCGTGATCGACGGCATCGAACTGGCGGGCGCGGAACGCGATCTTTTTTCGCCGATCGACGGCGCGCGGATGGGCAGGGTGCGGGAGGGGGACGCGGTCATCGCCGCGACCGCCATGGAAGCGGCGCGCGCAGGTTTCGTTGCCTGGGATTCCCTACCCGTTTCGCACCGAGCGGGCGTGCTCGAACGGGTGGCAGAGCTCATCGAGGATAACAGGGCACGCTTGATCGCATTGTTGCAGATCGAGGCAGGCAAGACGCTTGAGGATGGTGTCGCGGAAGTGCGTGAGGCCGTCGATTATTGTCGCTATTATGCTTCCGATGCGCGCCGTGCCCTCGCACCGCAGGTGCTGCCCGGTCCGACGGGCGAAAGCAACGAGCTGCGCCACCGCGGACGCGGAGTCTTCGTCTGCATCAGCCCCTGGAATTTCCCGCTCGCGATCTTCGTCGGTCAGATCGCCGCGGCGCTTGTCGCCGGCAACAGCGTGGTAGCCAAGCCTGCCGAGCAGACACCGCTCATTGCCTACGAAACCGTGAAGCTCATGCATGCGGCCGGTGTACCCGCGGCCGCGTTGCACCTCGTTCCCGGAGACGGTCGCGTCGGCGCTTTGCTGGCAGCGGATCCGCGCGTTGCTGGCATTGCATTTACCGGTTCGACCGAGGTTGCGCGTCTCATCAACCGCGCGCTCGCCGCCAAGGAAGGCCCAATCCCGGTTTTCATCGCGGAAACGGGTGGTATCAACGCCATGATCGTTGATGCAACCGCCTTGCCGGAACAGGTCACCGACGATGTCCTCGCGTCCGCGTTTCGTTCTGCCGGTCAGCGATGCTCGGCACTACGTCTTCTTTGTCTGCAGGAGGATATCGCCGATCGTGTCCTGGAGATGGTGATCGGCGCAACGCGGGAACTCAGTGTCGGCGACCCGCGTGAACCCGCAACGCATGTCGGTCCCGTCATCGATGCGGACGCGAAGGCCAGGCTCGAACGTTGGATCGCCGGCATGCACGGCACAATACGTTACCGATGGGATGGCGTGCTTCCGTCGAAGGGCTTCTACGTGGCACCCACCATCATCGAGCTCGACCGCGCGCGCGATCTGCGGCACGAAGTCTTCGGACCGGTGCTGCATGTGGTGCGCTGGCGTTCCGACGAGATCGATACGTTGCTCGACGACATCGAGGGAAACGGTACCGCGCTGACGCTCGGCATCCACACGCGCATTGACGCGACCACGGCGCGCATCACTGCCAGGCTTGGGCACGGGAATGTCTACGTCAACCGCAACATGATTGGTGCCGTGGTCGGCGTGCAGCCGTTCGGCGGCAGCGGGCTGTCGGGCACGGGGCCAAAAGCGGGTGGGCCACATTATGTGGCCCGCTTTGCCCGCGAGCAGGTGATCACGGTCAATACTGCTGCGACGGGAGGAAACGCGGCATTGCTGAGCAGCCTTGACGAGGCGTAGCCGCGCAACGCGGCGTCGGGCGGCACGGGGGACGCCGCGCGGCCATGGCCCCAATGCATGTCGATGACGCATCAGCTTCCTTCGGAAGAAAAAAGTTTTCATCAGTGGACGATCGCGTCGGGATCCGATCTGTTAACGGGAGCCGATGCCAAAATCGGTTATGATACGTCGTCATGACTGATTCGGTCGCCCGCCTTTACGACGCGGTCGTCGCGGCGCGCAGTGCCGATCCGGCGAAATCGCGCACAGCGCGGCTGCTGCGTGCCGGTCGTGCGAAAATGGCCAAGAAGCTTGCTGAAGAGGCGGTTGAAGTGGTCATCGACGCGATGGCCGGGCAGCCTGAGGCCGTAATCCGCGAGAGCGCGGATCTCATTTACAACCTGGTCGTGTTATGGGTACATGCGGGCGTGCGCCCAGAGGACGTCTGGGCCGAGATGCGTCGGCGCGAGCTGATGTTCGGAATTGCCGAAAAAGTGCCCAAAGATATGGTACATGGAGCGGCGCGGCGGCGGGTCGTTTCCATTGATGTGGGGCGCGTACGCAAGCGCCGCTGATCCCCTCCCACCGTCTGACGGATATTTGATGACTGTTCAGGCTTCCGTGCGGCGCGGTCCGCTTCGCCGCATCTATGACTGGTGCATCGAAGCCGCCGATCGGCCGCGAGCTCTCTGGACCATGGGGGCGGTAGCGTTTGCCGAAAGCTCCTTCTTTCCGGTACCGCCGGATGTCATGCTCATCCCGATGGCCCTCGCGCGCCCGCGGCGCGCTTACGTGATGGCAGCCTGGTGCACGGCGATGTCGGTGGCCGGCGGCCTCGTCGGTTACGCCATCGGCGCGCTGCTTTACGACTCGGTCGGCCGTTGGCTCATCCAGTTCTACGGCTACAGCGACAAGGTCGAGGCTTTCCGGCTTGCCTATGCGCAATGGGGCGCCTGGATCATCCTCCTCAAGGGGCTGACGCCGATCCCCTACAAGGTGGTCACCATCACGTCCGGCTTTGCCGGATACAATCTCGGTCTTTTTGTTCTGTTCTCGATCATCAGCCGCGGAGCCCGCTTCTTTGTCGTCGCCCTGCTGCTGCATCGCTACGGCGAGCGCGCGCGTCACATGATTGAGAAACGGCTCGGTCTCTGGGTCACCCTCGGTGCGGCCGTGATCGTGCTCGGCATCGCGGCTGCGCTTTATTTGTTTTAAGGCGTGCCGCCCGTTTCATACTTTTGCCACCGGGACCCCACTAGATGTCGTTGCGGCGCAGATGCCGGTCGTGTCCGCATTGCCGCGTAACGGCCGGCGAGAATGCTGGCTTTGACCCGCCCATGGGAAGAAGACGGGGGTTGATTGGTCGAAGCGGAACGTCCGGGCTGCGCGTCCGGGCGCTCGCGGTGGCATTGGCACTCGCCCCCGCCTCCGCGCTGGCGCAGAATTCGAGTTCTCCGTCCGGCCGCCCCGGCTTTATCGCCGCGGTCAGCCAATGGTTCTCCGAACAGGCGGGCAACATTGCGTCGACCTTCAAGGACGCCGGCAAGGCTGTCGAGAATTTCGGTACCAAGGCGGAGGATACTGCGCGGACGACGGTCGAAGGGGCCAAGGGCGCTGCGGATGCGGTTGTACGCCTGCCGCGGGCGCGCGTCGTGTCGGGTCACCAGAAATGCCAGATCGCGCCCAACGGGGCGCCGGACTGCCTTGCCGCCGCAACCGCGCTTTGCGCCGCCAACGGATTCGGCTCGGGCTCCAGTCTCGACATGACGACCGCGGAAGTTTGTCCACCAGCCGTCTATCTGGCCGGCCGCACCAGCGGCCCGGGCTGCACGACGGAAACCTTCGTCTCCCGCGCACTCTGCCAGTGAACTTTGTGACCGATGCGCTTGTAACGGCGCATGCATCATGTTTGCCTTGCGCGAAACCACGGCGAGGAGGTTTGCGTGAATTTGCATGTGAAATTGCTGGAGCGAGAAAATGCAGGAAAGCCGGTAACGGTCGGTCTCATCGGCGCGGGCAAATTCGGTACGATGTTTGCGGCACAGGCGCGACTGACGAGAGGCATGCATCTTGTGGGGATTGCCGATCTCGATGTCGCTCGCGCACGCCGCGGCCTGCAGACTGCCGGCTGGCCGGCCGATGCTCACGGCGCCCTTTCGCTCGACGAGGCGCATGCAAAACGCAGGACCTTCGTGACCGAGGACGCAGAGGCGCTGCTGGGTGATCCTCGTATCGAGGTGCTCGTGGAAGCGACCGGGCTTCCCAGAGTCGGCATCCGTCACTGCCTTCTTGCGATCGCGAACGGCAAGCACGTCGTTATGGTGAATGTCGAAGCCGATGCGCTCGCCGGGCCATTGCTCGCGCACAAGGCGAGGGCCGCTGGCGTCGTCTATTCACTTGCCTGGGGCGATCAACCCGCGATCATCTGCGAGCATGTCGATTGGGCGCGCGCGGCGGGATTCAAGGTGGTATGCGCCGGCAAAGGCACCCGTTACGAACCGCACTATCATGCGTCCAATCCGGACACCGTCTGGAATGTTCTCGATCGGTACCTCAGCATTGCCGATCGCGCGTCGATCAACCCTAAAATGTTCAATTCGTTCATCGACGGGAGCAAGTCGGCGATCGAGATGACCGCCGTCTGCAATGCCACCGGTCTGACACCCCAGACGCACGGCCTCGGGTTCCCGGCGGCGACGCGGTTCGAGCTCGCCGAGGTCTGCAAGCCGGCGAGCGTCGGCGGCACGTTGGAGAAGGAGGGCGTCACTGAAGTGGTCTCGTCCGTCTACCGTGACGGCCGCGACGTGCCGCATCACCTCGCGCTCGGCACTTACGTGATCGTCGAAGGCGAGACCGATTACGCACGCCGCTGTTTCAAGGAATATGCCATGCTGCCCGACGGCAGCGGCCGTTATGCCGCGCTATACCGGCCAATTCACATGATCGGGCTCGAACTCGGAATATCGGTGGCGAGCTGCGCATTGCGCGGCGAACCGACGGGCGCCCCCAACGGCTTCCGCTCGGATGTAGTGGCCACCGCAAAACGCGCGCTGAAAGCGCGCGAGACGCTCGACGGTGAAGGCGGCTTCTGTGTTTGGGGTCGACAGGCACCCGCCGAACTTTCGCTGAGAAACGGGTGGCTGCCGCTCGGTCTTGCCCACGATGTCAGGCTCAAGCGCGACATCGCGGAAGGCGCGACGCTCAGATGGTCGGACGTCGAGATCGATCCGAGCGATCCGGCGGTAAGGGTGCGTCGCGAGATGGAGACGGCATTTGGTCCACGGAATGCCCAGCCTGCGCCCGCGTTATGACCTTGGATGAGCGAGAGATCAACGCCGAGCGAAAGCCGCGAGGCGCGCAAGGCCTGCGGCATGTGCAGGACGTCGCAGGCCCTCCTGTCACGGCAGGACGCAGGCATGCCTCGAACGCGTTTCGTCTGAATCGAATTCGCGATGCCCGGCTACCGGCATCGCGGGGTAAGGTGTTGTCGATGGCGCTTTCCCCGCCCATCAGGGTTATGTCGCTTCGTCATCCAGGCCGCGCTATTCCAGCTCGATCACGCCGTCGATGGTATGGTCGAGGCCGGCTTCACCGATGGTCAGGTGCATGCGCGCCTTGAGCGTTTCGTTGCCCTTGAGCTTGCCGCTTGCCACGGCAGCACGAATCGCCTTCTCGATCTCGCGTTGCGACGTGACGCCGACGACCTTCAGAAACTTGCGCAGGGAGGTATTGAGAACGTCTTCGTTCATTGCTGTCTCCTCTTCGGCCAATGGCGGGCATGGTGGGAACGATAGGCCTGCCGCCCGCTGTGGCAAAGCATTTTATCGCGGCGATGACGTCGTTCACGTTCGCGCTTCGGAGGTCGAAGCGCGCGGCAGGATCCCGAATCTCTCCCGTCAGCGCGCGCCTTGCGCTCGACGTTGCGGCAACGGTGGCCGTCGACGCGGAATAATCCCGCGTCATGGCACGCGCAGCGGCCGTTGACGCGCCGCGACCGGGGGGTATGATCCCGCGGCCCGAGCCCCTGTGGCGGAATTGGTAGACGCGCCTGACTCAAAATCAGGTGGGCTTACACCCGTGCTGGTTCGAGTCCGGCCAGGGGCACCAATCCGAACTCCGCGCGTCGCGGTTCGACCGATGATGCATTTCGGCGCGGTTCGTCGCCGCGGTATCGCGTCGGCCCGAAAGGCGAATGAAAACGTGCAATGACCATGGCCGACCCTGCACAGGCTCGTCTCAATACGCCGCTCGCCGCGGCGGCAGCGGTTGCGCTGATCGGCCTTGCCACCGTCGCGGGCTTCTTCTTTTTTCAATACGGACTGGGCCTGCGTCCCTGTCCGCTCTGTTTGGAACAAAGGATCGCCTACTACGTGTCGGTGCCGCTCGCGGTTTTGCTGATGCTCGGTCTCGGCTATGGGGCCTCGCGCAGGGTGCTCCTGCTTGGATTCGCCGCGATTGCCGCGGCGATGCTCTGGAATACCGGACTTGCCGCCTATCACGCCGGCATCGAATGGAAATGGTGGCCGGGGCCGGCGGAATGCAGCGGCCCGCTCGACCGATTCGGCTCGGCCCAAGACCTGCTCCAGAGCCTCAACAACATCAGCCTCGTCCGTTGCGACGAAGCCGCGTGGCGTTTGCTTGGCCTGTCGCTTGCGGGATGGGACGTGTTGATATCATTCGTTCTGGCGTTGATCGCCCTCTGGGGCGCGAAGGCCGCACTCGCGTCGTCCAGCCGGCCGGGATAGACTGCGGCGTCTGATCGGAACGAAGCGCATGGAAGTTCTCATCATCGGCGGGGGCATCGGCGGCCTGACACTGGGCCTCATGTTGCACCGTGCAGGCATTGCATGCCGCATCTTCGAGGCCGCGCCCGAGCTCAAGGCTGTCGGCGTCGGGATCAATATCCTTCCGCACGCCTCGCGCGAATTATGCGCGCTTGGCCTCGAGGAAGCCTTGTCAAAGGTTGCGGTCATCACGCGAGAGTACCGTTTCTACAACCGATTCGGACAGTTCATTTACAGTGAACCGGCGGGTCGTTTCGCCGGCTATGACGTGCCGCAATTCTCCATTCATCGCGGTGACCTGCAGATGGTTTTGCTTAATGCATTCATCGCGCGCGCCGGGCAAGACCGGATCGTTCTCGGCCATCGTTGCACCAGGGTCGACTACGACGGCGATGAAGCCGTGGCCTATTTCGAGGATGTTCACGGCAGGCCATTACCGTCGCAACGCGGCACGATCGCCGTCTCGTGCGAGGGCATTCATTCGGTTCTGCGCAAGCAGCTCTATCCGAACGAAGGCCCGCCGAAATATTCCGGCATCAACATGTGGCGCGGCGTCACGCGCTGGAAACCGTTCATGTCGGGCGCCAGCATGATCCGCGTCGGCTGGCACCATCCGGCAAAGCTCCTGATCTATCCGATCCGTAACAATATCGACGCCGAGGGCCGCCAGCTCGTGAACTGGGTGGTGGATATTGAGACGCCGCAATACCAGGCACGCGACTGGAACCGGCGGGGCCGCCTCGAGGATTTCCTGCCGGCCATGGCCGATTGGCACTTCGATTGGCTCGACGTTCCGCAGTTCATCGCCAGCGCCGACATGATCCTTGAATATCCCATGGTCGACCAGGATCCGCTGCCGCAATGGAGCTTCGGTCGCCTCACGCTCCTGGGCGACGCGGCGCATCCGATGTACCCGCGCGGAGCCAACGGCGCTGCGCAAGCCATCCTCGATTGCCGCGCCCTCACCGACGCGCTCAAGACGTATCGCGATCCTGTGGCGGCCCTGAAAGCCTACGAAGCCGAACGACTGCCGGCGACTGCCAAGGTGGTGTTGACCAATCGCAAAGCCCCGCCGGATGCCATCCTCTACGAGGTCTATCGCCGTACGGGCGACCGGCCGTTCAAGAACATCGATGACGTGATCAGCCGCGAAGAGCTGATGGCACTGTCGGAAAGCTACAAGCGTATCGCCGGCTACGACAGGGAGCGGCTCAAGCGGGCATGATCGGCACGATGTCCCGTCGGATCCGTGGGACACGTGCTCGCCTCGCGAAACAGGATGCGGGATCCAGCGCGTGGCACTGCAAAAAAGAAAAGAAAAATAATCACTTACCGCTTGCCCTAAACCGCAGCCGCGATGCCATGAGCCTGCCGTGCGCCGGGGAGGCGACGCAGCCCCCGCGGGTTGCGGCGCGCGCGGCTGCGCAGCACACTTGGCATAACACCAGCACGGGTGCACGCCATGGTACAGCCGACCGCAGACGTGAGGCCGCTCGAGGGCGAGTTCGACTACATCATCGTCGGAGCCGGCTCAGCAGGCTGCGTGCTGGCGAACCGTCTCTCGAGCGATCCGTCCCGGCGCGTGCTGGTCCTCGAGGCGGGCGGCCGCGACAATTGGATCTGGTTTCACATTCCGGTCGGCTATCTGTTCGCCATCGGCAATCCGCGTGCCGACTGGTTGTTCAGGACGGAGCCGGAGCCCGGGCTCAACGGCCGCAGGCTCAATTATCCCCGCGGCAAGGTGATCGGCGGGTGTTCCGCGATCAATGGCATGATCTACATGCTGGGGCAGGCTGCCGATTACGACAATTGGCGGCAGCTCGGCCTGCCGGGATGGTCATGGGACGACGTACGCCCTTATTTCCGCAAGCATGTCGACCATTTTCTCAACGGCGAGCACCATGCCGTGGGCGGCGAATGGCGCGTCGAGCCGATGCGGCTGAAATGGGACATCCTCGAGGCATTTCGCGCGGCCGCAATTCAGTACGGCATCCGTCCCGTTGAGGATTTCAACACCGGAGACAACGAGGGCGTCTGTTATTTCCACGTCAATCAGAAGCGGGGCAGGCGTTGGTCAGCGGCGCGGGGATTCCTGAAGCCGGTGCTGCATCGGCCGAACCTGAGGGTCGAGACCGGCTGTCTCGCCGAGCGAATCCTGTTCGATGGCCGGCGCGCGAATGGCGTGCGCTGGCGGCAGGACGGGGTTGCGCGTTACGCCCGCTGCCGCGGCGAGGTCATTCTTGCCGCCGGCGCGATCGGTTCGCCCCATCTCTTGATGCTTTCCGGCATCGGTCCCGCGGCCGAGCTCGTGGATTGTGGCGTGCCGCTCCTGCTCGACAAGCCCGGCGTCGGCGCCAACCTCCAGGACCACCTGCAGCTGCGCCTGATCTTCAGGGTGGAGGGGGTGCGGACCCTGAACGAGACCTATGCCTCCCTCGCAGGCCGCGCCGCAATGGCGCTCGACTATGCGTTCCGCCGGCGGGGACCCATGACCATGGCGCCCTCGCAACTGGGCATCTTTACCCGCTCCGACCCGACACAGGACCGCGCCAACATTCAGTACCACGTGCAGCCCCTGTCGCTCGACAAGTTCGGCGAACCTCTGCACCCGTTTCCCGCCTTCACGGCGAGCGTTGCCAATCTACGTCCGACCAGCCGCGGCCGTCTCACGCTGCGATCCGCCGACCCGGCCGTGCCGCCCGCCATCGCGCCGAATTATCTGTCGACCCCGGAGGATCGCCGCATCGCCGCCGATTCGATTCGCATAACCCGGCGAATCGTGGCGCAGCCGGCGCTCCAGAAGTTCAGACCGGTCGAGCACAGTCCCGGCCCGCACATACGCGACGACGATGAGGCGGCACTGGTCAAGGCGGCCGGCGATATCGGCACCACGATCTTCCATCCGGTCGGCACCGCCAAAATGGGTCGTCACGACGATGTCAACGCGGTGGTGGACGCACGGCTGCGCGTGATCGGGATCGATCGTCTGCGCGTTGTCGACGCATCGATCATGCCCTCGATCACCTCGGGCAATACCAATTCGCCCACCATGATGATCGCGGAAAAGGGGGCGGCCATGGTCTTGGAAGACGCGCGCAATTGATCCACAATCGGGGTCGAATCAAGGGGGTGCTGCCATGAACATCGTCGGACGTGTAAAAGGCATTCTGCTCGATCCCAAGGCGGAATGGTCCAAGATCGCTGGTGAGCCGGGTGATGCGGGATTCCTCTTTCCAAATTACGTGATGATCCTGGCGGCCATTCCGCCGGTCTGCACGCTCATTCGCACGAGCCTCATCGGTTACGGCGGGTTTCGCCTCGGCATCGGCACAGGTCTCCTTCACGCGATCATCGTCTACGTGCTGTCGCTGGTCATGGTCTTCGTCATGGCCTATGTCATCGACTTCCTGGCGGGCACGTTCGGCGGTCGCAGCGATCTCGCCAATGCGATGCGGGTCGCCTCGTATTCGCCGACGGCCGCCTGGGTGGTCGGCATCTTCAATCTCATACCCTTCCTCGGTGTTCTTGCAATCCTTGGCCTCTACAGCGTCTACCTCCTGCACACCGGCCTCGCCGCTTTGATGAAACCGGCGGCCGACAAGGCAGTCATCTACACGATCGCGGTCGTCGTCTGCCTCGTGGTGCTGTGGTTCGTGGTCTTCGGCATCGTCTTCGGGATCCTCGGCATGGGGATGATGACGATGTGAAAAGCATCGCCCGCGGCCGGCCGCGCCTCGCGCCGCGGCGGCGCCACGGGACGGTCATGGGGCTAAGCGGCGTCTTAACGCACGATGCGTTTAGACTTTGAACCGTCGTGCTCCACCAATGTTTTGTTGGCGCATGATCCTTTCCGAAAACCCGTTCCGCCTTTTCGGGATCGTGCGCTACGGCAGAGCCTTGAGGTGACGGATGGGCCGACCCGGTGCGACGGTCTCCGCTGCCGCCACAATGGCGTTGGCGTCAATGCCATAGTGCCGGTAAAGCTCGGCGAGCGAACCGGTCTGGCCGAAATGCTCGACCCCCAGTGAACGCGTGCGGTGGCCGGCAACCGCACCGAGCCATGCGAGCGTCGCCGGGTGGCCGTCAATCACCGTGACCAGTCCGCAATGCGGCGGCACGTCGGCCAACAGGCGCTCGATGTGCGAGCGCGCGCGCACGAGTCCGCGTTCGCGCGCGCGCTGCGCCGCGGTCCAGCCGGCGTTGAGCCGGTCTGCCGAGGTGACGGCCAGCAGGCCGACGTCGCGACGATCCTCCGCCATCAGGCCGACCGCCTCGATCGCCTCGGGTGCAATCGCGCCGGTATATGCGACAACGACCTGCGCGTTCGGGCCTGGTTCACGCAGCCAATAGGCGCCGTCGACGATCTGTTGACGCAGCGTTGCCGTCATCGGCCGTCTGATCTGCTCGATCGGCCGCGTGGAGAGCCGCAGGTAGACCGCGCCACCGGTTTCGTCGCGCAGCCAGTTGCGTTCGGAAGGCGTCGCTTCCCCGTCCCTTTGGATGTAGTCGAAGGCCCAGCGCATGATCACCGCGAGTTCGTCGACGAAGGCGGGTTCGAAACTCGCAAGGCCGTCCTGCGCCATGCCGATCAGGGGCTCGGCAATTGACTGGTGTGCCCCTCCCTCGGGTGCGAGCGTGATGCCCGAGGGAGTGGCGACGACGATGAAGCGAGCATCCTGGTAGCAGGCATAGTTAAGCTGATCGAGACCGCGGGCGATGAAGGGATCGTAGAGCGTGCCGATCGGCAGGAGCCGCACGCCGTTGATTGCATGCGAGAGCCCGAGCGCCCCGAGCAGAATGAAAAGATTGGCTTCCGCGATGCCGAGCTCGATATGCTGTCCCTTGGGCGAGAATTCCCAGTTGAAGGTGGTGGGGATGCGTTCGCTTTTGAACGTGTCGGCCATGTGCTCACGCGCGAACAACCCGCGCCGGTTTACCCAAGGCCCGAGATTGGTCGAAACGGTCACGTCCGGCGAGGCTGTCACAATGCGATTGGCAAACTCGTCCTTGCCGCGGCCGATTTCGTTGAGGATGGCGCCGAAGCCAGCCTGGGTCGACATCACCGGCTGAATTGCAACGGGGAGCTCATCCGGCACCGGAACGCGAGCCGCCTTCAGACGGCGGTCGCGCCCCTGCGCGCAAGGCACGCGTTTCAGGAACGCGTCGATCTTCGCGGGGTCAGCCAGGCCCTCGAATTTGTCCCATTCGTGGCCCGGTCGCACGCCGTTGGCCTTGCGGAACGCATCCATCTGAGCCGGCGTCATCAGGCCGGAATGGTTGTCCTTGTGGCCGGCGAAGGGCAGGCCGAAACCCTTGATGGTGTAGCAGATGAAGCAGGTCGGCCGGTCATGCGTGACTGCGTGGAGCGCGTCGAGGATGGTCGGCAGGTCGTGGCCGCCGAGATTGTTCATCAGCGCGGCGAGCTCGGCATCGGAACGCCTCTCGATCAGTCGGGTGACGTCACCCTGGTCGCCGATGTCGTCGTTAAGGCGTTTCCGCCAGGCGGCACCTCCGGCAAACACCAGCGCTGAATAGAGAGAGTTCGGGCACCTGTCGATCCATTCCTTCAGGTGCGCGCCGCCGGGCTCCTTGAATGCAGCCTGCTGCAACGAGCCGTATTTGAGAATGACGACATCCCACCCGAAATTCTTGAAAAGCTGTTCGTAACGTTCCCACAATCCCTCACGCACCACGGCGTCCAGGCTTTGCCGGTTGTAATCGATAATCCACCAGCAATTACGCAGGCCCTGCTTCCAGCCTTCAAGCACGGCCTCAAACACATTGCCTTCGTCGAGCTCGGCGTCGCCGACCAGCGCGATCATCCGCCCTTCGGGGCGCTCCAAACCCCAACCGTGCATGCGTACGTAGTCCTGCACCAGCGAGGAGAACAATGTCTGCGCGACGCCGAGACCGACCGAGCCGGTCGAGAAGTCCACGTCGTCCGTATCCTTGGTGCGGGAGGGATAGCTCTGCGCGCCCTTGTAGCCACGGAAGGCTTCAAGGCGCTCGCGGGTCTGTTTGCCGAGCAAATACTGGATCGCGTGGAATATCGGCGCGGCGTGTGGCTTCACCGCCACCCGATCCTCCGGCCGCAGCACGTCGAAATAGAGCGCAGTCATGATGGTCGCGAGCGAAGCGCACGACGCCTGATGGCCGCCAACCTTCAGGCCGTCGGGGTTCTCGCGCAGGTGGTTGGCGTTGTGGATCATCCAACTCGCCAGCCACAGCACCTTCTTTTCCAGTTCGCGCAGGATGGCCGTGTCGGTCATGAGACAAGCCTAGCGCAGGTTCCGATCGGATTGAATCAGTACCGTCAAGGCGAGCCGCCCCGCGGAGACGACGAAGCCGTCCCGGGTGCATCTATTCGATTCTGGATCGCTTCCCTGCGCTTGCAATGCGGTCGTCGTGAACGGGTCAATATCACCGACATCGCCGAAACCTGCTTCTCGCGACGGATCCCCAACAGCGGGAACCGTTTGTCGGAAACGATCATGCGCCCGGCAAAATGTTCGGCGAACAGCGGTCCAATATAACCCGTCGCCCCTTGGGGCGCCGCGGCCGGAGTCGAAACAGGAGCGATCGGCGACCCTATGCGCCGCGCGCGTTGCGACCGCGTGGTCCGCGTGCATGGGCAGCCCGGGCGCTCGATCGGTACGCATTACCGGGTCTTGGCGATCGCCCCTTCGGTTTTGGGCGGCGCCTCGAGCACGGCTTTACAGGCCGGAGGCAGGTCCGCGAGCATGACCGGCTTGGGCGGCTTGGCGGGCGGCTTGATGACGGGATGCAGCACCTTCTCGCTGAACCAGTAGGCGAGCTCCTTGTCGCTGCACCCGTCGCCGGCAGGCACCGGCGGCTGCGAACGGCATTGCGGCGAATCCGCCGGGCATTTCAATCGAACGTGCATGTGATCGGCATGACCGTACCAGGGGCGCACTTTGCTCATCCAGGCGAAATGTCTCCTGCCCTCGAGGCGGCACAATTCCTTCTTGATGGCGGCATTGACCAGCACCCGTTCGACTTCGGGTTGCTCGGCCGCGGCGCGGATGAAAGCGGCATGCGCAGGGGTCCATGTCGTGGGATCAACGGTGAGCTTGTCGGCAGCCACCACACTCGTTGCGACCATCGTCTCGCGTTCCTCGACGCTCAGCCTCCGGTCGGGCATGGGCCTGAACCAGATGTCGACGTCGAGCCCGGTCTGATGGCTCATGTGATCGGAAACCGTCGGACCCCCGCGGGGCTGCGCCATGTCGCCGATCAGGATGCCCGGCCAGCCGGTCGCCTTGGCTGCAAGCGGCGCAAAACGCCTCAGGAAGTTGACGAGCTCGGGATGGCCCCAGTTGCGGTTGCGCGACAATCGCATGACCTGCCAGGTGGGTCCGTCGACCGGCAGCGCCACGCCTCCGGCGAGACAACCGCGGGGGTAATAGCCGATCGCCGCTGGTCTGCCGCGACTGGGCAGTCTCACTTCGCCGAACAATGTCTTGGCGGGAGCGAGCCGCTCACGGGCGGCGACGGACGATGGTTTGGCGGGCGGCAGCGGCGCGCTCGCAGCCGCAAGCGTCGGTTTTTGCGCCTGCTGTGCGGACGCGCCGACACCAACGAGCGCGACCACTCCGGCGACACAGGCGGCAAGGCGAGCGACCATCAATCGTAAGGCCCCTGATTCGCGCCCCAGCCTGTCAGGTCGCGGGAAAACTGTCAGCTCAATTGTGACGCCCGGGACGCAAGGCCGGCGGGACGCCCGGCAGGCTATAAAAATCATTGCGTATCAATACGATAACGTCCGATTGCGGCGTTTCTGCGCCGCCCTGGGCTCGCATGACGGAGCCCCCGAGCGGACAGGCGAGCGAAACTTCGTTGTTCAGCCGCGACTGGCGCCGGTCTTTCCTCCCGAGTGCGGCCGTGGCGTCAGGCGGCGCGGGGCTTGCTCGGCGAGCGGGGGCCGCAATTTGCGCGGCACCGTTTCATGATGCGAGTCCCTTGCGCGGCGATCCGCCGCGCAAACGCAGGCCTGTTCGCTCGGTCGGAGGGCCTGCTATGCACCAGGGCATCGTCCGTATCGGTCGACTTCTTCCCGCCGTCCGCCTCGTTTGCACGACGATGCCAATAACGGGGTCGGGGAGTGGGAAAAACGGGCGGCACCGGGGCAGGCCGTGGTTTGGCCTTTTGCCCCGCCGCGAAACGCGCGCCGCTCTTGAATTCCAATATGCCTCGTCGCCATCTCCCGACTCACCGAAGCGGCTCGCCGGAACATCCTGCCCGGCGGCTGCCACGTGTCGATCATGGTTGAAGATCTCACCGACAAGGTCGTCGCCTGGGCCAGCGAGGTTGCGCGTTGCGCTGCAGCGCTCCCGTCGAGACAGATGCGCGACGAATACTTGGCCGAACGGCGTCGGGAGTTGATCGCGGGCGCTCTCGATCAAGGCGTGGCCGAACACGACGCTGTCATCCTCGCGGATGCGTGCGTCAGCGCGGCAGGACGGATCATGATCGAATTGCTGGCACAGCGGGCGGGTGTTCCGGAAGGGCGCGCATGACGCACCTCGCGGGCAGGTGGCGGCCCGCCGGCTTCGGATGGCACGGATGCCACGGCGTCGGCGCGTGCAGGGTTATCTATTTTTTCGGACCCTGCTCGAGCCACTCGATCTTGCGGATCTTGTAGCTCTTGGCGCCGCCCGGCGCCTCGACCTCGACGGTCGTGCCCTTGGTCTTGCCGATCAAGGCCCGCGCGATCGGAGAGCTGACCGAGATTTTCCCCTTGCTGGCATCGGCCTCCGGCTCGCCGACGATCTGCCAGACCTTTTCCTCCTCGTCGTCTTCGGCAACCAACGTCACGGTCGCCCCGAATTTGACGGTATCGCCCGAGAGCTTCGAGACGTCGATGACCTCTGCGCGCGAGAGCTTGTCTTCGAGTTCGGCGATGCGGGCCTCGTTGATTTCCTGTTCGGCCTTGGCCGCCTGATACTCGGAGTTCTCGACCAGGTTAGAATCGTCGGTAATCGCCTCCTGGATCCGCTGGATCAGGCGGGGACGCTCGACGCGAACGCGATGCTTCAGCTCGTTTTCCAGAGCCGCATAGCCCGCCGCAGTCATGGGAAACTTGGTCATCAATGTCTGCTTCCGTTGCGACGAGGGAGAGCCTTACTCGATGTGGCGGGCCGCTTGCCCGCGTCAAGCCATGGTGACGCGCCCCGGTTCCGTTTTCGTCGGAAGGGGCCTCGTTGCCGCCGCGACGACGCCCCGGCGGCCGCAGTCGAGGGCTCGGCAGCTTCTCTCCTGCATCGAACCAGGGCGTATGTCGCCACACGGGCGTTCACGGGGAGGGGCGCCATTTTCTTCCGGCGAACTTTGATTCCACCGCCAAATCTGCCCTTGCCGTCATCAAAAATCGAGCCCCGCCCCGGGCATCCCCGCCGACCGCCGGTACCTCTCGGCCGTCGTCACCGACACAAAACAGTCCCCTCGCCGCCCGGTTAGACCGAGCGCAGGATGAGGGGCCCGCCTCCGCCCAATGTCGTTGCCTGGTCCGCTCCCGTCGCTACGATTTCGGCGAGGTGCGGGTTGCGACATTGGCCTTGCTCACCCTTATGATGGCACCGGGATCGCGCTCCTGCGGGATGATGATCGCCAGGTTTTCAGGCCATGACGTCACCTTCTGCAAGTCGGCGACGGTTTTGGCCGAAACGCCGACGTCGGGGTCGACTTCCACCGGCATCTGATTGGGCAGGCCGCCCAGAAGTGTTTGCAGTGCCGCAACGTTTTTGGCCTTGTATCGCATAAGGCACCCTCCTGCATGGGTCGCGGCTGCCGGACGTTGCGCCCAACAACGCTCGCTGCCGGCGCCCGTCGAGACGCCCGGTCAGCCCTGTCGCCTCCAAGTTATAACACACGGAAACGCTCGTTCGCGGCCCGGGTTGCAACTGCCGGGAGCCCGTGGCCGGCCCCGCCACTGCCACAGGACGGCGTGAGATTGCGCCTCGAGGGCCGCCGCTCCGCTTCCTCCGTCACATTTCCCCGTTCGAGGGCCGCAAAACACGGGGTCCGCCAAAACTCCTCCGCCGCATCGATCCGCGGGACGTTCGACGGTTGAGGAGGCACGCGTGGTCCGCCGGCGACAGGAACTTTGGCACATGGGAACGGCGGATGACGCCGCGGCGTTCCCGGTCCGGTCGCCGGCAGTCGGGCGATGCCGGACCGGGAAAAGTCTTGCTGCCCTCGCGCTGAACGCAGCATGAGAACGGATCACTCGCGGACAGCCGGACCGCGCCCCACTGGCATGCGCGGCAGTCGGGAGGCGGGGTCGGGAGACTCCGTCACACATCCACCTTCAGCGCCGCGATGAAGGCCTCCTGGGGGATGTCGACCTTGCCGAACTGGCGCATGCGCTTCTTGCCTTCCTTCTGCTTCTCCAGAAGCTTGCGCTTGCGCGTCACGTCGCCGCCGTAGCACTTGGCAGTGACATCCTTGCGCAGAGCGCGTACCGTCTCGCGCGCGATGATCTTGCCGCCGATCGCCGCCTGGATCGGCACCTGGAACATGTGGGGAGGGATGAGCTCCTTCAGCTTCTCCGCCATGGCGCGGCCACGCGCCTCTGCGCGCGTGCGGTGCACCAGCATGGCGAGCGCGTCGACGGGCTCGCCGTTGACCAGCATCTGCAGCTTGACGAGGTCGGCCGGCCGATAATCGATGAGATGATAGTCGAACGAGGCGTAGCCGCGCGACACCGATTTGAGACGATCGTAGAAGTCGAACACCACCTCGTTGAGCGGGAGCTCGTATTTCACCATCGCGCGGTTGCCGACATAGGTGAGTTCCTTCTGTTCGCCGCGGCGATCCTGGCAGAGCTTTAGCACGGCGCCGAGATAATCGTCGGGGGTCAGAATGGTCGCCTCGATCCAAGGCTCACGCGTCTCCTGGATGTGATTGGGGTCCGGCATGTCGACCGGATTGTGGATGTCAATCTCCCTGCCGTTGGTCAGCCTGACCTTGTAGATGACGGACGGGGCGGTCGCGATCAGTTCGAGATTGAACTCCCGCGCCAGCCGCTCCTGGATGATCTCGAGGTGCAGCAGCCCGAGAAAGCCGCAGCGGAAGCCGAAGCCGAGCGCCGCGCTCGTCTCCATTTCGTAGCTGAAGCTCGCGTCATTGAGGCGCAGCTTGGCCATGGCCGCGCGCAGGTCCTCGAAATTCGCCGCGTCGACCGGAAACAGGCCACAGAACACCACGGGAATGGCGGGGCGGAAGCCGGACAGGGGGGTGTCGACGGGGCGGCGGTCGTCGGTGATGGTATCGCCTACGCGCGTGTCCGCCACCTCCTTGATCGAGGCGGTGAGCATGCCGATCTCGCCAGGGCCGAGTTCGTCCCTGAGCTGGAGCTTGGGCGTGTACACGCCGACTCGGTCGACCTCGTAGGCCGCGCCGGTCCCCATGAGGCGGATGCGCTGACCCCTGCGAAGCGTGCCGTCGACGATGCGCACGAGCACGACCACGCCGAGATAGACGTCGTACCAGCTGTCGACAAGAA
>Ga0209061_1002343_pt1 | contig 24658 bp, 26 predicted proteins | sample Coa_R1_10_FD_187157 | JGI IMG/M metagenome (GOLD analysis project Ga0209061, IMG submission 187157) | Surface soil microbial communities from Centralia Pennsylvania, which are recovering from an underground coalmine fire - Coalmine... | ecosystem: Environmental > Terrestrial > Soil >...
CGCCGCCGACCTGGCAGACCTGCTCCGCCGCATCGGCGAACACGAACAGGTCACCCCCACACACCAGACCGGCCTCACCACGGCCGCCTGACCCCAGACGAACTTACGGTGTCACCCACTAAGCGAGCAGGTGCGGGTTGAGGGAGACCTACAGCACCGGGCCGACCTGCTGGAGCGGCTGCTCAACGGGGACCCGCCGCGGGCGGCTGCCCAGTTCCGGGAGCTGCGCCCGCCGTTCCGGCTTGCGGTAGGAAGAGTGCACCCCGTTCCGGGGGAGAGCCGTCGACTCGCGCAGCACGCCGTCATGCTGCGCGAGTTGCGCGCGGTGACCGCCAAGACGATCCAGCGCAAAGCCAGCGCGGTAGCGATCAGGGACGAGCACGTCGTCGTCGCCTGGTCGGTGAAGGTGAATGGGAGCGCCGATGCTGACTGGAGCGGCATGTTCGAGAAGATCGCCGCGGCGTTCGCGCGCTACGACGGGTGGCGTGTCAGGTTCGCCCTGACCCCACCCATCGACGATCCCCAGGCGGTCCCGCAGGGCTATCAGGAGGCGAAGCTGGCCCTGGAGATCCGCCCGTGGTCCCGGGACCCCATCATCGACGTTGGCCAGCTCGGCGCCTACCGGATGATCATCGCGGCGACATCCAGCAGCGATGCGGTCGAACTGAGCCGCAAGACGCTCGCGCCGGCGTTGGCCCACGACCGGAAGCGGGGGGGAGCCTACTGCCGACACTACGTACCTTCCTCGCGAGCGGAATGAGCGTCACCGCCACCGCGCACGCACTGCATGTACATGCGCACACTGTGCAGTATCGCCTTGGGAAGCTGGAGGAGCTCACCGGGCTCAGCCTCCGTAAGAGCGAGGAGCGGCTCACTTTGGAGCTTTCGCTGCGGATTCACGACCTCAGTGGGACCGCAACATAGGCCAACCTCGGAGCCGGAGGGGTCGCCCCTCAGCGCGAGTTGACATGCCGATGGGGGCCCGCCGTCTCGCGGCGCGGCGCCAGCAGCCGCTCGATGAGCAGGGCCGCCGCGGGGCCGCCGGGCTCGCCGGCCCGATCCCGCCCAGCGCGCTCCCGCATCGCTGCCAGGCTTTGCCGGGCGGCGCGGATCTGCTCGCGCAGCCGCGCGTTCTCTTCCGCCAGCCTGCGCTGCCTGGCGCGCACGTCGGCCAGCGTGCGCTCCAGCCTGGCCACGGCCCGGTCCAGCGCGCCGTCCCGGCCGCGGTGAGCCGCCCCCGCGGGCCGCGGGTCCGGCGCGGCGGCCGGGAACACCGGGTGCCCGCCAGGCGGAGGCGCCGCCGCGCCGCGCAGCGCCTGGGCCAGCAGCCGCCTGGCCAGCTCGTCGTAGTCGAGATCCTTGCCGCCGCCGGCGGCCGCCACGGCGGCGGCGCGACGGTCGTCGTCTGGCGGTGCCGCCGGCCCCGGCGCCGCGGCGATCCGGTAGGTGCGCTTACCGCGGATGTCGCGCTCGATCAGGCCCGACCGCTCCATGGCCGACAGCAGCTGCGCGAAGGCGACGCTCGAGCCGGGGTAGCCGACTGCGCGGGCGAGCGCCGCGCTGGCCATGCCGCCCGGGTCCGTAATCTCTCCCACCGCCGCGAGATGGGACAGCACGCGGTTGCGTATGCCGACCGTCCGTCCTCCGGCACCGGCCTTCCCCTGCCCCACGTCGGCGCGCCCTTCTCGCGACGATCAGCCAAGGAACATCTTGGCACGACAAATCATTATGAACAATCTTCTGCATCGTTATCATATCGCCGCGCTGCGGACACGGCCTGCATAGCCGAGCGCCCGGCTATGACGAAGGTCATGCCGGGCCGCGGTGCGCGCGCCAATGATGCCGGCGGGACGGCATGTCCCTGCGGGACGGGGGCGTCACCGGCCGGCGCGCCGTTACAGCCCCCGGACGCAAGCGCCGCCATTCGGGCGGCCGCGGCCGCGCGGCCGGCGGCCCGCCGCGGGAGCTCCCCCCTGGTCGGCACCGAGCTGGCGGACATTCAGCGCGGACAGCGTGCCGTCAAGGTGCCGGAGCATGGCATCGGCCGCCGCGCCCGGGTCCCGGGCAATCACCGCGCGCACGATCTCCTCGTGCTCGGCATTGGCCTGCCGGGCACGGTCCGGCACCGCGAGGACCGAATGCCTGATGTAGCGGGCGGAAAGCTCCCGGAGGTTCTCCAGGATCGCCAGCAGCCTGGGGCTGTTTCCCGACTCGTCGATGACCCGGTGGAAGCTGGAGTTGTAGCCAGCCCAGCGCTCGGCGTCGGTCTCCGACTCCATCGCGGCCAGCAGCTCCACGGCATGAATGACGCTCTCCCGGCTGGCGAGGCTCGCGGCCCGGGCGGTCGCCAGCGGCTCCAGCAGCATGCGGATCTGGTAGAGGTCCTCCAGGTCGCTCCAGCACAGCTCGTGCACCACGGCCGCGCCGCGCGCGTCCAGCCGGACGAAGCCTTCGGCCGCCAGCTCCCGGAGCGCGTCGCGCACCTGCCGGGTGCCGACCGCCAGCTCCCGCGCGATGCTCGACTGGACCAGGCGGGTGCCTGCGGGGATACCCCCGGACACGATGGCATGCTGCAGCAACTGCTTCACCCGGCGGCGCGCGAGCAGGCCGCCCGGCGCGGCCGCGGCCTGGGTGGGACGGTGCATGCCGAACTCCTTCCGGGCTATCCGGGGAGCAGCGCCACCTCGCCGGTGGTGCCGTCGATCGCGGCAAGCCAGCAGGCGCCGGGCAGGCCGGGCGTGCCGCCGTCGATCACGGCCTGAACCTGGCAGCCGGTCACCATGGGCACGGCGAGGCTGCGCGCCACCTCCGCTAGGTGGGAACCGGCTGCCCCGGAGCGCGCGATGAGGCCGCGCGCCCCGAACAGCAGCGGCGCAAGCGCCGGCAGCGGGCGGTCGACGAGCAGGATGGCATCCCGCCAGGAGGCCGCGGCCCGCTGGTGCGGCCGGCACGCGACCAGCCGTCCCGCCGCGGTGCCCGCCGCTGCAGGGCGCCCGTACAGGACGTGGCCCCGCGCCCGCACCGCGGCGGCCAGCAGCGGCATCCAGTGCCGGGCGGCGAGGCGCTCGATGCGCTCGGGGACGGCCGCGGCGGCCGGGCCCGCGGCGGCTGCTTCCGGGCGGCGCAGGCCCGCGGCGGACTGGAGCAGCCAGACCTCGCCGTCCTTGGCCGCCCACTCGATCGTGTCGTCGCCGAGCAGCCGGTGGACCCGGGCCGCCAGGTCGGCCGCCGCCCAGGCCAGGCGGGGGCCGATCAGCCCGGCCAGCGCAGCGCCGACGGCCCGCCGGGAGCGTTGCCGCGGCGGGACGGCAGGACCGACGGCCGCGGCGGCGGGCACCGGCAGGCGGGCGCACGCGCCCTCGGCCCAGCCCGCCAGCAGCGGGCCGGGATGTCCCGTGACCGCCTCCACCTCCACCTCGATGTCCCCGCCGCGGCCGGCCCGCGCCGGCGCGACCACCCGGGCGGTCCCGCCGGCGTCCGGGATCAGTTCCGGCTGGATGACCACGCCCAGCTCCAGCGCCTCCGGGGCAAGCCCGCAGGAGGCCAGCCGCGCCAGCGGGTCCGCGGCGAACGCGGCCGCCCAGCAGCTGCGCACCGCCGTCGCCGCCTCGGCGGGGCCCACCTCGGCGATGGACGAGAACGCGCCCGACCAGCACGGGTCCTGCTCCAGCGGGCTGGACGAGCGGACGACCACCCGCCCGCCGAGCGCCGTCACGGCCGCCGCGAGCTCGCTGCCCAGGCCCGGGTCCAGCGGGCATGACAGCGCGGCCCGCCGGGCCGCGGCCACCTCGCCGCGGCGCACCGCCGCCGCCGCCGCGCGCGTCGCGGCGCGCGCCTGCGCGCACGGCACCACCCAGCCGGGAAGCACCGGCAGCCCGGCGCGCAGCGCAGCCGACAGCCGGGCCGCCTTGGCGCCGGCCGCCGTCGCCGCGGCCGGCCCGCCCAGCGGCACCAGCCGGGCAAAGCCCGGGCCCCCGGTCAAGCTACCTCGATGATCTCGTGGGACTTGTAGCCGGACAGCAACTCGTGCCCGCTGTCGGTGACCAGCAGCATCTCCTCCAGCCGGACACCGAACTCGTGCACCTTGCCGTGCTGGGTTTCCAGGGCGAACACCATGCCCGGCTGTATCTCTTCCGGGTAGTCGAGCGACCAGATCCTGGAGATCACCGGCCGGTCGTACTGGGCCAGGCCGAGGCCGTGCCCCCACAGGTTGGCCGCCGCCTGGTCCTCCTCCTCGTACCCCCAGGCCTCCTTGGCCGACGGCCACTTGCTCGCGATGTCGCGCGTGGTGACGCCGGGGCGGACCACCTCGATCGCGTCCCACAGCCACGTGTGCGCGGTGTCGTAGTAGCGCTTCATCTCGTCGGTCGGCTTGCCGCCGACGCAGTAGGTCCGGTACACGCATGACTTGAAGCCGTTCCAGGTGAGCGCGGCCAGGTCGATGATGACGAGCTCGCCCGGCCTGATGATGCGGTCGGAGAAGTTCCGCCAGTTCGGCCAGGCGTTCGGGCCGGACGAGACGATGACGTCCTCCACGTCCTCCATGCCGGGGATGTTGTACAGGTACTCGAAGCCGAACGCGGCGACCTCGTTCTCGGTCAGCCCGGGCCGGAGGAACTGGGTGAACTCGTAGTGCAGCGCATCGCAGATGGCGCCGACGATCCGGGAGGCCTTCTGCTCGTCCGGGCTCTTGACCGACCGGGCCTCCATCATCGGGGTCATCCCGTCGGCCCACCGGATCCCCGCCCGCTGGAAGGCGCCGATCATGTTGATGTCAATGAAGTCGACGCCGAGCGGCTTGTCCAGCACCCCGGCGTCCTCCAGGTCGTTCACCAGCGCCGTGGTGAACTTGGACACCTGGCTGGCTGCGGCGGGCCCGGCCGCGCCCTTGATCCAGGTGTAGGAGTGACGGATGTTCTGCGGCGGGATCCACGGGTTGTGCGCCTTCAGGTGGATGCCGATGTCACCCTGCTCGTAGACGATCGGCTCCCGGCCCTCGCACAGCACAACGTACCGCAGGCCCGGCTTGAGCCGGTTCCATCCCGGCGTGTAGGTCGACGAGACGTAGCGCATGTTCTCGTCGTAGAACAGGAGCAGGGCGCCGAGACCGTGCCTGGACATGGCCTGCCGCGCCCGGGACAGCCGCCACTGCCGCACCGAGGCCCAGTTGATGCCCTCCTTCCAGTCCGAGCTCAAGCCGCCGAACGCTTCCTTCATCTGCACCCTCCCGGGGATCGGTTCCGGCGGCGCGCACCCGCTTCCCGCGGCGCGCGCGCCGGCCGCGCACGCCGGCGACCGTGATCGCGCGGGCCGCCCGGCGCCGTGCACGGCCGCTTCGCCGCGCGTTTCGCGGTGTCGCCGGCCTCGCTGTTCTGTTAGGCTCAATGACGACGTTCAGTATTGATAAACGGCTTGTTATCCTGGCTGTGCCAAACGATAGTAGTGCTAAAAGCACCGTTGCGGAAGACCGCAGAGTGGTATCGAGCGCCATGTCCGAGCCAAGCAGCACTACCAGCCCCGAAGATCTCGTCGGCGGGATCGGGAGGCGGCTGGCCGCGCACCGGACCCGCCTGGGAATCCGGGTCGCCGAGCTTGCCCGCGGCGTGGGAGTGACGCCCAGCCTGATCAGCCAGATCGAGCGGGGCCAGTCCCGGCCCTCGGTGTCCACGCTGTTCGCGCTGGCGCAGGTCCTCGACGTGCCGGTCGACGCGTTCTTCCGGGAATCACCGCAGCCGCCGGAACCAGCCGGGCCGCAGGGCGGAGGATCGCCGCGACCGCCGGCCGACGGCGCCCGGCAGGCTGGCGGCCGGTACATGGTGCGGAGGCAGAACCGCGCCGTCATCGACATCGAGGGCGGCGTGCGCTGGGAGCGGCTGACCCGCGCCACCATGGATCACCTGGACTTCTTCGAGCTGATCTACCAGCCGGGCGCGGAATCGCACCCCCGCCAGTACACCCACCCGGGCACCGAGATGGTGCTGGTGATGCGCGGCTGCCTGGAGATCACCGTCGGCTTCGAGCAGTACCTGCTCGAGCCGGGCGACAGCATCGACTTCCCCTCCAGCATGCCGCACCGGTACGCCAACCCGGGCGACGTCACCGCCCATGCGGTCACGGTGATCCTCTACGACTGTCCCGGCGGCGGCGCCGGTACCCGCCCCCCGGCCCGGCAGGCGCCATGAGCGGGCGGCTGCACCTCACCGTGAACGGGACCCCGCGAACGCTCCGCGGCGCGGCGGACGCATCGCTGCTGGACGTGCTGCGCAGCGACCTCGGGCTGTCCGGGCCCAGGTTCGGCTGCGGGAGCGGGCTGTGCGGGGCGTGCTTCGTGCTCGTCGACGGCCGCCCGGCCGCGTCCTGCGGCTACCCGGCCTCAGCAGCCGCGGGCAGGGACATCATCACCGTGGAGGGGCTGGCGGACGGCGCCGGGCTGCACCCGGTCCAGCAGGCGTTCCTCGACGAGCAGGCCGCGCAGTGCGGCTACTGCACGGCCGGGATGGTGATCAGCGCGGTCGCGCTGCTGCGGGCGCAGCCGGCGCCGGCGGCCGAGGAGGTGCGCCGGGCGCTGGACGGGAACCTGTGCCGCTGCGGCACTCAGCAGCGGGTGGTGCGGGCGGTGCTGCGCGCCGCCCGCACCATGGCGGCCGGGGGCGACGCTGCGGGCGGCGCCGCGGAGAGGCCCGGCGGCGCGGCGGCGCGCCGCACCACGACGGCAGCCGAGGCACCCGGGGCGGCCCGGTGACCGCGGATGCCGGAACCGCGGGGGCGGCCGGGCCCGGCGGCGGCCTGCCCGCCAGCCTGGCCGCCAACCCGCTGCTGAGCGACTGGCTGGACTTCGGCGACGACGGCGCGGTCACGATCCGCTCCGGGAAGGTCGAGTTCGGCCAGGGCGTGTGGACCGCGCTGGCTCAGGTCGCGGCGGAGGAACTGGACGTGGACCTGGCCCGGGTTCGCGTCGCGCCGGTGAGCACCGCGGCCAGCCCGGACGAGGGCGTGACGTCCGGCAGCCGGTCCGTGGAGGATTCCGGCGCCGCGCTGCGCCAGGCGTGCGCGCAGGCGCGCGCCATCCTGCTGCGCGCGGCCGCCGCCAAGCTGGGCGTGGCCGAGCGCGCGCTGCGGGTCAGCGACGGACGGATCCTGACCGCGGGCGGTGACACCGGCCTCAGCTACTGGTCGCTTGCCGGGCCCGGGCTGCTGGCGCGGCCGGCCGGGCCGCCGCTGCCGGTCAGGCAGGCCGGCGAATGGTCGGTGGCCGGGCGCAGCGCGGCGCGGCTCGACCTGCCGGACAAGATCGCCGGGCGGCCCCGGTTCGTCCATGACCTGCGGCTGCCCGGCATGGCGTTCGGCCGGGTGATACGGCCGCCGGGCCCGGCCGCCGCGCTGAGCGGCCTCGGTGATCCGGGCCTGCCGCCCGGGGTGCTGGCCGTGGTCCGCGACGGGTCGTTCCTCGGCGTGGTCGCCGAATCGGACCGGGCGGCGGCCGCGGCGGCCGCCGCGGTGGCGGCCGCGGCCCGGTGGGCCGAGCGGGACTCGCTGCCGGACGAGGACGACCTGAAGGGCTTCCTGCTCACCGCGCCGGCCGAGGTGGCCTGCGTGGCGCGGCGGCACGACCCGGCGGCCGCGGCCGCGGTCAGCCGCACGCTGACGGCGGAATACACCAGGCCGTACCTCGCGCACGCCTCGATGGCGCCGAGCTGCGCCGTGGCACGCTGGGACGAGGGCACGGTCACGGTGTGGACGCACAGCCAGGGCGTGTTCCCGCTGCGCCGCGCGCTGGCCGACGGACTGGCGGTGGACGCGGCACGCGTCGTGGTCCACCACGTGGAGGGAGCCGGGGCCTACGGGCACAACGGCGCCGACGACGCCGCGCTGGACGCGGTGCTGCTGGCCCGCGCGGTACCGGGCCGGCCGGTCCGGGTGATGTGGTCGCGTCAGGACGAGCTGGCATGGTCGCCGTTCGGGTCGGCCATGCTGGCGCGGCTGTCCGCGGGCCTGGACTCGTCCGGCCGGATCCGGACGTGGCGCCAGGACGTGTGGAGCTGCGGGTTCAACGGCCGGCCGGGTGCCGGTGGCCAGCCGCGGCTGCTGGCGCTCGGCCACCTGGCCGGCGGCCGCCCGATGGCGCCTGCGCCCGACGGGCCGGCCAGCGGGGCGGTCGGCTCCACCCGCAACGCCGTGCCCGGCTACGACATCCCGGACCTGGTGGTGACCCGGCACCGCCTGGAGGCCATGCCGCTGCGCACCTCGGCGCTGCGGTCGCTGGGCGCGTTCCTCAACGTCTTCGCGATCGAGTCGTTCGTCGACGAGCTGGCCGCCGCGGCCGCCGCGGACCCGGTGGCGTTCCGGCTTGCCCACCTGCGCGACCCGAGGGGCAGGCGGGTCATCGAGGAGGCCGCCGCGCTGGCGGGCTGGTCCCCTGGGGCGCGGCGGCGCCGCGGCGAGGGGACCGGTCTCGGCCTCGGCTACGCACGGTACAAGGGCACCGCCGGGTACTGCGCGGCGGTGGCCGAGGTGGACGCGGTCACCGACGTCCGGCTGCTGCGGCTGTGGCTGGCGGTGGACGTGGGCCGGGTGATCAACCCGGACGGGGTCATCAACCAGGTCGAGGGCGGCGCGGTGCAAAGCGCGAGCTGGACGCTGCGCGAGCGCGTCCGGTTCAGCCGGTCCCGGGTCACCTCGGTGAACTGGGACAGTTACCCGGTGCTGCGGTTCAGCGAGGTGCCGCAGGTGGCGGTCCGCCTGGTGCCGGCGCCCGGCGAGCCGGAGACCGGCGCCGGAGAGCTGGCCCAGGGCCCGGTGGCCGCCGCCATCGGCAACGCGGTGGCCGAGGCGGTGGGCGTGCGGGTGCGCGACCTCCCGCTCACCCGGGAACAGGTCGTCAAGGCGATCGAGGCCGGCTGACCCATGCCCGCCGCCCCCGTCACCGGCCGGTAAGGCAGGCGCACCGTGCTGGCGGCGTTGCTGGAGCGGCCCGGGACCGTGACGGTGCGGGACATCCCGCCGCCGCGGGCGGACGCCGGGCAGGCGCTGGTGCGGGTGGCCCGGGCGGGCATCTGCGGCACCGACCTCAAGATCGCCGCCGGCGAGATCCCGGTCCCGGCCGGCCGGGTGCTCGGCCACGAGATGACCGGCCGGGTCGAGGTGCCGGGCCGCCGCGGCGTCCCGGCGGCGGGAACCGCCGTCCTGGTCAACCCCGCTGCCTTCTGCGGCGTCTGCGACCTGTGCCGCCGGGACCTGCCGCACCTGTGCCGCCGCGGCGGCCTGCTCGGCCGGGACGCCGACGGCTGCTTCGCGGAGCTCGTGGCCGTCGACGAGGCGCTGCTGCACCCGATCCCGGACGCCGTCGCCCCCGAGGCGGCCGCGCTGCTGCAGGTGCTGTCCACCTGCGTGCACGCGCAGTCCGGGCTGCGCGCCTCCCCGCAGCAGGCCGCGGTGGTGATCGGCCTGGGGGTCACCGGCCTGCTGCACGTGCAGCTGCTGCGGGCGCGCGGCCTGCGGACGATCGTCGGCGTGACCCGCTCGGCGCCGAAGCGCGACCTCGCGATGCGCTTCGGCGCCAGCGCGGTGGCGGCTCCAGCCGAGGCAGCCGACGCGGTCGCCGAGGTGACCGGCGGCCGCGGCGCCGACATCGCGATCGAATGCGCCGGGACGCCCGCCACCCTCGCCGAGGCCATCCGGCTGGCCGGTGCCGGGGGAACCGTGGTGGCGTTCGGCATCACCGCGCACGCCGCCGAGCTCGCCCCCTATGACTGGTACGTCAAGGAACTCACCATCCGCAGCCCGCGGGCCGCCAGGCCCCGCGACTGCGACGACGCCATCACGCTGTGCGCGCAGCGCCGGCTGGACCCGGCGCCGCTGGTGACCGGCCGCTTCCCGCTGGCGCGGCTGCCCGAGGCGCTGGCCGCCAGCCGCGACCCGGCGCAGCTCAAGGTGGTCGTCGACCCTGGACTGCCGGGATTAGCCAGGCCAATCTTGTCAGAGGAGCGCCATGCGGATCATCGACCTGTCGCAGGACATCTACGAAGGCATGCAGGTGTACCCGGGCCACCTGAAGACCGTGCAGTTCGTGCACGCGACCCACGAGGAGACCGCGCCGCGGTTCGACAGCGGCTTCTCCTTCCAGACGACCGGGGTCATGCTGAACGACAACGGCCCCACGCACGTCGACTCATTCTCCCACCTCGACCCCGACCCGGCGGCGGAGACGATCGACGCCATGCCGCTGCGGCTGTTCTACGGCAGCGCGGTCTGCCTCGACGTGACCGGCTTCCCGCCGCGCACCGACATCACGGCCGAGGACCTGGATCGGGCCGAGGCCGGCTCGCCGGTGCGGGTGCGGCCCGGTGACATCGTGCTGTTCCACACCGGCACCTGGAACCGCTTCGCCGGGGACAGGCGGTACCTCACCGAGTTCGCCGGCCTGGGCGAATCGGCCAGCGAGTGGATCGTCCGCCGCCGGGTGAAGACGTTCGGCGTGGACAGCCCGACGCCGGACAACCCGGCCAGCACCAGCTACCCGTGCCACATGATGTGCCGCCGCGAGCACATCACCCACTACGAGAACCTGGCGAACCTGGACCAGGTGGTGAACACCCGGTTCACCTTCGTGGGCTTTCCCCTCAAGCTGCGGGGGGCGCACGGCGGGCCGGCCCGTGCCGTCGCCCTCGTCGGCTGACGTGAAGCGGAGGTCACGGTGATGCGGGACGACGGTCGCGTGCCCGCCGCCGGCATGGGCGGCGCGGACGAGCCGCCAGGCGGCAGCACGGCCGAGGGGGCCGCCCCCGGCGGCAGCACGGCCGCAGGCCGCGCCGCCCGCGGGTCGCAGGCCCGGGACGCCGCAGCCCGGGACGCCGCAGCCCGGATGGCCGCCGCAGCGGTCGCCTGGCTGGACGCGCTCACCCCCGAGCAGCGCGCGGCGGCCGCCGGCGGCGCACCCAGCCCGGACGCCGGGGCGGACGCCGAGCGCCGCCGCTGGTTCTACACCCCCACCGACCACGGCGGCCTGCCGCTCGGCGCGCAGCGGCCCGCTCAGCAGAGCCTCGCCCACCAGCTCGTCGCCACCGGGCTGTCCGCCGCCGGGTACGTCACCGTCGCCACCATCATCGGGCTGGACAACGTGCTCGACTATGTGGAGGGCTGGTCGGTCGACTGGGGCCGGGAACGAGGGCGCGACCCCGGCCTGTACTACCTGCGGGTGTTCGGCCAGCCGGGCGGCGGGGCGCCGTGGGGCTGGCGCTTCGGCGGCCACCACGTGTCGCTGAACTACCTAGTCGCCGACGGCGCGGTCCGCGCGGCCACCCCGTGCTTCCTCGGGGCCGACCCGGCGGTCTCCCCCCTGCTCGGTCCCGCTCTGCTGCGCCCGCTGGGCGGCGCCGAGGACCTGGCGCGCGACCTCATCCGCTCGCTCGACCCGGAGCGGGCCGCGCGCGCCACCCTGCTGGACCGCGCGCCGCCGGATATCGTCGGCGGCAACCGGGCGCGGCTGGCCGACGGCGATCAGATGATGCACATCCGCGACCTGTGGCGGCGGCCGTTCACCGAGCCGAGGCTGGCCGAGCGGGTGGCCCAGATGGACGCCGCGGCCGAGCGGGCCTGCGGTTACGACGCCGGCGACCACCAGCGCGTCGCGCTGACCCGCCTGCCCAAGGGGCTGCCTGGCCGTGAACTCGACGCCGCGCAGCGCGACCTGCTGCGCGCCTTGCTCGCCGCCTACCTCGGGCGGGTCCCGGACGGCCTGTCGCCGCTGCCGGACTACGACGGCGAGGCGCTGGACGCCGTCCACCTGGCCTGGGCCGGGCCCACCGAGCCCGGCCAGCCGCACTACTACCGGCTGCAGGGCCCGCGGCTGCTCATCGAGTACGACAACACCCAGCGTCATGCCAACCACGCCCATTCGGTATGGCGCGACCCGGAGGCCGACTTCGGCTACGACGTCCTCGGGGCGCACCTGGCGGCCAGGCACCGCTGACTCCGCGGCCCGGCACGCTGACGCCGCGGCCCGGGCACCGAGGCGGCGTGCTAGGACCGTGCGCCGGCCGCGGCGCGGCGGCGCAGGTCCCTGCGGATCGCCCGTCCCACCCGCCGGGTCTCCCGCCGGTTCATCCGCGCCCCGAATATCACCGCGAGGAAGAACGGCCCGAATGACAGCGCGGTCTTCAGCGCCCGGAACGCCAGCCGGCGCACCAGGCGCCCCGGGTGCGGGGACACCGCGCTCACTCCGCCGGGCCTCAGGTCCACGGTACGCCGCGACCCCCATGCGGCCACGTAGGCCGCCATCTGCTCGCCTCGCCCGCCGGGAGCGGGCCGGCCGTAGACCTCGTGCAGTTCGGCCACCAGCTTGATCTCGATCCCGACCGCGGCCAGCATCTCCGCCGCCACCTCGGCCGGGAACAGGGGCAGCAGCGGCAGTACCGACCACGCGCCGACGGCCGCGCCGACCGCAGCCGAGGCCCGCGCCGCCTCATCGATCAGGACGGCGGCGAGGCCCTCGGTGTCCCGGCCGGGGTACTGCTCCCGCAGCTGCGCCAGGTTCCGGGCACGCAGCCGCGGCGCCATGGCCATCACCTGCTCCGCCAGCCAGGCCCCGGCCGTCCGGGCGCCCTGGCCGGCGCCGCGCCCGCCCGCCTGCGCGGCCGCGGCCAGCCCGGCGGACAGGCGGCGCCGCCGCTCGTTCGGGTCGCCTCCCTCCGCCGCCTCGTCGGTGAGGAAGGCGGCCAGTTCCGCCATCGTGTCCCCGCCGGTGCTGCCGCCGCCCCCTGACCAGCCTGCCGCCCCGGCCGGCCGCTGCCCGCGCTCAGTTCCCGGATCGCTCATGCCCGTCCTCTACCACGCGTTCGGCGCTCGTCACGTGCCAGCCGGGATCGGGTATCCGGGCGCGGCGCTGACGTCCCGCCCCGCGCTGCCGACCTGATGCCGGGCGGGCACCGCGCGGCGGTCACTAGGTTTGACGGTGACTTCGGCGTGACGCAAAGGACGCCGATGGCGGTCTTCGTGAGGACTGGGGGCCGGTTACGGGCCGGCCTACCTGGTCATCCCGGATGATCCGGCCGCCGGGCTGGCCGCGGCGATGCCCGCCGCCTGGGGCGTGGACGCCGACGGGACCACCGGCCCGGAGGCCGCGGTGCTGAACGCGGCCATCACTATAGCGCAGCCATGGCCGAGGGTGGCGCCCGGCGGCCGGGCCCGCGGAATTGTCTCGCTTCGCCGGCCGCCTCTTCCGCGGTGCCGTAAGCGGGCTCTTCGAAGTTATCCGGGAGCTGTCACTATCTGGCACTATATGGTGACTTCAGATGACCTGTGCGACGGTATTGAGCGTGACGGACCGGAGTCAGTTCCGGTTCCCGCCAACGGCGACGTTACGGGCGTGTCGCCGAGATGCGGGAGCCCGCGGCCCTGCGATCTTGGGGCCTCCGACAGACTCCAGATCGGCAGGAAGCCGCGGGCATCGTGTTCGAGCCGGTTCGGGCCGGAGATCGCCGCCGCCTGGATCGGCAAGGAGAAACTGCGCGACGCGCTGAACCTGCGCGCGGGTGACCGGCTCCACGCCATGCGAGCGCCAGGCCCGCGACCGGCTGTTCTCCCTCGGCGCGGCGAGTCTCGAGTATGAGGTCACCGCCGCCCGGGCGGGCTTGCCTCCGGCTGCGCCAGCGCTGCAGTGCCGTGCACCCGTCGTGTGTGCAGTTGATCAAGAGGACGGTTCTTACGGCGCGGGCCGAGGTCCAGGGCGAGGCTGCTTGGTGCCGGGGTGACCGGCTCATGCGCTGCCGGGGATGGCCAGGGTGCCGTCGACGAAGGCGCGGGCCAGGTCGGACAGGCGCTGGTTGCGGTTGCGGGCCTGATCGCGCAGCAGGGTGAACGCCTGGTTGACGTCGACGCCCAGCCGCTCGGCGAGTTTGCCCTTGGCCTGCTCGATGATGACCCGGCTGTTCAGCGCGGTCTGCAGTTGCTCGTTGAGGGTATCGCTGCGGCGCATGCTGCGCTCGTGCAGCAGGCCGATGGTGGCCACGTCGGCCAGCGCCTGACCGACGTGGACGCTGTCTGCGTCGAAGGCGCCGGGTGTGTCGCGGAAGAGGTTGAGCGCGCCGATGACCTGGTCGCGCAGCCGCATCGGCAGGGCCTGCACGGCGGAGAGGCCGGCCTGCCCGGCGGCAGCGGCGAACCGGGGCCAGCGGCGGTCAGCACGCAGGCTGGCGGCTGCCACGGGCCGGCCGGACCGGAAGCAGTCCAGGCAGGGTCCCTGGTCGCTCTGCAACTGGAACAGCTCAAGCAGCCGGGCGGCCTCGCTGGAGGCGGCCACCACGCGCAGTTCCCCGCGCGGGTCGGCCAGCAGCAGCCCGGCAGCGGAGACGTCCAGCAGCTCGACGCTGCGGCTGGTCAGCACGTGCAGGAAGTCGATGACATCGAAATCGGCGACCATCGTGTCGGTAAGCTCAACGAAGGTCTCCGACAGCAGCTGTCCGTCCATCTGTTCACTCTCTCCACGAAATCAGCAAGGCCGGCTGCGCGAACCCGCAACGGCGTGCCGCAGACGCCAGCGGGTGCCTCACGTCTCGTCACCTTTGGACAGATCAGGATCGGGACACAGCCGCAGCTGGTGCGCCACGATGTCGCGGGCGACATCGGCCAGCTGGAGGTCGTTGACGTAAGCATAGGCGCGCAAACGAACGAACGCGTCGGCGATGCTCACGCCGAGCTGCTCGGTGAGCATGCCGGTGGCCTGGTCGATCTCCGCCCGGTACGATGCCAGGCGCGCGGGCTGGCCACCAGGGCCGTCACCTGGTCCCGTGCCTGCCCCGGCCCGGTCCTGGGCGTCGAGCAGCAGCACGGTGGCGGTATCGGCGAAGACCAGCGCGTCGCCAAGCTGGAAGTCGCTCAGCGGGCCGGGCCGGTCCCGGTACAGGCCCAGCACCCCCGCCCGGATCGCCCCGACCACCAGCGGGAACGCGAAGACCGCCGCAGCCCCGGCCTGACCCGCTGCCGGCGCGAACGCCGGCCAGCGCGCTCTCGATTCCCCGCCGTCCAGGTCCGAGGCCAGCACCGGGCCGCCGGATGCGGACGCGTCAAGCAACGGCCCTTCTCCGAGGGTCAGCTGCAGGTCGGCGAGCTGCCTGCTGACCTCGTCGGTCACCTGCATCAGGTGACCCGCCTGCGCGTCAGGCGCGGCACTCAGCCAGGTACCGGTGACCTGAACCCCGGGAACCACCGCCGCGCACACGTCCGCGGCCGACACCGGTCCGCCCCGCCCGGCCGCCTGCTCCGCGACCAGTCCCCAGACCCTGCCGAGCCGCCGGACGTGCGTCACCGGTACCGCCAGGGCAGCCAGCCGCGCAGCGGCACCCAGCCCGCACGCGATTGCGCTGCTGCGCGCAAACCGCCGGCGAACCCCGGGCCGGACGGATCCTGCTCGCCGCGAAGCACCGCCACGGCACGGCAGGCGCGCTCGCGGGTAATCCGATACGCGCTCACCACGGATCCGCCTTCCTCATCGGCAGCAAGGCGCAGTCCAGGCCGAGCGGCCAGTTCCCAGCTCCTGTCCTGAACACTACGCCCGATCGCAGGCCCGCGTCCCGGATCTCGGCGGCACGGCCTGACGCGGCGGAGCGGGCCCACGGTGTCGGCAGCAGAGCAGGCCGCGGCGCCACCGGCGCTGCGGCCTGGCACTGTCAGCGGCCGTTCTCCGGAGTTCCCCTTCTCACGGAGCCGGAAGGCGCGTAAGGTAAAGACATTGCTCCGGACCCCGGCAGCTGCACCCGCGCGACTTTCGCGGGACAGCGGCAGGACCGGAGTTTTTCATCTGTGCACACAGGCCGGTGCCGGCAGAACGTCACGGCTGAAGCACTACGAGAACCCGGGAAACCTTCCGTCGTGGCTCCATGCAACTCAGATTGAAGGCAGGGCAGGCACCATGAGTATCTCGACGAGAATCGCGCATAAGGCCGAAGCGGTCAAGGGCGGTGCCAAGAGGATGGCCGGCCGCACTACCGGCAGCCGGCGGCTGCGGGCCGAGAGCCGGCCCGACCAGGCCGAGGGCGACATCAAGCAGGCAGGAGCGACGGTCAAGGACGCCTCCGGGCGCTGACCTCCCGGAAAGGGACACGGCGGAGGTCCGGGACGTGGCCGGGCAAGCGGTGACAGGCGCAGGCCCCGCAGGGGCGGGCCTGCTCTACGATGCGCGCCGCGGCGTCTACTACGCCAAGCCCGTCCTGCGCGGCTGGCTGCACCTGCTGTGTTTCTGGGCATCGCTGGCAGGCGGCGCGCTGCTGCTGGCTCGCGCGCACGGTGCCGCGCAGATCACCGCCGCCGCCGTCTACTCGGCAAGCCTCAGCGCCCTGTTCGGGACCAGCTCGCTGTACCACCGCGGTACCTGGACCTCCGCCTGGAGGCCACGGCTGCGCCGCCTGGACCAAGTGATGATCTTCTTCCTCATCGCCGGCACGGCAACTCCCGCCTTCCTGCTGTCCGCACCTGCCGACGCCGGACTGGCCTGCCTCATCGCGATGTGGGTGCTGACCCTCACCGCAGTAGCCGTCCGCCTGGCGCGGGCGAGCACGCCAGAGCTCGCGGCCGGCGCGCTGTTCATCGGGCTCGGCTGCGTGGGCGGCCTCGCGCTGCCGGAGGTGTGGATCCACGCCGGCCCCGTATCCGGAGGGCTCATGCTGGCCGGCGGCCTGCTCTATATCGTCGGCGCGCTTCTCTACCACCGTCGCTGGCCAGACCCGTACCCGTCGGTGTTCGGCTATCACGAGGCGTTTCATGTCTGCGTCTGCGTCGCCGCGGCCGCCCAATACGCAGCGATAGCGCGGATTGCCGGCTGAGTTTGCGTGACGGGCCGCGCCGCCAGCTTGGCCCGAGGCAGCGGTTACGCTGACCGCCTGCCCGGCTTCTTGCCTTTTACCTGGCATTTCAGGATGCCTGCTCGCTGTCGCCGTCTCCCATGTCACCGGGATGGACTCGGGCCGGGTGTCTTGGATGCCGGGAGTAGCAGCGCATGGTGCTTGCGCATGGTCGTGTGGCCGCCGTCGCCTGCCGCCGGAAGCCGGCAGGTGAGGTGGCCCTCGGTCAATGCTTGACGTGCGTGGCTGCCGCCGAGCTGCCCGAGGTCAGCTCAGCCTGAATCCCCCGGCGAATTCCCCGAGTGTGCCGGCGTTTGTAACTGGATAGGTGTGGCGTCGGGGTGGGCACGAGGCGTGCGCCTGAGCCAGCTCGGCGTGTCGTATTGATCACTGAGGGCCGGCTGTGGTGAACTGCGCATGTGTTCGATACGCCTGGTCCGCCTGGTGATGCTGCCGGGTTGCGCACGGCGAACGCGCGGCTGCGGAAGCTGCTGGCCGGGCGGGACGCCGAGATCGCGGCGTTGCGGGTGCGGGTAGCGGAGGCCGGGGGGCTGGTGGCGGACCTGCGGGAGCAGGCCGCTGAGCTTGCGGCCCGGCTGGGGCAGAATCCGGAGAACTCCAGTAAGCCGCCGTCATCTGACGGGCTGGGCTAGCCTGCGCCAAAGTCGCTGCGGAAGAAGGCCGGCCGCCGGCCGGGCCGCCCGGAGGGCCAGCCGGGCGTGACCATGGCGCTGACCGGTCGTCCCGGTCACGTGGTCCGGCACGAGCCGCCGGCCTGCGGGAAATGCGGCACCGGGCCGGCGGGCGCGAGGCAGGCCGGGATGGAGCGCGGCAGGTGACCGAGATCCCGCCGGTCAAGGCCGAGGTCACCGGGCGCCAGATGATCGAGATGGAATGCCCGTGCTGCGGGGAGCGCACCGAGGCGGACGCCCCGGACGGGTGACGGCGCCGGTGCAGTACGGGCCGCGGGCCGCGGCGCCGGGCACCTGCTTGCGGCACGGCCAGTTCCTGCCGGGGGACCGGGCCTGCGCCGCGCTGGGCGAGATGTCCGGCTGCGCCCCCCGGCTGCGGTGATCGCGGCGGCGGCCGGGAAGATCGCCGCGTTCATCTCCCCGGCCCTGGACGCGATCACCAAGGCCCTGGTGCAGGCCGAGGCGGCGCACTTCGATGAGACCGGGTTCCGGGCCGCCGGGAAGCTGGCCTGGGCGCACTCGGCGCCGGCGGGGCAGTATGTGCTGGTCACCGTGCACCCCAAGCGCGGCAGGCACGGCATGGACGCCGCCGGGGTGCTGCCCGCCTTCGCCGGCATCGCGGCCCGCGGCGCCCGGAAACCCTGCGACGGCTACGACAGGGCCGCCGGGCATGCTCTGTGCGGTGCCCGTCTGCTCCGGGAACTCATCGCGGTCCCTCCGGTTGGCCCATGACCTGCGGGTCCCGCCCGGCAATGACCAAGCCGGGCAGGTCATCAGGATGAGCAAGCTCCGCATCAAGGTCTCCGGCTGCATGCGCCCGATGGCCGGCGCCGAGACCTTCTGCGCCATCGCTCCTACCTCGCTACCGCCGCCCGCCACGGCACCGGCGCCCTCACCCGCGCCGCCCAGGGCGACCCCTGGATCCCCGGGCCAGCCTGACGGGCAGAACCCTGCCCGGAACCGGATACCCAGCGCACACCCGCAATTACAAGCTCCGGCAGACCTATCCAGTTACTACAGTTCTTACTACACGGGCCGCGAAAACGGCCCTCCAAGAGCTTCTGGAGGACCATTTGGCCTGGTAGCGGGGGCGGGATTTGAACCCGCGACCTCTGGGTTATGAGCCCAGCGAGCTACCGAACTGCTCCACCCCGCGTCGCTGCCTCAACTGTACGGAGTACCGGCAGGCAAAGCAAATCGCGCGGCCCGGGCCGGCCTGGCTGGCGGCGGGCGCGTAACCTTCGGCCATGGCCGAGGTCGTGATCTACACAGACGGCGCGTGCAGCGGTAATCCCGGGCCCGGCGGGTGGGGGGCGGTGCTGCGCTGGCAGGGCAGCGAGCGGGAACTGCACGGCGGCGACCCGCTGACGACCAACAACAGGATGGAGCTGATGGCTGCCATCCAGGCGCTGGAGGCGCTGCGGCGCCCGGCCGCGGTCCGGCTGTACACCGACAGCAAGTACCTGCTGGACGGCATCACCAAGTGGATCGGCGGCTGGGAGCGCAACGGCTGGGTGACCTCGGCCAGGCAGCCGGTCAAGAATGCGGACCTGTGGCGCAGGCTCGTCGCGGCCATGGACGACCACGAGATCAGCTGGCTGTGGGTCAAGGGCCATGCCGGCGACGCGGGCAACGAGCGCGCCGACGCGCTGGCCCGGCTGGGCATCGCGGAGGCGGCGGCAGCCGCCGTCCGTCCCGGGCGGTAATCGCGGTCCGTCCCCGGCGGTAAACCGCACAGCGCACGGCGAGCCGACCACGGGCAGAACCCGATTCCGGCCGTTGTACCGGGCGGAGGGACCGGGCATGGCCGGGATCGTCGCCGCGCTCACCGCGGTCGCGCTGCACCTGGTCGCGGCCGCCGGGCTCTCCTACGCGGGCGGCACGCTCCGCACGCTGGCCGGCGCCGACCTGGCCAACCTGCCGGAGGCGCGCCGCCTGGGTGCGCCGCTGGTGTCGATCGGCGGCGCGGGCACCTGCGACGGCGTCTTCATCGCCGCCACCATCCTGGCGGGCCTGCTGTAACGCGGCAGCTCAGTGCCCCGGCGGGCCACGGCGCACCACCAGCACCACGGCGCCGACGATCAGCGCACCGCCGCCCAGCATCGCCGGGGTCAGCCGCTCGTTGAGCACGAGCGTGCCGAGCAGCACCGCGATCACGGGGTTGACGTATGCGTACGTCGCGACCGTGGCCGTGGGCAGCGCCCGGACCGCGATGCCGTAGGCGGAAAACGCCACGATCGAGCCCACCACGATCAGGTAGCCGAGCGCGGCCCAGGACCGTGCCGAGATCGCGCCGAGCCGCAGCGAGCCGAACTCCCCGGCCGCGGCGGCCAGCGCCAGCAGCGCCACGCCGCCGCTGAGCAGTTGCATCCCGCTGGCCAGGGCCGGGCTGCGGGGAAGCGTGACCCGGCGGGCCATGATCGTGCCGAGCGCCCAGGCGAACGCCGCGCCGAGGATCGTCACGGCGCCGACGGCGGAGATGCCGCGCCGCCCGCCGCCCAGGCCGGACAGCAGCGCCACGCCGACCAGGCCCACCAGCAGCCCGGCCGCGGGGGCGAGGCCGAGCCTGGTGCGGTTCAGCGCCGCGTCCATGCCGAGCAGCCACAGCGGCACCGTCGCGACCAGCAGCGCGGCCAGCCCGGACGGCACGGTCCGCTCCCCGACGCCGACCACGCCGTTGGCCAGCAGGAGCAGCACGCCGACGATCGCGCAGCCCAGCCACTGCGACCGGGTCGGCCAGCATCGCCCGGCGCCGGCCGCCCGGCCGCCGCGCAGCGCCAGCGGGAACATGATCAGCCCGGCCACCAGGTTCCGCACCGCGGCCATCAGCAGCGGCGGGATCGTCTCGACGCCGACCCGGATGGCCAGGTAGGTGCTGCCCCATACCACCCAGACGACCAGCAGCGCCGCCCAGGCGGCCACGCCGGCCCGCCGAGCCGGTGCCGTCCCTTCCCTGACCCGGACGACCGGTGGTGACTGGCATCCGCCCGCGTCCTGCCGTACGGCGGGCCCGGTTTCGTTCGGCTCGCTCACGATGACCGAACTCTATCCGGGCCAGTCCCGCCGGGGGAACGGGCAGCGCGGTGACCGCGCCGGCGCGGATGCCTGCCGCTGCTCTCACCGGCGCTGCCCGGCCGGCTGCCTGCCGGGACCCGCCCGCTCTATCCGGTTGGAGAGGTTAGCGACCCGTACCGGGCGCCCGGCGGGCGTTCCCGGCCTCCGACTTGCCTCCACTAGCCTCCGGTGGCGGCGACGACTCCGGGCGGCGGTCCGGGTGCCGGTCCCGCCGACCGCTCCCGTTCGGCCGCGGCCCGGCCGGCGACGGACACCAGCAGCCACAGCATCATCGCGGCCGGGTAGATGAAGTAGCCGAACCGGGTGGACGGGGCCAGCACGAACATGGCGCACAGCCCCAGGACCAGCCGCACGGTGGCGGCGGGCACGTCGGCGGGCGGCCTGACCACCAGGGACACCGCGATCGCCAGCCCGGAGCCGACCAGCATGATCACGGCGGCGGTGTGCCCGACGGCGCCGGTCTGCGCGAGCACGTGACCCAGCAGCGGGCTGGCCGCCTGGGACCTGACGCTGGCCAGGCCGAGCGGGAACAAGACGGTGTTCTTCACCAGGGCACCGGGGCGCAGCACCGCGAACGGCCCGACGATGGCGGCGACCACGGCCAGCGCCACCGCGGCGAACCTCCGCGCGGCGCGCCTGCCGTCCCTGGCTGCCAGCAGCGCGAACGCGACGACGAGCGCCGGCCATGCCGTGGCCTTCATCGAGGACGCAACGCCGAGCGCAAGCCCTGCCGCGACCGGGCTGGTCGGCAGCGCGGCCCGGATCGCGGCGGCTCGCCGCAGCGCCGGGCGGCCCGCCGGCACCGGGCGCGCCGCGGGAGCCGCCTGCCGCCACAGCAGGGCGAAGCCGAGGCACATGAACGCCACCATGGGCACGTCGTCGCCGCCGACGCACAGCTCGAACGCGATCACCGGCGACGCGGTGAACAGCAGCGCCCAGCGCAGCGTGTCCCGCGCCCGGGCTGCCTTCAGCGCGGCGGCGAACACGACGACGAACACGGTCCCGAACCAGACCCTCGGGTCGGTCAGCGGCCCGGCGCCGAACACCGCCTGCGGCAGGCCGAACACCGCCATGAGCGGGAGGTACGGGTTGTACGCGTTCGGATTGGTAGTGGCGGCGAGCGCCCTGGGGCTCTTGTAGGGGGTGCCGTGCCTGATCAGCGTCGCCGCGGAGTTCGCCACCACGCCGACCTCGGGCTCGCCGTGGCCGGTCCATACCATCCACAGCAGCGGGACGAGGATGGCCCCGCAGATCATGGCGCCGAGCGCGAGGTCAACCCCGGCGGCCCGGCGGGACCTCCGGGCCATGACCGCGGCGGCGGCCACCGCGTAGCCGCAGGCGGCGCAGCTACCCCACAGCCGGTGCAGCGGGTCGGCGCTGACCAGCGAGACGCCGCCCGCAAACGCCGCGCAGCCGGCCAGCCCGGCGGCCAGCCAGGCCCTGCGCATGGTGACGACCGACTGCCATCCGGACGGCACCGCGATCACCCCGTCGCCCCCGTCGCTGGCGCGAGTACGCGAGTATCGCGACTCCACACGCGATAGATCTTACGCCCTGCCCGGCCGGTCACCGCTGGCTGCGGACCCGGTAGCCGACCGGTAGCCGCCGGGCAGCAGGCCGCGCCCGTTCGTCGCCGCGCCATGCCGGCGGGCGGTGGCATGCCGACCTGACCGCCTCAGATGATGGGCGGCCGGCCGGCCAGGGTCATCCGCCAGGCGGTGCGCAGCGAGATCGGCCTGCGCCCGCCGGCCTCGGCGCGCCAGCCCGCGGCGAAGCCGGCGAACCACGGGCGCAGCCTGGCGGGCGAGCGCTCCCTGGCCACGGTCAGCGCCATCCAGTCGGCCAGGTAGACGACCGCGAGCGGCCACGGCAGGTTGCGCCGGGCCAGCAGCACCCGGTTGCGGCCGTCGTGGCGGCGGAAGCTGTCGTGCCGCGCGTTCGGCAGCGTGTGGTGGCAGACCCGGGCGGCGGCATCGTACTCCAGCCGGTAGCCGCGATCCAGCAGCCGCCACGCCAGGTCGGTCTCCTCGTGCCCGTAGAAGAACATCCCGGGCAGCCCCCCGGCCTCCAGGTAGGCCGAGCGCCTGATCGCGCACGCCCCGCCGAGGAACGTCGTCACCACCGAGGAGCGCTCCGGGTCCCCGGCCCGTAGCCGCGGCACGTGCCAGCGTGCGCCCGGCGCGCCGCCGGGGTCGACGACCCGCATGGACAGCACGGCCAGCGCCGGGTTCGCGGCGAACCTCGCCGCGACGTGGCCGGCCAGCCCGGCGTCCGGGTACCAGCCGTCGTCGTCGAGGAACAGCACCACGTCGCCGCCGCAGGCCGCGACGCCCGCGTTGCGGCCGTCTGCGACGCCCACGTTCTGCGGCAGCAGCACCGTCTTCACGCCGTCCGGCAGCCCCGGCACCTCGGCACCGTTGCCGACCACGACCAGCTCGACCGGGGTGCCGCGCTGCGCCAGCACGCTGCCGACGGCCCGGTTCAGCTCGGCAGGCCGGTCGCCCATGGTGAGGATCACGCAGGACAGGGCCGGGGTCACCGCAGCCGCCCCGATGCCACGACCGCCGCGAGGTGCGCGGCCGCGATCGCCGCGGCCACCGCGAGCGCGGCCACGTCGAGGACCCTGGTGGCGGCGATGCCGCCGGTCGCCGCGTCCGCGATCGCCGCCGCCAGGATCAGCACGGACAGCTCGACCGCCTGGACGATCCGGTGCACGCGCGTCGCCGCCGCCACCCGCCGGGCCACCGCCAGCCCGCGCGGCCGCGGCACCAGCGCCCGGTCATCGTGCGAGCCGCTCAATCCCGCCGACGCGCGGGCCGCCGTCACCAGGTCGGTCTCCGCCTTGATCAGCGTGACGCACACCGCTGCCCCCAGCCCGGCGCTGACGTAGCCGCCGGACAGCGCGAAATGGCCCTGGGCCCGGACGCCCAGCCCGGCCAGCAGCAGCGCCTCCGCGATGTAGTGCCCCATCCGGTCCAGGTAGACGCCTGCCGCCGAGAACCGGCCGGTGAGCCGTGCCACCTCGCCGTCGGAGCAGTCGAGCAGCAGGTAGAGCTGGATGAGCGCGGCGACGCCGACCGCGGCGGCCAGCCCGGGCACGGCAGCGAGCACGCCAGCGGCCGCGCCGGCGATCATGAAGCAGACCGTGACCGCGTTGGGCGGCCAGCCGAGCCTGGCGAACACGAGGGTGGCATACGGGGACAGCCGCCGCATGTACAGCCTGCCGAACCAGTGCTCGTCGTTGAGCCGGGCCAGTACCTCGGGCGGCTGCCCCTTGGCCCGCACCTCGGCCAGCGACGGCCCGGGCATCACCGGCCGCCCGCCGGCCCGCCGCCGGCCATGATCGCCTCGGCGAACTCGTCCACCTGCCGCGCGATCCCGCGCTCGTCGAGCCCGAGCCGCTCCAGGATGGTGTACCGTCCCGGCCTGGTCGCCGGCGCGTGCAGCACCGCCTTGGTGAACTCGGCCCGGCTCAGGCCGAGGTCGCCGCAGGTCCGCGGCAGCCCGTGCCGGGCCAGGCACGCGGAGATCAGCCGGGCCTGCCCCGCGTCGCCGCGCAGGTGGGCGCAGAACAGCGCGCCCACCCCGGCCAGCTCGCCGTGCGTGCCGGTGCCGGGGAACAGCTCGTCGATGGCATGCAGGATCTCGTGGTCGCCGCCGCTGCTCGGCCGGCTCGAGCCCGCGACCGACATGGCCATCCCGGACAGCACCAGCGACTCGGCCAGCACGGTGAGGAACCCGTCGTCGGTGATCGTGCCCGGCTGGTGCAGCACGGCGTTCGCAGCGGTCCGCGCCAGGCTGACCGCAAGCCCGTCGACGCGCTCGCCGCGGTCGGCGGCAGCGAGCTCCCAGTCGGCGACCGCGGACAGGTCGCTGATCACGTCGCCGATCCCGGCGCGGATCATCCGCGGCGGCCCGGCCCGCACCCGGTCCAGGTCCACCAGCACTGCCACCGGCGGCACGACGCCGTAGGAGCCCTTTCCCGACTCGTGCTGCAGCGAGCTGACCGGCGAGGCGATGCCGTCGTGCGCCAGGTTCGTCGCCACCGCGACCATCGGG
>Ga0209061_1002344_pt1 | contig 24626 bp, 18 predicted proteins | sample Coa_R1_10_FD_187157 | JGI IMG/M metagenome (GOLD analysis project Ga0209061, IMG submission 187157) | Surface soil microbial communities from Centralia Pennsylvania, which are recovering from an underground coalmine fire - Coalmine... | ecosystem: Environmental > Terrestrial > Soil >...
ATCCCAGCCGCCGGACGGCTTCTTCCTTAAACTCCTTCGTGAATTTTCGTCGCGTTCCCATGACACAATTCTCCATTCGCTGAAAATTGTGTCTTAACCGTTTGTCTCAGTTTCGGGGACAAGTCCACCGGCTTCACGCATATGGCGGACGCTTTGCCGCGGGAGCGCTGGATTCTGGCCGCCGGCGTATTGTTTGTGGTCCTGGGAGGGTTTTTCCCGAACATGATTGTGGCCCAGCGATCCGCCGACGCCGATACGGTTGCGAGAAGTATAGACACGCGTGCGCAGAACGGCTGGACAAGACCGCGCTGGGCCATGCAAAGTATAACCGTCAGTGCGTCATCGCGTAGGTAATGTAGTTTATGCCGATGCGCAGGCCGAGAGCCGAAAAGCGCTCCGGGTATTCCGGATTATCGGCGTGCTCCCAGGAATCGCCCAAGTCCATGTTGAACGTCATGGCGGCCATCACGCGGCCGTGGTCGTCATAGATGCCGCGCCAGTGGGGAACCACGCCATCCTTTTCGTAGGTGTGGTGCGGTGGATAGAGGAACTGGGCGCCCGGGACCTGGTAGCGGTCGTTGAGATCGTAGACAGTGTGGAAGATGGGGTCGTTGTCGGGGATTTCGACGATGGGGCGGTCGGGAAAAACCTTGCGCATGCCGGCCACAAAGACCGCCCACTCCTGCGTCCCGTGAAAATCGTCGCACATGAAGAAGCCGCCGCGCAGAAGGAACTCGCGGAGACCTTTCGCCTGAGCGTCTGTTAGGTTCCAGTGGCCCACTTCGACGCCATAGAGCCAGGGCCAATCATACTGCTCGTTTTCGTCCAGGTCGACGGGTTGCTCGACGGAGCGGGCGTCGATGCGCGTAAGCCGGCGGACGGCCGCGGCCAGGTGCCGGTCCGAGCGCGGGTAGTCGATGGTCCAGTTGGATGCGCCTTCCTTCCAATTGGGGTTGTACTGGAAACCAAAATTCGGCATGGGCGGGTACATCAGGCGGGCAAACGCCCACTCGGTCTTGGCGTTCCAATCGGGAGGCTTGGGGAAGTTCTCGTACTCCACGCCGGGGTATTCGCGAAACGGCTGCTGGAAGCCCCATAGGACGCCGACAAAGGCCACTGCGCCGGGCGCGATCAGAGCGGCTTTAGACAAACGCATTCCCAATCCCGAGGATAGCGCAGTTCCCTTGCTGTACTGGTGCTGCCCCGCGGGGCGATCCGCCGGCGCGGAATCAACTATACCGTGTCACCTGGTCCGAAAGCCGTTTCGTCGTGTCATAGACGTCCAGGTAGAAACCGGATCGATACATGTCGGTGCCGCTCTCGCTGAGCCGCCTGGAGATGTCGGGACTCTTCTCTATGAGTTCGTTGCGGTCGCGGATGCTCCGGCCAACGGACGCAAGCATGGTATAGCCAAAAAGCGCGGCGGCGAGAAAAGGATTGCCCATGAGGCGGGAAATGGGGTTGGCGAACATCAGCCGGAGCGGCAACTGGCGCATGACTTTCCCGTACAGCTTTTCTCTCGGAAACAGACGATCTCTCATATTTTTGGTATTCTGCCGGGCACCTGGAAAAAGGTTGAACATGCCGAACATGGTGAGCCACATGCCCATCGCGGCGGCGATGGCCTGCTGGGACATATCTACCGCGACGTTTCCGCCGTGCGCGAGCCGGCGCCGGGAATCGAGACCAAAGTAGATGTCTTTGAAGTTGAAGAAGGTGTTCTTGTACTGCTGGTATTTCTTTTTGCTGAAGCCTGCCGGATCGTAGTAGAAGTCGATAGGCTGCATGATCTGAGTCTTGCGCTGCTGGAAATACCGCTTCGCCAGCTCGGGATTTGCCAAAATACTCAGAATGTTACCCGGATCGAGCCGCTCGAAGGTTTTCGGGATTACCTTCTCGAAAACACCTTTGGAATAGCCTTTGGTGACATTCCAGATGAGGTTAAAATTGTTGGCAACGACATCGACCCCGTAGTTGTAAGCTCCCTTCTGCGCCCGTATCCAGAACCAATCGTTAGGGTCGACTTTGAGCTTTACCAGGTCACGCCCGACACCGGTGAAGTGTCTGCCCGCGTCCTGCATACTTTGATCGAACCGGTTGGAAACAATCCCTCTATAATGCTGAGCGATTTCAGATGTCCGGTTGTAGAAATCCTGGAGCGGATTGGAGCCGGAACTCGACCGCTGCACAACTGCGGCCGGAACCGGCGGCGCCGGCCGCGAAAGCACCGGAGGCCGTGGCGGGATCGCGACGGGACGTGGCACCACCAGCGGAGGCGGGGCCGGAACAAAACGGGGATTCATTTTAGGCTGCGCCGCCACATTGCGCCGCGCCGCCATGGCGCGCGGGGCCGTCATGGGGATGGGCGGAGCCGCGGCCCGCGCACCCATGCGGTCGGCTTCCACTTCCATCAGGCGGTCGTAAAGGACGGCGATACCGGAACCGAACGGATTGCGCGCGCGCCCTTGCCGCTGCTGGATGACATGGGTCAATTCGTGGCCAAGGAGCTGTTTGCCGTTCCGGGTGCCGGGGTTATACTGGCCCGGCGCGAAATAAATGCTGGAACCGTGTGTGAAGGCCAGGGCTCCGATGGAAGATGCTTCGCTCCCAGTATGGATCCGAACGTCGCCAAAGCTGGCGCCAAAAAGAGATTCCATTTCCCGCAGCAGGGGTGGGGGAAGACTCTGCCCGGTCCGGCGATCGAGTCTGAGCAGATTCCGCGGAAGCGCGAACGCGTTGGCTTGGCGTTGCGGCACGGCGCGTCCCGCTGACTGGCCGGGTTGAACCAGAGGCGCGGCGGGAATCCTGGGCCCATGGGGAAAATAACCCTGAATCACTTGACTCATAGCCGGCCAAATTGTATCAGAATTCGCAGGGCAACTTCCGGCGCCACTTGGCGCGAACTGCTTTCCTGCCCTTCACTTGGCATCCCGCCGGTTGTCGCCTGCGCCGGTAGCGACTACGAGCGGAACGAGCAGGTCGCGCACGCGGCTTTAGGCAAACGCATTCCCAATCCCGAGGATAGGGCAGTCAGGTTGCGATCCGGAGGAATGGATACTCACCATACGGTTTCGACAGCGTATCTCCGGATTTGCGGATCGCGGGTGAGAATTGGCAGGCCTTCCACCTGCGCTTGCCCCACCAGCATGCGGTCAAACGGATCGCGGTGGAGGGGTGGGAGAGCTCCCGCCGCGAGCACATGTTCGAGACTGAGCGGAAGCGCATCAAAACGGTAATGGGCGAGGCGGGCGGGAATGTAGAGCGCCGCGGCGGCGGGCAGCTTTAGCTTGCCGGCGCCCACTTTCAGAACTATTTCCCAGGCGCTGACGACGCTGAGATAAAGAGCGTTCTCCTGATCGGAGATCAACCGGTGTGCTCGTCTGGAGAGAAGCGGGTTGGCCTCGTTCCACCACAGGAAAGTATGGGTATCCAGCAGCACTTTCATTTGCGCCGCGATTTGGCAGGGAACAATGGAGAATCGTACCAGAGGGCAAGTTCGCTCTCAGACATTTCGTCGAAATCGTCCGCGATCCAAATCTTCCCTTTGTCGATACCTGGGATGCGCTTTCCCGGAGGCGAAGGACGCTCCGGAACCAGCCGCGCGACCGGCTTGCCGGCTTTAGCGATTACGATCTCCTCGCCTTGCATCACGCGCGCTAAGAGCTTGGAGAGATGGGTCTTCGCATCGTGAATGTTGACGGTCAACGCCACTATTTCAAGTTAGCTTAGTCTGATGGACTAAGTCAATTTTTATGCGAAGGTAAATAATTGCCCCGGCGTGTAGCCGAACGTGCGTTTAAAGGCTGCGATGAATGCGCTGACACTGCCATATCCACAGTCGAGCGCCGTGTCCGTGACCGGCATGCCTTCCGCGAGTAGACGAATCGAATCGAGCAGGCGGGCTTTCTGACGCCATACCCCGAAGCTCATGCCCGTTTGCTCGCGGTAGCGCCGCTCCAGGGTCCGGCGGGCGACACAATGCCGTTTGGCCAGCTCATCGATGCTTTCCGTGTTCAAAGGGTGCCCAAGTAAGGAGTGGGCCACGGCGAGCGCTCGCTCATCCCGGGGTAAAGGCAGAGCCAGTGGCGAATCCACGGCCCCGGCCACTGCCAGGTTCACTTCGTCTTCCAGTAAGCCGATCAGGCGCGCATCGTGCGCAACTCTGGAGTCGAGCCCCATCCGTCGAAAGCAACGGAGGGAAGATGGTGGCGCAAAAATTCCGGATTCCTGGCATTTGCACGGTGGCGTACTTTCAGGACACCGAAGGCAACGTTGCGGGCGTCAGCGAATTAGAGAGCGCGTGACGGGCGCCATCGTCCAGGTCGGCATTTCCGCGGGAGGCGTGCCTAAGCATGCGATTGGCGAGGGGTAGTCACTCACTTGGCATCCCGCCAGTTGTCGCCGGCGCCGGTATCGACTACCAGCGGCACCAGGAGCTCGCGCACGCCTTCCATTTCGGCTTTGACCAGGCGTGAAACCGGCTCGACCTCTTCGGGCGGGCATTCGAAGACCAGTTCGTCGTGGACCTGGAGGAGCATGGCGGATTGGAAGCCGCCCTGTTCGAGGCGTTGGTCGATGCGGACCATGGCGAGCTTGATGAGGTCGGCGGCGGTGCCCTGCAGGGGCGAATTGACGGCGGTGCGCTCGGCGAAGCCGCGGGCGTTGGGGTTGCGGCTGTTGATATCGGGGATGGGCCGCTCCCGGCCAAAGAGCGTGTGGGTGACGCCGGTGCGCCGCACTTCGGCGATGGTCTCGTCGATGAAGCGGCGCACGCCGGTGTAGCGCTCGAAGTAGCTCTTGATATAAAGGGCGGCTTCGGATTGCGGAATGCCTAATTGCGCGGCGAGGCCGAACGGGCTGATGCCGTAGACGATTCCGAAGTTCACCGCTTTGGCGCTGCGGCGGGCTTCGGGCGTGACCATGAGCGGCGGGACACCCAGCACTTCGGCGGCGGTGCGGGTGTGGATGTCTTCGCCGTTGCGGAAGGCTTCGACGAGCAGCGGGTCCTGGGAAAAATGCGCGAGCAGGCGGAGTTCGATTTGCGAGTAATCGGCCACCACCAGCTTCCAGCCTTCGCGGGCGACGAACGCGGCGCGGATCTCACGGCCGAGTTCGGTGCGGATGGGAATGTTCTGGAGGTTGGGATTGGAAGAGGAAAGGCGGCCGGTGGCCGCGCCCGTCTGATGGAAGCTGGTGTGCACGCGGCCGGTCTGGCGGTCGATGAGCGCGGGGAGGGCGTCCACGTAGGTCCCCTTGAGCTTGGTGAGCTGGCGGTATTCGAGCACGCGGCGCGCGATTTCGTGCTCGGCGGCTAATTCTTCGAGCACGTCGGCGGCGGTGGAAATCACTTTGCCCTTGCCGTATTTGACGGGCGCGGGCAGCTTCAGATCTTCGAACAGCACGCGGCCGAGCTGTTGGGGGGAGCTGATGTTGAACGTCTTTCCGGCCAGTTCGTGGATCTGGGAAGTCAGCGTGGCGATATCGCGTTCCATCAACTGCGAAAGCCGCTGGAGTTCCTGGCAATCGATGCGGACGCCGTGGCGCTCCATGCGGGCCAGCACACGGGCCAGCGGCAATTCGATTTCGCTGTAGAGGGCGCGCAGACCGCGGGCGTCCACGGCCGGGGAAAGCTGATTGCAGATTTCGAGCGTGATATCGGCGCGCTGCTCGGGCGCGGGGCCGAGCTTGAGATCGAGCCGGCGGCGGGCCTGTTCTTCGAGCGGGCAGCCGGAGGGGTCGGCATCGAGCAGGAAGGCGTAGAGCATCACGTCGTGCTCAAAACCGCGGGCATCGATTCCGGCGCGGCCGAGTTCGAGCAGAGCGCTTTTTACATCGCAGACGATTTTGGGGGCGGCGGGATCTTCGAGCCAGGTTTTGAGCGCGGGCAGATGCGGGGCCGTTACGGCGCGCGCTTGGCCGGGCTTGCAGGCAAGGCCTACGGTATCGAGTGAAAATTCGCCTTCCGCCGCCAGCGAGATGGCGACCGCTACTGGCGCGCCATCCGCCGCGCGGAGCCACTCCTGAAGCTCGCCGGCATCCGCGATCACGCGATAATCGCGCGGGCGCGTGTCTTCGCCGGGGCCGAGTTCCTTAAGCAGGCTGTGGAACTCCAGCTCTTTATAAACGGATTGGAGCGCCGGCACATCCGGCTCCCGCGCTTTCACCGAATCGAGCGTGAATTCGATGGGGACTTCGGTGGCGATGGTCGCCAGGCGCTTGCTCATGCGGATACGCTCGACGTTGTTCTGCAAGCTTTCGCGGTACATTTTGCGCTCGACCTCGGCGGCGTGTTCGAGGGCGGCCTCGACAGAACCGAAGCGCTCGATGAGGTCTTTGGCGCCCTTGTCGCCGATTCCGGGGGCGCCGGGGATATTGTCGATGGCATCTCCCTTGAGCGCCAGCAGGTCGGCTACCTGCTCGGGCCGCACCCCCAGGAAGGCTTTGACTTTTGCGGGGTCGTACCACTCGTCGTTTTTGGCCGGGTTCAGCATGGAGACGCGATCGGTGACCAACTGGAGCATGTCCTTGTCGCTCGAAACGATCACCACTTGAATGCCATCGCGTTCCGCGCGCCGGGCCAGGGTGCCGATCACGTCGTCGGCTTCGAAGCCGCGGTACTCGAGGATGGGAACGCGCATGGCTTCGAGCACGCGGCGCACGTAGGGAATCTGTTCGCCCAAATCGGGCGGCATTTCGGCGCGATTGGCTTTATATTCGGCGAACTCTTCGACGCGGTGTGAGGCTCCGCCGCTTTCGAACACGGCGGCCATATATTCCGGCGCATATTCCCGGGCGAGCTTGCGGAGCATGTTGTTGAAGATGTAGACGGCTTCGGTGGAAAGGCCCGTGGAGGTGCGCATGGGCGGCGCGCCGCTGCGTGCCCGCGCGTGGTAGGCGCGGAAGATGAAACCGAAGGTGTCGATCAAAAACAGGCGTTTTTGTGCCACTGGGCAATAGGATAGCAACGCGGGGGAGGGCCATGAATTGCTACACCTGTTTGCCGGTAATCGGGCTTAGCTATACAATTAGATATGACCGAAGCGCAATTCGAGCCGGCCAATACGGAAACTGCGATTCTTTCGCGGCTCATCGACCCCGAGCGCAGCGGTTTAGCCCCAGAAGCTGCCCGCTATATTCTTACGCTGGAGTTCAAGGACTCGGATCAGCATCGCATGAACGAGTTGGCGGAGAAGGCGCAGGAAGGCGCTTTATCGCCAGGCGAGGAACGCGAACTGGAAAACTACCGGCACGTGGGACACCTGCTGGCGTTGCTGCGATCGAAGGCACGCGTTTCCCTGAGAGAACAGCATACACTCTAAGCTGCCTCCAATCACCTTACCCAGGGCTCTTCAGGAGCACGTGCGCCTACGCGCCGGAAGCGCTTGCGAATACTGTCAGATGCCTCAGCATCTGGACTACCTGCCGTTCCAGATCGACCATATCATTGCACGCAAGCACGGAGGACCAAGCTCGGAGGACAATCTAGCTTTCGCGTGCTTCTATTGCAATACCCATAAGGGGCCGAATGTCGCGGCTATCGATCCCATGAGCGGTGAAGTCGTTCGATTATTCCATCCTCGCAAGGACCTCTGGGTGGAACATTTCTTCTGGGAAGGCGCGGTGCTGAGAGCACACACTCCAATCGGTCGCGCGACAATCGGAGTGCTTCGAATTAATGATCCGGAATACGTTGCAGTTCGCGAATCGCTCCTAGCCGAAGATGCTTTTCCGCCGGCGAACCCTGTTTGACACGAGCTGTTTAAGACAGCCCGCCAGTGAGCCGCCGCATGGGAGCAGAAGACCATCTTCTGAAAATTTTGCGAACCATTTTCGGCTTCGCTGCGTATAAGGGATATGCTTCCAGTCGATGATCAGCATACTGAGCCAATGCCAAGACGCCAGCGGCGGCGGTAGACCCGGTAGAAACGTTACAAGCCGAATGAGCTGTTACCTCATGTAACGTACTGTGCCTGACAAAATGTTGCTTTTGTGAGCTAATATAGCTCCTTGGGCCTCAGGTTTTCCCGCAGAAGTTTCCTTTCCTCCCTCGCAATTGGTGGTTTATCTGCGCTTGCGGGGCGTCAACTAAAGGCGGCGGAAGACGCCGAACCGGGCGCTAGCGAACAACTTCTAGACGAAATCGAGAAACGGGCGTGCCTCTATTTCTATGAGATGGCCGATCCCGGAACGGGCCTGGTTCTCGACCGGGCGGTAGTCGATCTGCCCTATGCGCCCGGCGCGGCGAGCATCGCAGCGACCGGCTTCGGACTGAGCGGCCTGGTGATTGCCGATCAGCGCGGCTACTACGCGCGCGACTTCTTGCGGACGCGCGCCCGCAAGACTCTGCGGTTCCTCACCAATGGCGCCGAGCAGCAGAACGGCTTCTTTTATCATTTCCTGAACTCGGCAACCGGCAAGCGCATCTGGAAGTGCGAGCTTTCCTCGGTGGATACGGGATGGCTGCTGTGCGGAGTGCTGCATGCGAAAGCTTACTGGGACGACGATGAAATCCAGACTCTGGCGGCCGGGCTGCTGAACCGGGCCGATTGGCAATGGATGCTCAACGGGAGCCAGACGCTCTCGCACGGTTGGACGCCGGAAACCGGCTTTTTGCCTTACCGCTGGGACGAGTATTGCGAACTGCTGGCGATGTATCTGCTGGCCATGTCGTCGGAAACGCATCCCATTCCGGCGGAGTGCTGGAATGGCTGGAAGCGCCCGATGACGGATTTCGAGGGAATCTTCTTTATCGATGCGGGCGCGCCGTTGTTCGTGCACCAGTACTCGCACGCCTGGTTCGATTTCCGCAACCGCGTGGACCGTTACGCGAACTACTACATCAATTCGCAGCGCGCCACGCAGGCGCACCGGCTCTACTGCATGGAACTGGAGCCGCGGTACCCGTGGTTCGGGCCGAATATGTGGGGCATTACGGCGTCCGATTCGCGGCGGGGATATGAAGCCTGGATTTCGCCGCACAATCCACCGGATGGCACGCTGGTGCCCTGCGCGGCGGGGGGTTCGCTGGGATTTCTACCGCAGCTTGCCGGCACGGTGCTGCAGAACATGTACGACTGGTACGGCAAACGGATCTGGACGAAGTACGGGTTCCGGGACGCGTTTCATCCGCTGGCGGGCTGGTACGCGCCGGATGTGCTCGGCATCAACTTGGGAATTACGCTACTGATGGCGGAGAACTACCGCAGTTCCGCGGTGTGGGATCAAGTCATGCGGACGCCGGAAGCGGAGCGCGCATTCGCGGCTGCCGGCTTCCGGACAATGAATTCGTAGTTCCAGCGTTCGAAACCACACCACAGGCTCGATTTTTCCCTCGTTACAATCGGCGTATGGCTTCGCTTATCTGGTGTTTGCCGGCCATTCCACTGGTGGGCGCCTGCCTTTGGGGCGCGACGGCGCCGGCGGATATCGAGCGGCGCGCGAACGATTTGCTGCGGCGGATGACGCTCGAGGAGAAGCTCGGACAGATGTCGCAATCGACATCGATGAATACCTTGACCGAGCCGATCAAGGAGCAGATCCGGCAAGGGCGGTGGGGGTCGTTTCTGAATGCCGGAAGCCCGGCGGACCGCGCCGAGGCGCAGCGGATTGCGCGCACGGAAAGCCGGCTGAAAATCCCGCTGCTGTTCGGGCGCGACGTGATCCACGGCTATCGCACCATTTTCCCGATACCGCTGGGAGAGGCCGCGACCTGGGACCCGCAATTAGTCGAACGGGCGGCCCGCATGGCGGCGCGGGAAGCGGCGCTGGAAGGAATCAAATGGACCTTCGCGCCGATGATCGATATCGCGCGCGACCCGCGTTGGGGGCGCATTGCCGAAAGCCCGGGTGAAGACCCTTACCTGGCCGGGCAAATGGCCGCGGCGCAGGTGCGCGGGTTTCAAGGAGCTTCGCTGAGCGACCCCATGTCGCTCGCCGCGTGCATCAAGCATTTTGTGGCATATGGCGCGGCCGAGGCGGGGCGCGATTACGCGGCTGCCTGGGTGCCGGAAATTCAATTGCGCTCGGTGTATCTGCCGCCGTTTCGCGCCGCTATCGATGCGGGTGTGGCTACGCTGATGAGCGCTTTCAACACTCTGAACGGCGTGCCGGCCACGGGAAACGATTTTCTGCTGCGGCACATTTTGCGCGGCGAGTGGAACTTCCGCGGCCTGGTGGTGAGCGATTACACGGCGATCCCGGAAATGGTAACTCACGGATTTGCGGCCGACGGAGCGGATGCCGCGCGCGAGGCGGTAAATGCCGGAATCGATATGGAAATGGTGAGCACCGAGTATTACGACCACCTGAAATCGCTGATCGCCAAGGGCGCCGTTTCGATGGACACGATCGACAATGCCGTGCGGCGCATTCTGGACCTGAAGTTCGCGCTGGGCTTGTTCGATGAGCCGATTCCGCCGGCGCGGACCATCAGCCCCACGCCGGAATCTCTGGACCTGGCGCAGCGGGTGGCGACGGAGAGTGTGGTGCTGCTGAAAAATGCGGGCGGCGTGCTGCCGCTTTCCGAAGCGGCGCGCTCGGTGGCCGTAATCGGACCGCTGGCGGATAGCCCCGTGGACCAGATGGGCACATGGGTGATGGATGGGCGGGCAGCGGAGGTGCGGACGCCACTGGCGGCGCTGCGGCGGATGCTGGGGGACAGCCGGGTGCATTACGCGCCTGGCCTCAAGAACAGCCGCGACACGAGCCAGGAAGGATTCGCGGCCGCGCTGGCGGCGGCGCGGCAATCGGATGCGGCAATTTTGTTTTTGGGCGAGGAGGAGATTCTTTCCGGCGAAGCGCGATCGCGCGCGTTCTTGAATTTGCCGGGGGCGCAGGAGGAGCTGGCGGATGAAGTGCTGCAGGCCGGCAAACCGGTGATTGCGGTGATCATGGCCGGGCGGCCGCTGACGTTCCATGATCTGGCAACAAAAGTGAATGCGGTGCTGTATGCATGGCATCCGGGCACCATGGGCGGACCGGCGATCGCCAATCTGCTGTTCGGGCGGTCTGTCCCTTCGGGCCGGCTCCCGGTAACCTTTCCCCGCACGGTGGGGCAGGTGCCGATCTACTATGCGCATCTGAACACAGGCCGCCCGGCAAAGCCGGAAGAGTTGGGCATTCCGGCGGGCACGCCCGCGCGGCCGGCCGGCTACACTTCGAAGTACATCGACGTGGATGTGACTCCCGAGTATCCGTTCGGCTATGGCCTCTCTTACACGACATTCGCTTACAGTAACCTGAAGCTTTCGGCTGAGTCGGTCCCGATGGGCGGGGAACTAACAGTTACGGCGGAGGTGACCAATCAAGGCTCGCGGGAAGCGACTGACGTTCCGCAGCTCTACTTTCGCGACGTGGTGGCCAGCGTGGCGCAGCCGGTGCGAGTGTTGAAAGGATTCCGCAGAATCACTCTGAAACCGGGAGAGACGCAAAAGGTGAGTTTCCGGCTGACCACCGGGGACCTGGCGTTCTACAACCAGCAGATGAAGTTAGTGACGGAGCCGGGGCGGTTTGAAGTTTGGGTGGCGCCGGATGCGGAGCATGGGGTAAAAGGCGAGTTCACGGTGCAATAGTCCGGCTCGCTAATAGCTTTTGAAGCCCGCCCGCTCGAAGCCCCGCTGGGCTTCCCGGCTTTTCATGAATGTGTTCCACACAAAGCCGCTGCGCAGGTTTTCCGCCATCAGCAGAGTGATGCCGATATCGATGCCGATCACGTCGGTATCGTACCAGTTGGTGAGCGGGTTGAACGCATCGACGAAACCGTAGCGGCACCAGGCGCGTGCGCCGTACTGATTCTTGATATTCTTCAGCACGCGCAGGCAAGCCTGGGGGAGGAAGGGCAGGGAACCGGCGGACGCGCTGGGGACTACGGTTCCATCGATCGGGCCGATCGCGGGTGGGCCGCCCCAAACTACATAGCCGTGGGCCGAATCGGAAGCGGTAATGCCCCACAGGTCGTCGCTATAATCCGGAAACTGGCGGGCGAGTTCGAGACAGAAGCAGCGGTGCACGCTGGTAGCGATCTGCGAATTCCGGAAATAGTCGGCATAGCGGTCGCGCTTGTTGCGGAAATCGAACCACGCCTGCGAGTACTGGTGAACGAACAGGGGCGCGTAAGAACCGATGTAGCGCATGCCCGCATATTCGAAGGTCGTCCGTTTCCAGGCGTCCCACGCGCCGGCGGGAAGCGGGTGCGTGGCAGAGCCGAGGCCCAGCAGGTAAATCATCATGTGCTCGCTGTAGTAATCCCAGCGGTAGGGAAGGAAACCGAACTCAGGGGTCCAGCCGTGCGGCAGCAGAGTGGTGTCTTCCGAGAGCCACGTCCAATCCACGCGATTGAAAATCTCGGAAGCGAGGCGGGTGACTTCGGGCGAACGAAAGTGCTCGCGGCAGGTGAGCACGCCGCAGAGCAGGATGGAGGTATCGATGGAAGAGACTTCCGAATCCCACATACGCTCGCCGGTTTCGATATTGGCGAAGTGGAAGTAGAATCCGCGGTGGTTGGTCATTTTGTCGCGCAGAAAGCGCAGAGCCACGAGCACACGCTCGCGGGCATCGGACAGCGGAATCCAGCCGCGCTCGTGCCCGATACACAGAGCCGTCAAACCGAAGCCGGTGGCGGCGATGCTGGCGGCAGTGGAATTGTCGTTGGCGCGCGCATTGCAACGGTCCTTCACCAGCCCGGTCTTGGGGTGGGCCTGTTCGGCAAAGAAGAGAAAACTCTGTTTTTCCAGATCGTCGAGAAACGCGGAATCCTGGCTGGAAACAGCCGGAGGGACGGACGAAAAGTGCGGGAGGACAGGCGAAGAGCCGATTTGCTGGGCGCCGGCGCGCAGGCAGGGCAAGCCGGCCGCGGCTTTCAGAAGATTGCGCAGAAAAGTGCGGCGCCGGACGATTTCCTTTGGCTGAAAACTCACGAGAGATGAGTTTGCAAGCAAGCAGCCGAACCGGAAGCGGATGTAATGATGAAAGGTGTGGCAGGGTATTTCACGGCCCGCGAGGATCGGCATCTGGTTGGGCGCGGCCGTGGCCGTGATCGTTGCGGCGGGCATCATCTTTGCGCAGGTCAGCCGGCGCGGCTTGGTTCGTACGATCACCGGCGTGGTGCTGGCGGCCAATAGCGATCCCGCAAAACAGGTCCCGATTCCGAATGCCCGCGTGACGTGTGTGGGCCGGACAGGACAAGCCACGGCGCAATCCGACGATTCGGGTCTGTTTCGGCTCGCTTTGCCGGAAAAAGGATTATGGCTCGGCGAAACAGTGGAGTTGTCGTTCGAGCGCGCCGGTTACAAGCCGTTGGAGGAAAGGCGCCGGCTGTTGCGGCAACTTTGGGTGACGCGATTGGAGCCGGCTCCCGCAAAAGGGAAAGCGGCCGCCCAGAGTGCCGTAGTCACTCTCTCCGATGTGCGCGTGCGCTATCTCACAAAGGGGGCGACGATTACCGCGATCGGTAGCCTGGCGCGCACTTTTCAGGTAGTGAACCACGGAGACGTGCCATGCGAAAACCACGCCACCTGCTCGCCGGACGGCAAGTGGCGCGCGACGATCGACGGAGTGATGTTGGATGCCGGCCAGGGACAGGAGTTCCGGAACGCGCGCGTTTCCTGCATTGCCGGGCCCTGTCCGTTTTCGCGCATTGAAACCGACGACTTCTCGCGCGGCGGCAGAACCATCAGGGTGGCCGTGCGCGACTGGTCGGATACGGTGACCTTTCTGCTGGAAGCGGAAGTAGTGCGCGCCGCGGCGAGTGACCTGGTCGAGCAAGCCTACCCCGCCATATTTGGCGGGGTCATCAGTTTTACGCTGCCGCCAGCCGCGCAAGGATTGAGCCTGGAGGTTGAATGGAATGGGCAGGAAATCACCTTTCCGCTGGGGCCGGACCTGGCGCTTTCCTGGGCAAACTGCACGTTGAAGCGGGAACCCGACCAGACCCGGCTCTACTCGTGTGAGTTGAAACCGGGATTTCGGGTGAAGACGTGAGCGCCCGACACCTTCGTGTGCTACCCGGGTGGCGGAAACCGGTGCGATTGCACCGGTTTAGAAGGGCGCTTTTGTTGAAAACAAAGGGAGAAGCGTGGGACGGAACGGGTGAAGTGCACCGGCCGGTCACTCCGTACGCAGGGCCGTCATGGGGTCCACGCCCGCTGCGCGCCAGGCGGGGATCGCCGACGCCACCAGCGCCGCCGCGGCGAGCAGCAGTGTGGCGAGCACGAGCATCAGCGGATCTCCGGGCTGCACACCGAACAATTGCGCGGTCATCAGCCTGGCCGTGCCGATAGCCGCGGGAATGCCGAGCGCCAATCCGGCACATACCTGCCACAGTGCGTTGCCAAGCACCAGCCGAATCACGCGCCGGCGGCCGGCGCCCAGGGCCATGCGCAATCCGATTTCGCCCGTGCGCCTCTCCACGGTGTACGCCAGAACGCCATACAGCCCCACGGCGGCGAGCACCAGGCCAAGCGCGCCGAACAGCGTGGTGAGCGCGGCAATCAGGTTTTCCTGCTGGAAATCACGGTCCAGAATCCTGCTATACGGGTCTACGGCGTAGAGCACTAAATCGGGGTCGATTCTGGCCAGCGCTTTGCGCACCTGTTGTTCCAGATCGGGCGGGTTTCCGGGCGCCCAAAGCACGATGTTACTCAAGTAATGCGAACCGATTTCCCCGGCCTGGTACGCCGGATCGTCCCATTGCGCGGTCTGCGCTTCCGGAATCCAGTACATGGGCCGCACCGGTTTTTTGTAGTCCCACCACGTCATATATCGGACGTCGTTTGTGACGCCCACGATTTCATACTTGGCGGAATACTGGATTTTGCCCGGTCCGAAGTGCTGCCCGATCGGGTTCTGGCCCGGGAAGAATTTTTTGGCGAAAGCCTGGTTGACGACGGCCACATTCCGCGTGGATGCGGTATCCGCCTCGGTAATGGGCCGGCCGAGAACGATCTTTATGCCCATGGCATCGAAGAAGCCGGGCGCCGCGCGCACGAACCCCGCGCCGTTGTCCTCGGTAGCGGGAGGTTCGGGCCGGCCCTGGATGCGCACCGAGTTGTTCCAACTGTCGCCGGTCATGGGACCATAGAGCACCGGGGCCACCATGCGCACGCCTGGAATGCGCATGAGGCTCTCATCGATTTCGCGGAAGAGCGGATCGAGTTCCTCCGGCTTATAGTTGCTGAGCCGCGGATTGATTTCGGCGACATAGCGGCCCTCCGGATCGAAGCCGAAATCCTGGTGTTCGAGGTTGCGCAGGCTGCGGCTCAGCATGGCCGCTCCGGACAGCAGCACCACGGACAGCGCGATCTGGACGATCACCAGCGACTTTTGCACCCACGAGCGGCCCGTGCCCACGGAACGGCCGGTTCCGCGAAGGGCGTCGGCGGGGTCGGTGCGGGAAGTCATCCAGGCCGGAGCGATCCCGAAGATGACTCCGGTGGCGATAGAGACGCCCAGAGCGAACAGCAGAACCGGCCAGGAGGGCGCCGCATCCAGGGGGACGTAGTTATTCGGGCCGCCAGTGCGGAAGGCCAGCGACAAAATCAGCTTTGTCCCGGCATAGGCGACACCAACTCCCAAAGCTCCTCCGATGACGGCGAGCAGGATGGACTCAATCAGCACCTGCCGCACCAGCCGGCCGCGCGAGGCTCCCAACGCGACGCGAATGGCGACCGGCGCGCGATTGCGCAGCCCGCGCGCGAGCAGCAGATTCGCCAGATTGGCGCATGCCAACAGCAGCACCGAGCCGGCCGCGGTGAGCAGCAGCTTCAAGCCATTTTGATAGGCATCCCGCATCATCGCGACGCCGGCGCCGCCCGGAACCAGGTGCAGGGTTTGTTTGGGCCAGAGCTGTTTTTCCGGCGGGCCCATATCCGGCACATGGCTCGCCAGCCAGTCATGCAGTTCTACTTTCAATTTGGCTTCGAGCTGCTTCGGATTGACTCCCGGACGAATTCGGCCGATCAGGTCCAGAAAATTGCCTTGCGGTCTCTTCAGTTGTGCCGTTTCGCCATCGATCAGGGGTTCCATGGCCAGCGGGAGCCAGATTTCCGGCATGCCCCAACCCGCGAGCTTCGCGCCATAGAATCCCGGCGGACCCACGCCGATCACCGTGAATGGATGGCCATTGATCTGGAAGGAAGCGCCCACCACGGAAGGGTCCGCCGCATATTTCTCCTGCCAGGTATGAAAGCTCATTACGGCTACGGGCGGCGCGCCTTCGCGGTCGTCATCGCCGGTCATGAGGCGGCCGATCCAGGGCTTCACGCCGAGGGTGTGAAAGAAGTTGCCGGAAACGTATTCGCCATTGCGCGTAGCGGCTGGGGAGCGCGACCCGGCGCGGCGCAGGGCCAGCGGCTCCATGCCGGCCTGGAGCGCCGCCAGGTCCGTGAATTCCGGTGTCTGGGCGCGGAAGTTGCGGTAGGCCTCCCAGGAGAAGAGCGAAAAATCGCCGTCATCGCCTTGGGTGAATCCACCCCAGTTGCAGCAGCGGATTTTGTCTCCGATGCGCCAAAGTTCCTCTGGCCTGGTTACCGGCAGGGATTTCAGTATCACCTGGTGCACGAGCGTGAAAATGGCTGTGGTCGCGCCGATTCCCAATGACAGAGTGATCGCCGCCGTTGCCGTAAGGCCCGGAGCTTTTCGTAGTTGCCGCCATGCTTCCCGCAAATCGCTCAGCACCGTGTTTGTTCCTCGCGTATATGCCTAAGACGAATCAGCCGCACGGTAGTTCCGCGGTTTCCCAAAAAAATTCCGGTTGGCCGGCGGGTCCAGGTTTGGATTGCGCGCTGGCTCAATTTGAATCGCGCAGAAGCCTGATCCCGCGGCCTTAGAAATCCGTTTGGCAGGGGATGGTTTAGCACCGAACTGGAACGGCGCGTGCGGTATTCATAAGTTGCAGAGGAGAAGATGCCATGACCAAGAACACGGTTGCAGGATTCGCGGCCGGCGCGGCGTTGATGTATTTTGCCGACCCGGACCGGGGCCGCCGGCGGCGCGCGCTGGCGCGGGATAAATTCCTGGCTGGAGTGCGCGACGTGCGGAACGAATTCGATAAAGCGGGGCGGGATTTCCGCAACCGGTCGCACGGCGTGGCGGCCGGGGTTTCGTCATTGTGGAAGACGGACGAGGCGGATGGGCCGGTGCTGGTCGAGCGGGTGCGCAGCGCAATCGGCCGCGCAGTGAGCCATCCGCATGCGGTCCGCGCGCGCGCCGGGGCCAACGGCAGTATCACGCTCGAAGGCCCGGTGCTGCGCCACGAAGTGGATTACCTTATCAGACGCGTACAAGCGGTGCGTGGCGTGCGGGAAGTGATCGACCGCCTGGAGGTGCATGATGAAGCGGGCGGCGTTTCCAGCTTGCAGGGCGGAGTGCCGCGGCGCGCGCTCTCCGCACTGGCCCAGCAGAACTGGACGCCATCGCTCAGGGTGGCAACAGGGGCGCTGGCCGGGGCGGCGTTATGCGCGGGCGCTCGCCAGCGCGGGCCACTGGGCTGGGCGAGCATTGCGGCGGGAGCGGTGCTGCTGGCGCGCGGGATCATCAACAAACCATTCCGGCAAATGTTGGGAATCGGCCCCGGCGCGGGGGCAGTCACTTTCGAAAAGACCGTTCACATCGACGCTCCGCTCGAGGAGGTCTATGCATTTTGGGCGAACTTCGAGAACTTTCCGAAATTCATGAGTCACCTGAAGGAAGTGCGGCATCGGGCCAACGGCAGATCGCACTGGGTAGCGGCGGGGCCGGGAGGCATCTCGATTCCTTGGGACGCGGAAATTACCGGACAGAAGAGCAATGAGCTGCTTGCCTGGAAGAGCGTTCCGGGGTCCATGGTGGATACCGCCGGCCAGATTCGATTCGACAAAGAATCCGACGGGCGCGCGCGCGTACAGATTCGGATGTCGTACTGCCCTCCGGCGGGAATGTTCGGCCACGCGGTGGCGTGGATGTTTGGCGCCGACCCGAAAAGTGAGATCGATGACGATATGGCGCGGTTGAAATCGCTGCTCGAGACCGGCAAAACTCGGGCGCACGGTTTAAAGGTCACCCGGGACCAGGTCGCGATTTCGCGGAGCATGTAAATCTTGCGGCGATGTGGACGGTTGGGGACGGCAAGCGCTTCGGCCTGCCATTCACGCTTTAGTTTACGGCGCCCGCTGGGCCCTAGTTTATGACGCCCGCCCGGCTTCAGCGTACGGCCGCCCACCGGCCGCAAATCGGAGAACTCGGCGGGAAGCAGCCTTGCGATCTTGCTGATTTCGCCGGGATCCAACTCGGCGGACATGACTTCCAGGACGGCCTGAGCGATGCGCCACGGATCCGCCGTCGCATCGTCGCGAAAGCGTGCATGAATGCGGTCCAGGAACTCCTGGCGATGCTTCTTTTCGGGCTTGTCCGCCGGACTCCAACTCTCGTAGTAAATGCCGCGGATGAGCATGGGCAACTGGGCGCCCAGATGCGGGGCTTCATTGACCGGAAGCCGGTCGCGCAGGGTCTGCATTACGGCTCGCAAGGAGAGGTATGCGCGCTGCGGCTGGTTCCAATCCAGGGAGCGCATGATTTCTCTTAGCCATTCCGAAGTTTTTCGCAGCGTTGTATCAAATACATCGATTTGTGCCATAGAGTTCCTCAAATAAAAAGATCGGTTCCTCGATGAAGTGCCAGCAGTCCGTGTTCCGCTGGCGGCCGGCTTATAGGCCTGAGGGAACAAAAATTGCACCTACCTACCGAAGGAAAGGAACCTCATATGACTTGTGCTCAAGTTATGACTAAGGACCCGGCATGCTGTGTCGCCACTGACAGCGCTTCGAGAGTGGCCAAAATCATGAAGAAAGAAGATGTCGGATCCATACCGGTATGCGAGAGCCGGCGAAACCACAAACTTATCGGCATAGTGACCGACCGCGATCTGGCTTTACATGTGGTCGCCGAGGGAAGGGACGCCGGCAGCACGCTTGTAGAGGACGTAATGACGAGAGACCCGTTTACCTGTTCGCCGGAGGACGACATCCAAACGGCCATTGATGCCATGGAAAAGCATCAGGTTCGCAGGATACCCGTGGTTGACGAGGATGGGCAACTGGTGGGAATCATCGCGCAGGCGGATATTGCGATCCGCAGTGAGGCGCGCTCGAAAATCGCCGAAGTAGTGGAAGAGATTTCGAGACCGGCAACCCGGGCAGCGTAGAGGAACTCGTGTGGACCGCTTTTGGCGCTCGCGGCTCCGATCAGAGCCGCGGGCGGTCATCGAGCGGTTGTGGTCGATGTACTAAGCCGCCTTGCGGCTGATCTCTTGAACCACTTCGGCTGTTTTTGCGCTGTCCCGGACGCGCAGGGCTACATCTGCTTGCGATACGATCCCTACAATGCGGCCTGTTCGATCGACAATGGGTACGCGGCGGATTTGGTTACGCTCCATGGTCTGGAGCGCGTGCTCGTAGCCATCGTCCGGCGAGCACACGATGGGAGGCCGAAACATTACGGATTCGACACTGGTAGTCTTGGGATCGCAGGCATCGGCGGCTACGGTAATCGCCAGATCGCGATCGGTTACCACGCCAAGCAGTTTCTTCTCTTCCAGGTTCGCGACGACTGGAATAATGCCGGTATCGTAGCGCATCATCATTTCCGCGGCTTTTGCCACGCTGGTGCTGGGAAGGCAGCAAACGGGATCCTTGGTCATGATGTCGCGGCAGCGTTCCGGACTGGCGGTGGAAGTGAGGATCTCCGATTCGCCATGGTCTTCATATCCGGCCGCCCCTCGGCTCCCCTGGCCCCATTCGGCCTGGCCGACGACGGGCGCGTCGCCGGGCGGGTGCGGCCCCGACATCGGGTATACGCCGGAACCTTTTACTTCATCTTTCCAGTCCTCGGGCTTAGGCTGTTCGGGCTTGTTCGCTTTCGCCATTTTGTGCCCCCGCGGGAATCACTGCATATGAGCTTCCAGCGAGCATCATCGGCATGACAGGGCGGGGCAGGGCACTGCGGGGCATTACTTTGCAATTTCTAGGCACGCGCGGCGAGATTGAAGCACGCTCCCGGCGCCACGCCATGCACAGTTCGCTGCTGATCGCCTCGGGCGATTGTAAGGTGATGATCGATTGCGGCGCCGACTGGGGAAAGCGGCTCAGGCGCATCTCTCCGACGGCCATTCTGCTGACGCACGCGCACTCCGATCATGCGGCGGGACTTAAAACAGGATGTTCGTGTCCTGTCTTTGCAACCGCCGGCACTCAGGAAATCCTGAAACGCTACCCAATTCGAGAATGGCGCACCATTCACCCCTGGCAGAGCTTTGCCATTGGGCCGATCGCTTTCGAAGCGCTCCCTGTGGAACATTCTCCGCGAGCGCCGGCGGTGGGCTTTCGGATCTGCCGCCGCGTTTTCTATGTTCCGGATGTGGCTGCGATCCCAGAGCGCCCGCGCGCGCTCGGCGGCGTGACTCTTTACATCGGCGATGGCGCGACGCCCGCCCGCCCCATATTGCGCAAGAAGCCCGAAGGTCTCATCGGGCACGCATCCATACTGTCGCAGCTCGAATGGTGCCGCGACGAGCGCGTGCCCTGCGCGATCTTTACTCATTGCGGCTCGCAAATCGTGGCCGGAGACGAACGGCGTACCACGCTCCGCCTCCGCGAATCGGGCCGGCGGCTGGGTGTGCGCGCCAGGCTGGCTTACGACGGCTTGCGCCTGGTTGCCGGCGGCGAGACCATGGTCAATCGGCGCCGGCTTCCGTAGTGACGGCGTGCCCGGAGGACCGGCGCCCATGATGAGTTTGAATCACCTGGCGGAAGAATTCGATCAGGCGGTCCGCGTGATAGTCGAAAGAAAATCGCTCCCGCTCGCGCCACATGTTCGACCGGAGTACTTCCATGCGCTTCGCGTCGCGGAGGTGGGTTCCCAGTTCGGCGATGGATTTCGCGAAAATCCCAACCTGCAGTTGACTGGTGAGCGCTTGCGCCGCGACGATGGAGCCGCGGTTATCGTATTGAATCAACGGCAAGCCGGCCGCGGCCAGCGGGGCCATGCGCGCGGGTAAATTCAGGTCGTCCCAGAAGGCTTGCGCGATATCGCCCTTGTTTCTGCTCCGCAGAAAATGCAGCCAGCCGGCATCGTAACGGGAGAATTCCTCTACCCAGCGATCCGGGCCGGCGTAGGGATGCAGATGCAGATAACCTGGCCCCATGGCCTGCGCCTCCTCAATCCATTGCCGCCAGGCCGCCTGCTGCACGTTTCCGTAAAAGTGCAGATGGATCTTCTCCCGGGCAAGTTCGCGCAGCCTCACCGGCGGCAAGCCTACGGGCCGGCCCGGCACTACCGTATGGAACTCGCCATCATCGGCCGAGAGGCGCGGCGCGCGCGTATGGGTGAACCACTCGCGCTTGGGCAGGTCGCCATCGAGCGCCAGCGAGAGGCCATCGCGCGTTGCCGGCACGGCCGCCGCGAACCAGTCCCTCTCCTCGGCACTTGAATAAATCTGGCCGCTCGATCGCGTCACCAGATCGACCAGTTGCGGCCAGGTGCCGCGCTCCATGCAGAGCCACGGCCCTTCCTTGAAATGCCACACCAGCGGAATTCCCGGCTGGGATTGCAGCACCTCGTGCGCCAGCGGGACTGCCTGCCAGTTGAGCAGCGCATAGATGAGATCGATTCCGAGCCGCCGGACATCTTTCTTCCACGTGGCCGGCGACAGATCCTCGACGTGGCCGAACGGAAGCGGGCCGACCGTGTTGAACCACCAGGGTTTTGAGATCCACAGTCCATAGAGCCGATGCCCTCTTTCTTCCAAGGCGAGGATGCGTTCCGGATTAAACGCCAGTTCCCCCACCAGCAGGATTTTCAAACCGTCCTCCGCCGCCGGGGTGGCCGGCCGCTCGCGGAAGCGCCGGTACTGCTCTACTTCGTCTACATAGTCGCCGCGAGAGGATTGAAAGCGCAGGGGGTGGGGCACCCGGTAGCGCGTCCGATAAGGATTCAAACCGCCGCTCAGCGGTTCGAGAATCGCCTTGTGCTGCTGGGCCGGATGGTCGACCCATTCACAGGTGATCCTGCCAGTGCCGCGGGCCTCGCCCCGCTCCCGCAGTTTCCGCCAGAACAGGCGGTCCAGGTCGTCGGTGACCAATTCTTCACGCTCGATCCACCGTTCCGCGCCGCGGCGATGCATGGTCTGCACAAGCTGCAGCGGCAGGCCCGGAATTTTGCCGCGCGCGCCCAGCCGCTGTTGGAAACGGATTCCCGCGTACGCCAGCACAGCATCCGGGTGCGTATCGAGGCAGCGGGCGAGCGAAGCGAGATGATCGCGGTAATACACATCGTCGGAAGGTAAATAAGCGATCAGTTCTCCCCGCGCGCGATCCAGCGCGAAATTCAGGGCGGCCGCGAATCCGCGGTTTTCTTCCATTCTCCATATCCGGATCCGCGGGTGCGACTTCCATCCGGCGAGAAGCTCGCTGGTGCCGTCGGTGGAACCGTCATCCACGGCCAGCAACTCCCAGTCAGTCAGGGTTTGTGCGCACAGACTCTCTATGGCACGGTGCAAAAACGCACACTGATTGAATGTAGGCATGAGTACCGATACCCGCAGCTCGTTTCGCATATGGGTCGGCGCCGCAATTTCGCTGCCAAGGTGGGACGGCCGGCGCAAGTTTTGACGGACCAGCCGGCCGAAGCGAAGAAACGGCTGCGCGCTGCCAGACAGCCGGCTTGGTTCGCGCGGATGCCGGCCAGGTTGACTGGCGAACGCTTTCTCCCGCCATGGGCGAAGCTCCCGGATGGACCCAGACTCTATGCTTCAATAGGGCCGGAAGTGATCACTTCCGGAAATCCGGCAGCAAGACGCTGCCAGCGAACACCTGGGCGCTTCAATAGGGCCGGAAGTGATCACTTCCGGAAATGGAGCCCGATACTGCCCTCCGCCCGGGCGGTGTTCCAGCTTCAATAGGGCCGGAAGTGATCACTTCCGGAAATATCTAAGCCCGTCGCTCGCCTGGAGCGACGACGGCGGGCTTCAATAGGGCCGGAAGTGATCACTTCCGGAAATGGGACTGGACGGAGAGGACTTCTTTAAGCCGGTGAAGACGCTTCAATAGGGCCGGAAGTGATCACTTCCGGAAATGCGTTCAGTCCATTCGGCTCTATGATTGTTCCCGAGGCTTCAATAGGGCCGGAAGTGATCACTTCCGGAAATATCCAAGCCGGCGGCGGCGATCGCGCCCAGAAGTTCGCTTCAATAGGGCCGGAAGTGATCACTTCCGGAAATTAATGGCTATCGAGGCGCAACAGAAAGCGCACCCGGCTTCAATAGGGCCGGAAGTGATCACTTCCGGAAATTTCTACGGACTCCTTTTTGGTGTTGCCCCCGATCCGGCTTCAATAGGGCCGGAAGTGATCACTTCCGGAAATGGCAACTTAATTGTCGCCTTGTTTTGGCGCTGATTGGCTTCAATAGGGCCGGAAGTGATCACTTCCGGAAATTCGTCGCGGAGATTCCGCGATCGAACCGCCTGGCTGTGCTTCAATAGGGCCGGAAGTGATCACTTCCGGAAATTTTCCCGCAGCCCGTGGTGCTCACGAGCGCCTACACGCTTCAATAGGGCCGGAAGTGATCACTTCCGGAAATAAGTGCTCGGGCCGTGGAAGTAAGCGGCAGCCGGGAGGGGGCTTCAATAGGGCCGGAAGTGATCACTTCCGGAAATGTGCTTCGAACTTCGCTTTCCCTAGCGACTCAATCGGCTTCAATAGGGCCGGAAGTGATCACTTCCGGAAATGCGTACCTACTAGGAAGACACAATGGCGCGCTCAATGCTTCAATAGGGCCGGAAGTGATCACTTCCGGAAATAAAAACTTTAATCGAGGAGAAATATGTCCGAACAACGCTTCAATAGGGCCGGAAGTGATCACTTCCGGAAATCTGCCATGGGGCAGCATTGTATCGAGGAGGAGGGAGCTTCAATAGGGCCGGAAGTGATCACTTCCGGAAATGTAGTCGCCTGGCGCGCCAGTCACTACCGGCTGAGCGCTTCAATAGGGCCGGAAGTGATCACTTCCGGAAATGCATCTGGCGAACGACGTCGTTATCCTGCGGGGGCTTGCTTCAATAGGGCCGGAAGTGATCACTTCCGGAAATGCGGGGAACCGATAAAACCGGCGTTCCGTTCTAAGTGCTTCAATAGGGCCGGAAGTGATCACTTCCGGAAATAGCTCGTCCTCGGGCCCCCGACATGGGACCCGGTGGTGCTTCAATAGGGCCGGAAGTGATCACTTCCGGAAATCCGGTAGGCGTCCTCGATTTCCCGCACGTCCCGCTCGCTTCAATAGGGCCGGAAGTGATCACTTCCGGAAATGGGAGGAGGGAGGTGATATGTGAGATGCGAATGGAGGCTTCAATAGGGCCGGAAGTGATCACTTCCGGAAATGCGCTGAGATCCCCATCCCGCGTTAGCGAGGTGAGCGCTTCAATAGGGCCGGAAGTGATCACTTCCGGAAATTTACTATTTAGAGCTAGATCTGCTGACACTCTTGTCCAAATTAGCTCCTCTGCCACGTGAGCGTAGTGGGTGGCCGGGGCTGGCGGAAGCCGCGTTAGTCTGAATTTGAGTTCAGGCCAAGAACCAAATATCAACTATACGGAGACTTCCGC
>Ga0209061_1002346_pt1 | contig 24606 bp, 21 predicted proteins | sample Coa_R1_10_FD_187157 | JGI IMG/M metagenome (GOLD analysis project Ga0209061, IMG submission 187157) | Surface soil microbial communities from Centralia Pennsylvania, which are recovering from an underground coalmine fire - Coalmine... | ecosystem: Environmental > Terrestrial > Soil >...
CCACCCGGATCGCCTGGAGCAGGTCGGCCGGCTCGGTGTCCTTGACCAGGAAGCCGCTGGCCCCGGCCCGCAGCGCCCGGTAGACGTACTCGTCGGTCTCGAACGTGGTCAAGATGATGATCTTGACCCCGGCGAGGTCCTCGTCGGCGCAGATGCGCCTGGTGGCCTCCAGGCCGTCCATGCCCGGCATCCGGATGTCCATGAGCACGACGTCGGCTCGCTGCCGGCGGACCAGGTCGACCGCGGCGGCGCCGTCGGCCGCCTCGCCGACCACCTCCAGGTCGCCGGCGGCCTCGAGGAGCACGCGGAACCCGGCGCGGATCAGCGCCTGGTCGTCGGCGAGCAGCACCCGGATCACGGCCGCCTCCCGTCGGGCGTCACCGGAAGCGTGGCCGCGACGCGGAAGCCCCCGCCGGGCCGGGGGCCGGCCTCCACGGTCCCGCCGACGGCCGCGGCCCGTTCCCGCATCCCGGCCAGCCCGTGGCCCGGACCGCCCCCGTTCGCGCCCGCAGCGCCGCCCGAGCCGCCGCCCGAGCCGCCGCCCGCCGCGCTGCCCGAGCCGCCGCCCGAGCCGCCGCCCGCCGCGCTGCCGGAAGCCACTGCGCCCCGCCCGGTGTCGGTCACCTCGATGCGCACCTCGTCGCCGAGGTAGCCGACCGAGACCGCGGCGGTCGCCGGGCCGGCGTGCCGGATCGCGTTGGTCAGCGACTCCTGGACGATGCGGTAGGCGGCCAGGTCCACCGCCGCCGGCAGCGGGAACGGCGTCCCGGTCACGGTCAGCGTGGTCTCCAGGCCGGCCCGGCGCGCCCCGGCGACGAGCGTGCCGAGCTGCGCGGTGCCCGGCGCCGGCTGGGTCGGGTCGGCCTCGTCTGCCTGGCGCAGCAAGTTGAGGATGGCCCGCAGCTCGCGCAGCCCCTCCTTGCTTGCCGACTTGATCGCCGCCAGCGCCTCGGCCGCCACCTCCGGGCGGCTGGACAGCACGTGCGCGGCGGTCCCGGCCTGCACGTTGATGGTGGCCATGGTGTGCGAGACGACGTCGTGCAGTTCCCTGGCGATGCGCAGCCGCTCCTCGTCGATCCTGCGCTGCGCGTCGGCCTCGGCCCGGGCCCGGATCGAGGTCACGTACGCCCGCCGGTTCGCCACCGCGATCCCGGCGAACGTCACCGCGGCGACCATGAACGGGATGATGTCGACCGCGCCGCCGGTGATATGCCCGAACGGGTTCCGCGCCGCGGTCGCCGCCGTCAGCACGACCATCGTCACCAGGCCCGCCACCACGGCCTTGCGCGCGCTCACCTGCGTGGCCAGCGCGTACAGGGCGATGACCGGCGCGACGAGCACGGAGCCGTTCACGTTGCCCAGCAGCGTGTAGCCGATCGCCGCGGCGGCGGAGACGGCGAGCACCGCGACCGGCCGGCGCCGCCGCCAGGCCAGCGCCAGGCACGCGATCGCGACGAGAACATACGCCGCACCCGGCTGCGGCACCGGCCGGTGGCCGAACTGGATCGTGTCGGCGGGATTGCGCGGATGGGCCTCGCCGTAGCTGCCGAGCAGCAGCAGCACGGTCACCGCCACGACCAGGACCACATCCCGGCCCGGCCAGCCGCGCCACCAGCGCCACGCGGCCACCACACCGTCCATGCCGCCAGCGTAGGCCCGTGCGAACCAGCAGTCAGCATCCCCGGGTTGACAGTCCGGATACTCCCGGGGGAGTAAGCCGGGCGCCGCCGAATCCCCGGGCGGTACCGCCAACTGCCATCGCCGGCGGGACGACCGAGCACGCCGCTGGGCGGCACGCTGACATGGCAGCCGGCGGACAGGCCGCCGCCACAACCGACAAGCGAGGAGAACATGACCGCGCTCACCAGCTTCGTGCTCCGCCACAAGGCGCTCGTGGCCCTGTTCTGGGTCGTCGTGGCCGCCGCCGGGGTGATGACCCTCAGCGGGACCACGCACCGGATGACGAACAGCTTCGCCATGCCGGGCCAGGCGTTCCGCACCGACAACCAGATCACCCGCACCTATGGCAACGGCGGCGGCCAGACGCCGTACGTCCCGGTGATCACCGTGCCGGCCGGCCAGCGGGTCACCGACAAGGCCATCGCCGCGGAAACCGGCCGCGCGTTCGCCGCAATACGCAGCGACATTCCCGGCGTGCGGATCGCCGACTACGCCACCACCCACGACCCGGCGTTCGTCACCCAGGACGGCCGGTCCACCTTCGCGCTGGTCTACACCGCCCCGGACACCGGCTTCGGCGGCCCTAGCCTCGGCCCGGCCGTCGGCCGCGCGGTGGCCGCCGCGGCACCGGCCCACGCGGGCTGGCGCGTCGGCGTCACCGGCTCGCAGCTGCTGCAGAACGGCGCCAAGCCGGCCAAGGGCACCGGCATCATGGACGAGGCCATGATCGGCGCGGTCGGCGCGTTCGTCATCCTGGCGTTCGTGTTCGCCAGCTTCCTGGCGATCCTGCCGCTGCTCATCGGCGGCGTCTCGGTGCTCGCCACCTTCCTCATCGTCGGCGGGCTGACCGAGGTCACCGGCATCAGCCAGATCGTCGAGTTCCTGATCGCGCTGATCGGCCTGGGCGTGGCCATCGACTACTCGCTGCTGGTGGTCAGCCGCTGGCGCGAGGAGCGCGCCAACGGCCGCGACAACACCGCCGCCGTCACCGAGGCGATGGCCCACGCCGGCCGCGCCGTGGTGTTCTCCGGGCTCACCGTCGCCATCGGGCTGCTGTCGATGATCGTGCTGCCCGTGCCGATGCTACGCAGCGTCGGCTACGGCGGCGTGCTGGTGCCGCTGGTGTCGGTGGCGGTCGCGGTCACCCTGCTCCCGGTGATCCTGGCCACCGTCGGCCCGCGGCTGGACTGGCCGCGGCTGCGCACCGAGCGCCGCGCCAGCCGGGTGTTCTCCGCCTGGGCGCGCGGCGTCTGCCGGCACCGCTGGCTGGCGGCGGCGGCCGGGCTCGGCATCCTGGCCGCCTTGATGCTGCCCGCTCTATCGCTGCACCTCGGCGAGCCCGGCAGCTCCGCGCAGGCCACCACCGGCCCCGCGCACCAGGCGCTGGTCACGCTGACCGACGGCGGCGTGCCGTCCGGGGTCATCACCCCCGCCGAGGTCCTCACCAGGTCCGACCCCGCGGCGGTCGCCGCAACCGCCGCGCACCTGCACGGCGTGTATGCCGCGGTGGCGCCGGCCACCCCCGATTACCGGCACGGCAGCACCGCCATCGTCACCGTCATCCCGGACGCGGAAAGCAGCGTCCCGGCCGGCCAGGCGACGGTCGCCGGCCTGGAGCGGGCGCTGCTGCCCAGCCCGCACGTGATCGGCGTCGGCGGCGACGGCGCCTCGCTGATCGACTTCGACCACGCGGTCTACGGCGACTTCCCGCTGATGCTCGCGGTCATCGGCGTGGCCACGTTCCTGCTGCTGGCCAGGGCGTTCCGCTCGGTGCTGCTGGCGGCAAAGGCCGTGGTGTTCAACCTGATCTCGCTGGCCGCCGCCTACGGCGTGCTCACCTGGGTGTGGCAGGACGGCCATGGCTCGAGCGCCGTCTGGGGCATCCCGGCCACCGGGGCGATCACCATGTGGGTGCCGCTGATGGTGTTCGCCTTCCTGTTCGGCCTGTCCATGGACTACGAGGTGTTCATCCTGACCCGCATCCGCGAGGCCTACGATGCCAGCGGCGACGCCCGCCGCGCGGTGGTCGAGGGCCTGGGCCGCACCGGCCGCCTGGTCACCGGCGCCGCGGCGATCCTGATGCTGTCCTTCCTGTCCATGTCCACCGGCCCGGAGACCGACCTGAAGATCCTGGCCACCGGGCTCGGCGCCGGCATCCTGATCGACGCGGTGGTCATCCGCTGCCTGCTGGTCCCGGCGCTGGTCGCCCTGTTCGGCCGGGCCAACTGGTGGCTGCCGGGCCGGCTGGCCCGCCTGCTCCGCGTCCCGGCCGCCGCGCCCGCCACCGCCGAGGCCGCGCCCGCCCCGGTCCCGGCCGCGGCGTAGGAAACCCCGCGCCGCCGCCCGTTCCGGATATCTCTGTCCGGAACGGGCGGTGGTGCCTGCCCCCGGCCAGCCTGGCCCGGCCCGGTCCCGGCCGTCAACGCCGTGAGGCCGGTGCCTCCGCCTGGCACAGCAGGCCGTGATGGCCGGGGCCGCGCGGGATGACCGGCCACACGTCGACCACGATGTCGTCGCGGACCACGTGGTAGGCGTCGTACCAGTTCACGGTGGTGGGGGAGTAGCCGGGCACCAGCGCGACCGAGTCGCCCACCCGCAGCGGCGAGCCGTCGGGCGCGGCGAAGATGCCGTGCTCCTCGTCGAACCGGAACGGCCGGTGCCCGTGCCCGGCGATCGTCACGTCCGCGGGGCCGGCGACCGACTTCGAGCCCGCGTCCACGATCACCTTCCCGCTTTGCCGGCTGATGACGCTGGCCTGGACGGTGAGCGAGTGCTCGAACCCGGGCGCCATCCGGCAGTGGTAGTTGTCCATGACCACGTACGTCCCGGCCTGGATCTCGGTGATCCCCGGGTGCGCCGCGGTCCACTGCCACGTGGCGACCCCGCCGGCCGAGCGGATCGGGCAGCCGGCCCCGCGGGACTCCAGCAGGTCGGCCACGCCGGTGAAGAACGCCATCGCCTCGCGCTGCCGTTGCCGGCGCAGCTCGTCGTCGAGGGTCAGCGAGCAGTGCCCCTCGTAGCCCGTGATGCCCTCGAAGCTCAGCCCGGGCAGGCCGGCCACGCACCGGGCCAGCTCGAGCGCCGCCTCCGGGGTGTCCACCCCGCAGCGGTCCATGCCGGTGTCGACCTCGACGAGCACGCCGAGCACCGACCCGGCGCGGGCGGCCGCCTCCGACAGCGCCGCGGCGTTCGGCATCTCGTCCACCGCCACCAGGATGCGGCGCTCCCGGGCCAGCTCGGCGAGCACGGCGAGCTTGGCCGGATGCGACACCGTGTTGACGACGAAGATGTCGTCCATGCCCGCGCCCGCCAGCACGGCGGCCTCCCATGCCGTCGCCGCCGACAGCCCGGCCGCCCCGGCCGCCAGCTGCCGCCGCGCCAGCTCGGTGCTCTTGTGCGTCTTGTAGTGCGGGCGGATCGCGGCCCGGCCCAGGTCCCGCAACGCGCCGGCCATCCGGTCGATGTTGCGCTGCGCCGCGTCGATGTCGAGCACCAGCGCGGGAGTGGCCAGTTCCCCGCGGTGCCGCCCGATCGAGGATCCGTACTGCCGCCTGACCCGCTCGCCGGCCTCCCGCAGCAGTTGCCGCGCGCGCGGCAGCGGCCCGGAGCCGGTCATCAAAGCTCCGCGTTCACGACGAAGCCGCCGTCGGCGAGCAGCGCCGCGCAGGTGACGTAGCTGGCGTCGTCGGACAGCAGGTAGGCGATCGTGGCGGCCAGCTCCTCGGGCCTGGCCGGGCGGTGCAGGGCGATCCGGTCGGTGTAGTACGTCACCGCCGCGGGGTCCGCCATCATCGGGGCGCTCATGTTCGTCATCACCCAGCCCGGCTCGACGGCGTTCACCCGGATGCCGTGCTCGCCCAGGTTGCAGCCGAGCGCCTTCGCCAGCATGCTGATCGCGCCCTTCGTGCCGCAGTACGCGGTCTGGTACGGCGCGCCGACGTGCGCCGAGATCGAGCTCACGCAGCAGATCGCGCCGCCGTGCCCCTCGCGGATCATCTGCTTGGCGCCCTCGGTGCACACGACCCAGGTGCCGCGCACGTTGGTCTCGAACAGCAGGTCGAAGTCCTCGATGCTGGTCTCGTCCCACCGCAGGAACGGGTTGACCGCCGCGTTGGAGACCACGTAGTCGAGCCGCCCGCCCTGGTCGGCCACGGTGCGGACCATGGCCGTGACCTGCCCGGGGTCGCGCATGTCCGCGGCCACGGCGAAGCCCTCACCGCCGGAATCCGCGATGCGGCGCAGCGTCTCGGCGGGGTCCGCCGCCGGGTGCCGGTTGACGGCCACGACCGCGCCCTCGGCCGCCAGCCGGACCGCGGCGGCCTGCCCGATCCCGCTCGTGGCCCCGGTGACCAGCGCGACCTTGCCCTCAAAGCGCCGCATGGCAGCCTCCTTGCTCACAGGATCGCGATCGGGTTCCACGGTGACCCGGTGGCCCCCGGCAGCCGCAGCGGCAGGCCGACGACCATGAACTCGAACCGTCCCTCCTGCCGGCACGCCGCGGCCAGGTCCTCCAGTTGCAGGCTGTCCGCGGCGAACATGCCCATCGCGGTGACCTGCAGCGGGTGGATCGGGTACAGCATGCCCGCGACGTTGCTCGGCACCGTCTCCCCGTCGCCGTCCGGCAGGAACGCCGCGATCCTCCGCTCGTGCATCCACGGTATGGCGTCCACGTGCAGGCCGGCCTTGCCCTGGCCGGCCGGCGGGTAGCCGTTGTCCCAGGGGCCGAGCGCGAGACGGCGCCGGTGGTGGCCGGTGCGGAACACCAGGATGTCGCCCTTGCCGAGCCGGACGCGCTGCGCCTCCTCGATCGCCTCCAGCTCCGCGCGCGTCACCGCCTCGCCTGGCTCGAGCCAGTCCACGCCGCGGAAGGCGGGCACGTCCAGCAGCACGCCGCGGCCGACCAGCCCGTGCCGGTACGCGGTCACGTCGAGCGCGGTGGCGCCGCGTGACGTCATGACCTGCGAGGCCGGCCGGCCGTTGTAGACCTGGCCCTTGTAGGCGATGTGGCACAGCGCGTCCATGTGGGTGTGGCAGTCGCCGTGGCACGCGATGCCGAGGTAGTCGGTCGCGAAGGTGAGCGAGGACGAGCCGATGTCCACGTCGTGGCCCTGGACGACGTGGTGGATGACCGGCTCCGGGTTGTCCGGCCCGGCCGTCTTGTTCATCGGCAGCGCCATCGTCACCTGCCGCCCCGACCGCACCAGCGCGGCCGCGGCCCGGACCGTGTCCGGGGTGATGTAGTTCAGCGTGCCGAGCTCGTCCTGCGGCCCCCAGCGGCCCCAGTTCTTGACCTTCTCGAAGATCTCGTCGAATTCCTCCAGGCTGACCGGAGCGGGCGGCGTCGCCATGTCACCGGGCCTGCTCGCCGGTTCCGGCGCTCACGTCGGCGTCCACCGTGGCCGCGGCCGCCTTCGCCAGCCAGTCGTCCTTCCCGCGCAGCCACAGCACCGCCAGGATCACCACCCCGATCGCGAGCCAGATCCCGTCGATCAGCGGCGCGTAGTTGTACGGGAAGCTGGGGAACGGCTGGAACGACTTGATCGTGACATAGACCAGCGCCGCGGTCGAGAAGGCCGGGAAGCCGATGTGCAGCAGCCAGTTGAACTCGTCGCGGCGGTACCGCAGGTAGAAGAACGCGACGGCGACGTTGGCGGACACGTAGATGTACAGCACCGCCAGCACCAGCACCAGGCCGTTGGTCAGCAGGTAGGACCGGCTGGCGTTCAGGGCGAAGCCGACCCCGAGCCCCACGGCCAGCGACAGCGCGAGGTTCGCCAGGATCGCGTTCACCGGAGTCCGGTGCACGGGATGGACCCGGCCGAACCACCGCGGCAGCGTGCCGGTCTCACCCATCTTGAACCAGATGCGGGTGGACACGTTGTTGCACGCCTGGCACACCGCGAGCGTGGAGCTGAACATCGCGGCGAGGACCAGCACCCAGCCCGCTCCCCACAGCCGGTGCGCGATGACCAGGCCGGGCAGGTCCGGGGCGTTCACCAGCGCCTTCGGGCTGCTGCCGGTCAGGATGCTGGTACCCCAGCCGACGATCTGGCCCCAGTAGACGATCACGAGGAAGGCGCCGAGCGCGACGATGGCGATCATCGTGGCCCGCGGTATGTTCCTGCGCGGGCGGTCGGTCTCCTCGGCGAGCGGCGCGGCCGCCTCCCACCCGGTCAGCCCCTGCAGCGAGAAGACCACCGCGAGCGCGAAGCCCTCCGCGGACAGGCTGTGGCTGGGGATCCAGCTGTTGACGTTGTCGCCGCCGGGCCCGGGGCTGATGAAGCCGGACACGGCCAGCGCGAACACGATGGCCATCTCCAGCAGGCCGAGCGTCACCAGGACGCGCACCGACACCGCCAGCCCGCGCCAGGCGAGGAACGCCACGAACGGCGCGCCCGTGATCAGGCACAGCCACCACAGGTAGGGTGCGCTGATCCCGTACTGCGCCTTCAGCTCCTGCTGCAGGATGTAGCCGAAGTAGGCGTAGATCGGCCCCGCGGCCAGCGGGTTGTAGAAGATGTACATCCATGCCGTCAGGAACCCCACCCGCGGGTGAATGGAGCGGCTGACGAACGTGTAGTAGCCGCCCGCCGAGCTCATGTGCTTGGACAGCTGGACCAGGGTGCTGCCGAGCATGAGCACGATGCACACGCCGAGCACGTAGGCCAGCGGCGCGGTCACGCCGGTCAGCGACACCACGTACTGGGTGAAGAACAGCCCGGCGATCGCCGGGGCGATCGTGGCGACGGCCTGCATCGTCGCCCCGGGCAGGCCGATCGCGCCGGCTCTCAGCCTGGTCCCGGCCGGCTCCGCCGATTGCCGGGGCACCGCCTCGTTTGTGGCCATGTTCGCGTCCTTCCGGCCGAAAGCTCGGCCTTAGCGTTCTTGCAGGTAAAGCGCGTAGGCGTCGTCCGGTTTCATCGCCTCGTGCACGACCGCCCGGACCGCGCGGATCATCGCGGGCGGGGCGTCGCTCTGGAAGATGTTGCGGCCCATGTCCACGCCGGCCGCGCCTGACTCGACCGCGCGGTAGGCCATGGTGAGCGCCTCGCGTTCCGGCAGCTTCTTGCCGCCGGCCATGACCAGCGGCACCGGGCAGGCGGCCGCGACGGTGTCGAAGCCGGGCTCGCAGTAGTAGGTCTTGACGAAGTGCGCCCCGAGCTCGGCGCAGATGCGGGTCGCCAGCCTCAGGTAGCGCGCGTCCCGGGTCAGCTGCCTGCCCACCGCGGTGACGGCGAGCACGGGTATCCCGTACCGCTGGCCCGCGTCGACGAGCCGGGTCATGTTGCGCACCGACTCGGTCTCGAACTCGCCGCCGATGAAGACCTGGACGGCCACGGCCGCGGCGTCCAGCCGCGCCGCGTCCTCCATGGAGACGGCGACCTGCTCGTTGGACAGCTCCTTCAGCACGCTGGGCCCGCCGCTGGCCCGCAGCACGATGGGCGTGCCGGCCGCGGGCGGGATCGTGGATCGCGCCATGCCCCGGGTCGTCATCAGCGCGTCGGCATGCGGCAGCAGCGGCACGATGGACAGGTCCACCCGCTCCAGGCCGGCGGTCGGGCCCTGGAAGTACCCGTGGTCGATGGCGAGCATGACGGTCCGCCAGCTCGCCGGCCGGAAGATGCGCGCCAGCCTGCTCTGCATGCCCCAGTCGAGGGCGCCGCAGCCCTTGAGCGGGAACGCCTCGCGCCGCGCGGGCACCGACGGCTTGAACCGGACGCCGGCGGCGAGCTCCTCGGTGTCGGGCATGACAGGTACCTCCTCCGTTTCCGGTCCGGGACCGCTAGCAGCCCGCGGCCCGCCACAGCGGGCTGAGCAGGCCGTCCTCCGTGATGGCGAGCATGCGCCGGTAGATCTCGCGCCAGGCCGGGTACCGCTGCGCGTACACGGCGGCCGCCGCCGGGTCCGGTGCGTAGCTGGCGGCCCGCGCGCGCAGCGCCGCCCGCGGCTCGGTCAGGCTGGCGTAGCTGCCGGCGCCCACGCCCGCGCACAGCGCCGCCCCGAGCGCGCTGCTCTCGGTGACCACGGGGACGTGCACCGGCACGGCCAGCACGTCCGCCATGATCTGCGGCCACAGCGTCCCGTTGGCCGCGCCGCCGGTGAAGACCACCTCGCCGAAGCCGAGCCCGGTCAGCTCGCCGATGATGTCGCGGTGCCCGCGGGCGACGTAGGCGGCCGCCTCCTCCAGCGCACGCACGCACGCGCCGCGCCCGCTTGCCGCGGGATCGGCGAGGTCGAACTGCAGGAACGAGGGGCTGGCGTGGACCCAGCGCCTCGCGTTCATCAGGTTGGACATGATCGCCATCACGCCGCCGGCCGGCGCCTTCGCCGCCGCCTCTTCCATGAGCACGTAGGGGTCCACGCCCCGGTCGCGCGCCAGCGCCGCCTCCGCGTCGCAGAACGCGTCACGGAACCACCGCATGCTCATGCCGCAGTAGAAGCCGATGCCCTCCAGCATCCACTGGCCGGGCACCGCGTGGCACAGCGTGCGCAGCCGCGCCTGCGGGTCGACCAGCGGCTCGGCGAGCAGCACCGTGCTCTGCCAGAAGGTGCCCCCCACGACCGTGTACTCGTCCCGCTCGGCGCCGATGCCGAGCAGCGCCAGCTGCGTGTCGGCGCCGCCGGCGGCCACCGGGGTACCCCGGCGCAGCCCGGTCAGCTCGGCCGCGGCGGCGCTGACCTCCCCGACGACCGTCCCGGGATCCACGACCGGGGGCAGCACGCGCGCGGGCAGGCCGCACATCGCCGGGATCGCCGGCGACCAGCACCGCCTGGCCAGCGTGAACATCCCGGAACTGGAGCCGCACGACGGCTCGGTGACGTGCGTGCCGGTCAGCCGGTAGACGATCCAGTCGCTGAGCATGCCCAGGCTGTCGGCCGCGGCCAGCACGCCGGGACGGTGCCTGGCCAGCCAGCGCAGCCGCGCCGGGGCGGTGATCGCCACCCAGTCGCCGGCCTCGGCGTAGATCTTGTCCGCGGCGCCCTCGCCGATCAGCTCCGCCGCTTCCGCCGCCGACCTGCTGTCCACGTTGGGGCACGCCCAGATCTCGCGGCCGCCGGCGTCGAACAGCACGATCCCCTCCCGCATGCTGGTCGCCCCGACCGCCGCGACATCCCCGCCGCCGGCGCCCGCTGCCGCCAGCGCCTCGCGCACGCACGCGGCGATGGCACGCCAGCCGGCCTCCACGTCGAAGTCCTGGCCGCCGGGCACCCCCGGCGGCTCGCGGTGCGCCCACTCGCGACGGGCCGCCGCGGCCTGCCGGAGCGTCTCGGTGAACAGCACGGCCCGGCAGCTCCCGGTGCCCGCGTCGATGGCGAGGAGGTAGCGGCCGCTCATCGCGCGCCGCCCCGCAGCGCCTCGGGGTTCACCACGTCGGGCGGCACCCGCCCGGCGAGCAGGTCGGCCACCGCGGCGACGGCCTTGCGCGCGCCCCGGGCCAGCGTCTCGGCGGTCGCGCCGCCGATGTGCGGGGTGACGAAGACGTTGGGCAGGTCGAGCAGCGGGTGCCGCCCGCCGCCCGGCATCCGCTCCAGGACGTCGAGCGCGGCCCCGCCGAGCCTGCCGTCGGCCAGCGCCTGCCGCAGCGCCTCCTCGTCCACCAGCGCCTCGCGGGCGGTGTTGATGAAGCACGCGCCGCGCCGCATCCGGGAGAACTGGGCGTGCGAGAACATGTGCCGGTTCTGCGGGGTCAGCCGGGCGTGCAGCGAGACGACGTCGGATCGCCGCAGCAGGGCGTCCAGCGGCATCAGCTCGACGCCCGGGACCGCGGCCGGCAGCGGGTCGTACCCGGCGACGGCGAAGCCAAGCGCCGCGGCGCGCCTGGCCACCTCGCGGCCGACGTGGCCGAGCCCGACCAGCCCCATGGTCAGGCCCGGCGCCTCGCGGCCGAAGAACTCCCGCCCCCCGAACACCGACTCGGCGAACCCGCCCCCCGCCAGCAGGTGGCGGCTGGCCCGCGGCACCGCCCTGATCAGCATCAGCGCGAACGCGACCGTGAGCTCGGCGACGGCCTCCGCGTTCTTGCCCGGCGTGTTCACCACCGGGATGCCGAGGCCGGTCGCGGCGGCGACGTCCACGTTGACGGGCCCGCCGCGCGCGCAGCACACCAGCCGCAGCGGCGCGGCCCCGAGCACCTCCGCGGAGACCGGCGCGCCGTGCACGATGAGCGCCTCGTGCCCGGCGACGGCCCGGGCCACCTCGGCCGGGTCGCCGACGTATTCCCGCAGGCCCCGCTCGGACGCGGTCCGCGGCGGCGCGCTGGCGATCTCGTCGATCTGCAGCGTGGACAGCGCGACCTCGCTGCCGAGGGCGGACAGCGCCTCGGCGTACGCGGATACCGGCATGTACGGGTCTCCGACCACCAGCAGCTTCACGGGTACACGTAGGTCGGCTCGAGGTCGATCGCGTGGCCGCTGCCCGACTCCAGGACGAACTTCAGCGCCGGCGCGGTGTCCAGGTAGTAGAACTCGATCGACGACCCGATCCGGCCGCCCATCAGCACCTGCGCGCCGCGCCGGCGCCAGTGGTCCTTGACCGCCTGGCTGTCGGCGGCCGAGTGCTTCATGCAGGCGATGTGCTGCACGCCCTCGCCGTGCGCGTCCAGGAACTCCTGGTAGATGCTCGGGCCGCTGACCGGCTGGATCAGCTCGAAGCCGAGCCCGTCGACGGAGGTCTCCGCGCCGATCATCCGGAACTCCGCCGGCACGCCGCGCACCACGGTGTCGTGCAGCAGCGGCGGCTTGTAGTCGAACACCTTCCACGGCCCCCAGCCGAGGTTCTCGGTGTAGGACCGCAGCGCCTTGTCCATGTCCGCGACCACGACGGCGATCTGCGTGATCGTGAAGGGGACCGGCGGCGGCACGATGCCGGCGCCGTTACCGCTTGCCATGAGCTACCTCCTTGGTGAGCTGGTCGAGGTTTGCTGAAGGGCCGGCGCCGCCGAAGATGGCGCTGCCGCTGACGATCACGTCCGGCCCCCAGGCGGCGATCTCGGCCGCGTTGCCGATCGTCACCCCGCCGTCCACGCCGACCAGGATGTCGGCTCCGCAGCCGGCGGCCAGGTCGCGCACGGCCCGGACGCGCTCCCGGGTGCCCGCCGCCGGCGCCTGGCCGGGCCAGCCCGGATCGACCGCGAGCACCAGGACCAGGTCGACAAGCCCGAGCACCGGCTCGACCGCGCCCACCGGCGTGCCGGGGTTGATCGCGACGCCGCGGAGGAACCCGGCGCCCTCGCCCGCCAGCGCGGTCATCTCCTGCACGGTGCGGTGCAGGTGCCGGGTCGCCTCGGCGTGCACGGTGATCACCGCGGCGCCGGCGGCGGCGACCTCGGGCAGCAGCCGCCGCGGCTCCTCCACCAGCAGGTGGGCGTCGGCGGGGATCCCGGCTGAGGCGACCGCCGCGACGAAGGCCGGGCCGACCGTCAGCTGCGGGCAGAAGGCGCCATCCATCACGTCCACGTGCGCCCAGGCCACCCGGCCCCGCAGCTGCTCCAGCTCGGCTCCCAGCCGGGTCAGGTCCGCGGCGAGCACCCCGGCGGACAGCCGCGGCGTCACGGCCGCGCCCCCGCAGGCACGCAGCCTGCGACCTCGCGGGCGAAGTCCTCGATCGCCTCGGCGCCGGCCAGCGCGCCGATGTGCAGCTGGTAGCGGCGCGTCTCGCCGGGCGCCAGGTGGCGCAGCTCGCCGCGGGCGCGCGCGTCGAAGCGGCCGGCGTCCCGGTTCGTGCTCGGCTCCATCGCGACCACGTAGGCGACCGTGCCGAGCTGCCGCCAGGTGATGTGATGCGGCAGCGCCGCGCGCTGGTACCGCTGGAAGACGCCGAGCCCGAGCGCGCGGTTGGCCACCGCGGCGGCCACCATGCCGTCCGGCCCCGCCTGCATGTCGTGCTCGTAGCACTCCTCGACGAAATCGGCGCGCGGCCCGGTCAGCCTGCGGTAGTCCGGGCTGCTCGCCGCGCTCACGCAGGCGCCGGGGCCGGCCGGGTAGAGCAGCTCGGCGCCGTCGTCGACCACCGGGAACCCGACGTTGCAGTGGTACAGCAGCATGTGCGGGCACGGGGTCGGCCCGATGTTGCTGACCGCGTCGCTGATCCGCACGACCATCCCGCCGACGTCCGCCTCGACCCGCCGCCGCAGCAGCAGCTGCTCGCCGAACAGCGCAGCCTGCAGCACCTCGCCCTCGGCCCACAGCACGCAGTCGTCGCCGTCCCAGCGGGCGCCGTAGCCGGCCAGCCGGGCGGGCAGGCCGGTGTAGCGGCCGTGCAGCCCGTAGGTCTCGGCGGGCCGGTGCGGGTAGTTGAACGCCGTCGCGTCGTCGGTGCCGCCGAGCAGCGTGTGGTCGAGCCCGCACGTGGAGACCAGGCCGCCGGGAAAGCCGCGGAACCAGCCGATCCCGGCGGGCTCGCAGTACCAGGGCCCCACCAGGCCGACCGGCGAGCACCAGGCCAGCGGCCGGCCGGCCAGCCAGGCGCCCCCGATGTCGAAGCCGCGGTCGACCAGGATCTCGAACTCGAACCCGGCGCCGGTGGCGCACCGGAGCACCCGCACGCCGCGCTCGGCGCCGTCCCCGCCCTCGGCGAGCCGGATCCCGGCCACCTGCTCCAGCCGGCCGACCCGGGCGAGCAGCGCCTCGCGGCTCCACTGCCGCCCCCACAGGGTCACCACGGGCGGGGCCTCCTCCCGGCATGCCGAGCATATGCTCACAAGCTGTGCATCCGCTCGTGGTCCAGTATCCGCCGGCGGGCACGGGAAGGCAAGAGCCCGGCCGGCGGGGATCCCCGGTTCCTCCGTCCCTGGCGGGCGCGGCTGCCCGCCTCAGCGGTCGCGGCTTTCCAGCTCCAGCAGGCGCAGCGCGGTCAGCTCGTTGGTGACGAGCACGTCGAGGTAGCCGCCGCGCAGCGCGCCCAGGATGGCCTCCGCCTTGTGCAGGCCGCCCGCCACGCCGACCACCCTGGGAACCCGCGCCAGGTCGGACAGCTCGATGCCGATCCTGCGGTCGTGGATCGGCAGCCGGACCACGTCCCCGGACGCGTCGAAGAACTGCCCGAGGATGTCGCCGACCACGCCCGCCTCGCGCAGCCCCCGCACCTCATCGGCGCCGAGGTAACCCATCTGCACGATGCTCGCGTCGGCGGTGGGCGTGCCCACCCCCACGATCGCCTGCTCGACGCCGCACGCCTGCTTGAGCACGTGCTGGATGGCCGGCTCCGCCTTCAGCGCGGCCGCGAGCTGGGGGGTGGACGCGACGATCGGGGTCGGGATGACCGTGGCGCTGGCCGCCTCGCCCTCGGCGGCCCCCTCCGCGGTGGACAGGAACGCCGGCAGGTACGCGTCCACGCCGCCGGTGAGCGTCACCATGCGCACCGGCCCCACCGCGCCGAAGTTGGTCGCGGCGATGGCGCGCGCCACCGTCTCGCCCCAGCCCACGCCGAGCGTGACGCCGGCCCGCAGGTGGGTGCTCATGAACTGGGCGCCGCCCAGGCCCAGCCGGGCGTTCAGCTCGTGATGATCCCCCGGCTCGGCCTCGTAGTCGGGCACCACCAGCGCCTCGGCCAGGCCGAAGGCCTGCCGGAGCTGCCTGCTCACCTCGAACGCCCCGAGGCGGTCGGCGTTCACGCTGATCGAGACCAGGCCGATCCGGCGGGCCCGGTCCAGCATCCGCCCCACGGACGCCCGCGACACCGACAGCCGCTTCGCGATCTCGTCCTGGGTCAGCTCGTCCTTGTAGTAGAACCAGGCCACGCGCAGCAGCAGTTCCTCGGCGCCGGGCCTGCCCTCGCGGCCTTCCTGCCTCACGGCCCGTCCTCCCCGGCCGCCGGGAACGCGGTCGTCACGATCACCCGGGCCGCGCCGCGCCGGCACCAGCGGCCCGCCGGCCCGCCGGGACGGCTATTCCCGGTCAATGACCTGCCCCCCGTCCAGCGGGATGACCGCCCCGGTCATGAACGAGGCCACCGGGCTCAGCAGCAGCGTGATCCAGGTGGCAACCTCCTCGGGCGCGCCGATCCGGCCGAGCGGGACCTGGCTGCCCAGCCACCGGTACGCCTCCGCCAGGTCGTCCGCCCACGTGGCGTGGATCGGGGTGTCGATGGGGCCGGGCGCGATGCCGTTGACCCGGATGCCTGCCGGGGCCAGTTCCCCGGCCAGCGTCTGGGTCAGGTAGTCCAGGGCCGACTTGGTCATCCCGTACACGGACTGGCCCACCCGGCGCACGGTGCCCGACGACGAGCTCACGTTCACCACCGATCGCAGCCGCGATTCGCGCAGCGCCGGCAGGGCGGCCTGGATCAGGAAGAACGGCGCCCGCACGTTGGTCGCGACGTGCTCGTCGAAGCAGCCGGGGTCCCACTCGGCCAGCGGCATGTGCCGCACCACCGCCGCGTTGTTGACCAGCCCGTCGATCCGGCCGTACCGGTCCAGGCAGGCGTCCACCACCCGGCGCGGCGCGGCCTGCTCGGCCAGGTCCGCCCGCACGCACAGCGCCTGCCCGCCGTCGGCGGCGATCTGCCCGGCCGTCTCCCGCAGCGGCCCCTCGCGCCGCCCGGCCAGCGCCACCGCCGCGCCGGCCGCGCCGAGCCGCCGCGCCGTGGCCGCGCCGATCCCGCTGCCGGCGCCGGTGACGATGACGACGGCCCCCCCGAGCCCCAGGTCGAGCGCCGCCGCCGTCACGGGCGCCTCCGGCATGCCATCGACGCCTCCCTCCGCCTATGCGTATATGACAAGCATAGGAGCATCTGCTCATCCCGTACCGGTGCCGCTCATCCCGTACCGGTGCCGCCCAAACGGCGCCGGGTCGAGGAACCGGGCCAGCACGTTCCAGGTCATCCGCCCTACCGGGGTTTCCCGGCCCGACGGGTGTTCCCGTAGCGCGCCGCACCAGGCAATGGAGCCGACCGAGAACACCGCGCCTCCGGCGGCGGTCTCGAAGAAGACCACGTCCGACCGGACCAGGTCGCAGACCGAGCCCCCCTGCCTGGAATCGGCCGTGGTGATGTCCTCGACCGTGCCCTGGTAGGCGTCGCTGAACCCCCGGGCGGACGCGATGATGACGGCATCCGGCGGCGTGCCGAGCGCGGGGTCGGCCCGGTCGATCTCGAACCCGGCCGGACCGCCCAGCACCGACCCGTGCCCGCCGAGCGGCGCCTCGGCGTCGATGCCGTCGAGGATGAAGCCGCAGCGCTCGTCCCTCGCCGCCGCCTCCTCCACGCGGTAGGCCAGCGACCGGTCGAAGCCCTGCGCCGTGAAGCCCACGCCGGCCAGGGACTGCGGAGTGCGGCCGCGGTGGCGCCATAGCCCGCCCCGTTCTGCGGTCATGGCGTGGTGGTACTCCCCGGGCGGCGACTCCCACACTCGCGTGCCCGCGACGCCGCGCCGCACCTCGATCACGAACGGGTCGTCCTCCGGTGCGGTCGTCACCCAGTAGAAGCCGTTGCCGCCCAGGTACATCAGCCGGCCGCCGGCGGCCAGGTAGTGGCCGAGCCCGTCCAGCATCTGGGCGCTGACGTACTCGGGGTGGCTGCCGGTCAGCACCACCCGGTAGCCGGCCAGCGCGGCGGCACCATGCCGGTGCAGGTCGTCGTCTGTGATCACGTCGACGGCGCTGCCCCGGTGCTCCAGCCACTGCAGCAGCTCCAGGTCCGCGCTGAGCTGGTGCGGGCCCTTCACCAGGGGCATCCGGTAGCCGGGGCGCATGTTCAGTACCGGGCGCCGCCATGATGACAGGCAGGTGCCGCTGCCGTCGGCGTGCAGGTCGTACAGGCTCAGCAGCCGGTGCGCGGCCATGTACCGATCGCGCTCGGTCACCGGCGGCGACGCCGCCTGGGCCGCGGAGGACTTGATCGGGCGCTCCCATGAGGCGTGCTCGTTGGCGTACGCGAGGTAGCTGAACGTGGGCAGCAGCACCGCTGCGGCGCTGGCCGGGTGCCGCCCGGCGGCGCTCACGATCAGCGGCAGCACCTCCTCATGATCGCCGGACCGCAGCCGGATCCCGTAGACGCCGCTCGGCCACCGGGCCGGCACGTCGAAGGACAGGTCGGTCTCCCAGCGCGCGTCGCTGAGGTCGTCCGAATGGAAGTGCGCCGCCTGGTACTCCTGCGGCGCTGCCGCAAAGCCCTCCGATGCCGGGCTCCAGTTCCGGCCGGTGACGCCCAGGGTCGGCATGTTGACGAGCACACCGTCGCGGCGGCCCGGCCCGGCGTCGGGCACCTGGTAGGGCGGGAGCGCGGCCCGGGGGCCGAACCGCCACTCGTGGCGCAGCCCGCCGACCCGCGCCGCGGGGGCGTCCGCGGCCAGTGCCTGCACCGCACCAGGCGACAGCGTCCCGGCGAACAGCCGCGGCGTGTCGATCTTCCCGTCGAAGCAGCGCAGCTGGCGCCCCTGCGCAACGGCCGCGCCGACGGTCAGGCGGGTGGCGGGCAGCAGCGGGCCGCCGAGATCGACCGGGATGGCGGCGCCGGGGTCCGGCTGCGGGCGGCGCGCGTCGCGCGGCGCCACCGTCAGCCACGCGGCGCCGGCCGGGTCCAGGCTCGCCGCGGCGAAGTACCACCGTCCCGCCCGCAGCGCCGGCCCGGCGGGTACGCTGCGCAGCACCTCGCCGGAGGCGGACAGCCGGGCCGCGCTGAGCCTGTGGTCCGTGCCGATGGCGATCTCCCAGCCGCCGTCGGCGCAGAACCCTGCCACGAGACACTGCCGCCCGCTCAGCAGCGTGGGAAAGAACCAGAACTGAACCGCCTGCCCGCCCGCCGGCGCGTCGCCCAGCTCCGCGGTCAGGTACGAGCCGCTGACCAGTTCCTGGTGGCGCCCGGGATAGTACCCGCCGGCCACCTGCGGGACGGCGGGCACCGCCGACAGGCCGAGTCGCACGACCTCGGCGGTGAAGCCGGGCAGCGTGGTGCTCACCTTGACCTCGACCGTCTGGCCAGCCCGCGCGATGCACGGCTGCGCGTAGCCAAGCAGTTCCATGGTTAGTCCGTTCCTCCGTCTCCCGGCGGGGATCGTCTGGCCTGGGCGCCGCCCTCGCTCATATCCGCTCGATGTCCGCTACGGCGGCCGGCCGGATCACCACCTCGGTGATCGCCACGCGGCGCGGCCGCGAGACGAGCCAGGCGACCGCGTCGGCGACGTCGTCGGGAGCCAGGGCGCCCCCCGCCTCGACCAGCGGCCGGATCGCCGGGCTGCCCCTGGTCAGCGGGGTATCGACCAGCCCGGGCTCGACCAGCGCGACGCGGATGTTGCTGGACGCCAGTTCCTTGCGCGCCGCGTGGCCGAGGCCCACGACGCCCCACTTGCTGGCGATGTAGAGCGGCTCCCCGACGTAGGTCTCACGCCCGGACGCGGACGCGATGATCACGATATCGCCGGAACCTGCCTGCACCATCGCCGGCGCGACCGCCCTGATGCTGTTCGCGACGCCCATCAGGTTGGTCTGCACGACCGCCTGCCATCGGTGCGGCGAGCCGCTGGCAATGTGCGACTGGTCGGCGATGCCCGCGCTGGCGATCAGGACGTCGATCCGGCCGAAGCGGGTGATGACCTGCCGGACCGCGCCTTCGACCGATGCGAAGTCGCGGACATCGGCCCCGATTGCCTGCGCCCGCACCCCGATCCCGCGCAGCTCGCCGGCGGTCCGGGCCAGGTCTGTCCCGGACAGCGACAGCAGGGCGACGGCGGCCCCCGCGCGCCCGCATGCGAACGCGCAGGCCCGGCCGATCCCGGTCGCCCCGCCGGTGATCACGACGACCGGCGGCTCCCGCAGGGCCGCGTCCGGCTCGCTCATGCCCTCGCTCACGCGGCTCCCGGCACCGCCCCGGTGATGAGGCCGACGAGGTCCGTGGCGGTCACGGGTTGCCGCCGCAGGTCGAGATCGGCGACCTTCCGGCCGAGGCGGAGCACTGCCACCCGGTCCGCGACCCTGAGTACGTGGTCCATGTTGTGACTGACCAGCATGGTGGCAATGCCTTCGGCTTTGAGCCTGGCGATAAGCCCGAGCACCGCCTCGGTCTGCTGGACGCCGAGGGCGGCGGCGGGCTCGTCCATGATGACCACGCGGCTGCCCCACAGCACGGCCCTAGCCACGGCCACTGCCTGCCGCTGGCCCCCCGACAGCGAGCCAGCCTTGGACGTGACCGGCGGCATCTGCAGCCCCAGCCGGCCGAAGGCCTGCTCGACCTCACGCCTCATCCGGCGCTTGTCGATCCGGCGCAGCGCCGCCGCGATGCCGCCGGGACCGTAGGGCTCCCGGCCCAGGTACATGTTCTCGGCGATGCTGAGCGTCGGGACCAGCGCCAGGTTCTGGAACACCGTCTCGATGCCGGCCTCGCGCGTTGACCGGGCGCCGGCGTGGTCCCACAGCTTCCCGTCCACGCGCACTTCTCCCGAGTCGGGCCGGGTGATCCCTGAGATGACCGAGATCAGCGTGCTCTTCCCGGCGCCGTTGTCACCGACCAGGCCGAGTACGTCGCCGTAATCCAGGCCGAGCGAAACGCCGCGCAGCGCGACGACCGGCCCGTAGCGCTTGACGATGCCGGTGACGTCCAGGGCCCGGGACCCCCGCTGCGGCACGTGCCGTTGCCCGCTCATGCGCCGGTCCTTTGCTCCTGCTCCTCCGACCGGGCCGGTTCCGCGGCCTCGCCCTCGACGGGCTCCGGTTCCGGCGCCGGCCTGCGCTCCAGCCGCTGGTACCCGACGTCGAGCGCCGCCGCGACGACGAGCGCCGCGCCGACCGCGAGGTCCGCGACGTAGGGCCCCACGTTGACGAGGATCAGGCCGTCGTCGAGCACCCCGATGAACAAGATCCCGGCCAGCGTTCCCCACAGCGACCCACGCCCGCCGGTGAACGCGACGCCGCCGAGCAGGATCGCGGTCAGCACCTGCAGCTCGAGGCCGACCCCGATCTGCACCGACGCGCCGTCGAGCTGCGCGGTGATGATGAGCCCGCCGAGGGCGGCCGCCGTGCCGGAGAGGATGTACACGACGCACGGCAGCCGGCGGGTCGACACTCCCAGCGCGTTGGCGGCTTCCCTGTTGGCGCCGATGGCGATCAGGTGCCTGCCGGTGCGGGTCTCGTACCAGACGTAGGCGCCCGCGAGGAAGACGACGATGAAGATGACGCCGGGGACAGGCATTCCGGCCAGGGTGCCGTTGCCGAGCTGATCGAACAGGTGACCGAATCCGGAACGGGTCGTGTCGCTCGTTATCGTCTGCGCGAGTCCCGCCGCGCCGGCGTAACCGCCGAGCGTGACGATGACGGGTGAGAATCCGAGGTAGCAGACGAGCACGCCGTTCATGGTGCCCCAGGCGGCCCCGACCGCGATCGCGCCGAGGAAGGCCAGCCACATCGGCCACCCGAAGATCTTGTCGAATTCGCCGAACGCCGCGGCCGCCAGGCCGGCCACCGAGCCGACCGACAGGTCGAGGTTGCCGGAGACCAGCAGCATCGCACCGGGGACGGCCACCATGCCGAGCACCGACACCTGCTCCAGCACCACCAGCAGGTTGCTGCGGGTGAAGAAGGAGCCGGTGGTCCAGCTGAAGTAGAACGACAACAGGATCAGCGCCACCCACAGGCCGCCGCCTTGCGCGGCGCCGAGCCGGCGCAGCGATCCGTGCCCCCGCTGGAGACGGGGTCCCGTCCGCCTAACCTGAGCGAGGTTCATCGCGCCTAGCTCAGCTCGGCCAGCAGCTTCTGGTTGAGCGCGGTGGTCTGCGCGGTGCACAGGACATACGGGAAGTTGACCTTCGTCGGGCTCTTGCCCTCGATCGCGTTCGCTGCGGTCTCGATGACCGCCTTGCCGATCCCCACCGCGTCCAAGGCTCCCGTCGCGCGGATGGGACCGCCCGTCCCGATCGCCTTGATGACCGGCGCGGAGCCGTCGAAACCGCAGATGAACATGTCGTTGACGCGCTGCGCAGACGGGTGGGTGGCCATGAACGCCTGCTCCACACCCGCGCAGCCCTCGTCGGCGATGCAGATGGCGACGTTGATCCCGGGGTGGGCCTGCAGCATCGCCTGGAAGGCGGGGAAGGTGTCGGGCGACAGCACCCCCTCATGCTGCGCCACGACCTTGGCGCCGGGCGCTACGGCCTGCAGCGCCGCCACCGCGCCCTCGATGCGCTGCCGCCCGGTGAGCTGTATCTGGTGTGTCAGCAGCGCCACCTCGGCCTTGCCGCCGAGCGTCTTGTTCACCCACTGGCCCGCGTACGTCCCGACGAGCCTGGCGCCTTGCAGGTTGTCGAAGATCACCCAGCCATCGACCCCGGGCAGGGCGTTGTCGGAGTAGTCAAGGAACTTGATGCCCGCCTTGTGCGCCCGGCCGATCAGCGGGACGATCGCGTTGTTGTCCAGCGGCAGGCACGCGATCGCGCCGACGCCCTCGGCGATCCAGGTCTGTATCTCCGACAGCTGCGCGTCGAGCTGCGAGTTGGCATGGCTCTCCAGCAGCTCGTAGCCTCGCGCCTTGCATTCCTGCTGCGCGCCCGCCATCAGCGGGGCCCAGATCGAGGCGCTCGTGTCCGGCTGGCTGAAACCGATCTTCTTCCGGTTCCCGGTTGGCTTCGACTCCGAGCCCGCGCTGGTCGTTGTGCCCGTGGTACCGCACGCGGCAAGCGCGGGGGCGGCGATGAGCGCAGCACCCGCCAGCCCTGCCCCGCCGAGGAAGCGCCGCCGTGACAGCGGCTGGTCCTCTGCTCTGCTGGTGCTCGCTGCTGCGGGGTTCCGGTCCATGTGTTTGCCTCCGCGGTGGTCAGTGGTGGTAGCAGCTCGGGAATGACTGAGCGGGGGATTGGCACACCTGGCGACGGATCGCGAGGCCGTGGCGCAGCCGGGGCCGCATGCGCTCCGGCGGCCGCGCAGGCCCCGGCTCGTGGTCCGGGGACTCCGGGGATGCGAGCATTTGCTCGTCATCTGCGCGATTGTTCATCTGCATAGTATGCGCGGTCCCCCAGCACGGAGCAAGAGCGTGCCGGCGATTAACTGCCAGCCCAGGGCGGGCGTCCCGTGCAGACGGCTGGCCGCGGTCGCGGGCCGGTGCTGCCGTACCCGCATCCGGCGCCATGCGGAGGCGGGCGGGACACGGATCGCTAGACCGGGAGGCGCGGGACCGCGGCGAACAGGCGCCTGGTGTACGGGTGCCGGGGACGGGCGAGCAGGCCGGGCACGGCGGCTTGCTCCACGATCCGGCCCTCGTACATGACCGCGGCCCGGTCGCAGACCGCGGCGACGACGGCCAGGTTGTGGGTGATCAGCAGCAGGGCCAGGCCGAGCTGGGCGCGCAGCGAGGCGAGCAGCTCCAGGATCACCGCCTGCACCGACACGTCCAGCGCGGTGGTCGGCTCGTCGGCGACCAGCACGTCGGGCTCCAGCGCGAGCGCCCTGGCGATGGCGACCCGCTGCCGCTGCCCGCCGGACAGGGCGGCCGGCCGGGCCGCCGCCACCCGGGGCGGCAAGCCCGCCAGCCGCAGCAGCTCCCCGGCCCGCTCGGCTATCTGGTCCCTGGGACGCAGCCGGTGCACCCGGAGCATCTCCGTCACGGCCTGCATCGCGGTCATGCGGGGGTTCAGGCTCGCGTACGGGTCCTGGAACACCATCTGGATGCGGCGGGCCTGCTCGCGGGTGCGCCGCCGTGTGCTCGGGCCGGGCAGCGGCTGGCCGCCCAGCAGGATCCGGCCGTCGGCGCGCTCGAGTCCGGCCAGCGCCCTGGCCAGGCTCGACTTTCCGCAGCCGGACTCGCCGACCAGGCCCAGCGCCTCGCCGGGTGCCAGCCGCAGCGACACGCCGCGGACCGCGCGCACCGGGGGGCGGCCCGGGTAGGTCACGCTGAGGTCGTGCACCTCGAGGGCCGCGGTCACGGCCGGGCTCCCGCGGGCGGGGCGGCGCTGTGCTGCAGCGGATGATGGCACGCCGCCAGGTGCCCCCCGTCCCCGGGCCCGGCCGACAGCGCCGGCGTGACGGACCGGCAGGTCTGGTCGGCCCTCGGGCAGCGGGGCGCGAACGCGCACCCCGCGGGCACGGCCGCGGCCGGCGGCGTCCCCTGGATGCCGCGCGGCAGCACGCCCGGGCGGTCCAGGCGCGGCGCGGCGCGCAGCAGGCCGTCGGTGTAATGGTGCCGCGGCGCGGCGAACACCGCGGCGGCCGGGCCGGTCTCCACGATCCGCCCGGCGTAGATGACCGCCACCCGGTCGCAGGCCTGCGCGACAACGGCCAGGTCGTGGGTGACCAGCAGCAGCGCGAGGCCCAGCTCGGCCCGCAGCCTGGCAAGCAGGCCGAGGATCTGGTCCTGGATGGTCACGTCCAGCGCGGTCGTCGGCTCGTCGGCCAGCAGCAGCCGCGGGCCGGCGGCGATGGCGGACGCGATGACGACCCGCTGCCGCTGGCCGCCGGACAGCTGGTGCGGGTAGCGGCGGAAGGTCCGGTCCGCGTCGGGCAGCTCCACCTGTCGCATGAGCTGCAGCGCGCGCTCGCGGGCCGCGCGCCTGTCCGCGCGCCCGGAGTGGGCGCGGATCACCTCGGTGACCTGCTCGCCCACCCGCATCAGCGGGTCAAGGGCGGCCAGCGGGTCCTGCCAGACGACCCCGATCTCGCCGCCGCGGACCGCGCGCATCGCGCGCTCGGGCAGCCGGGTCAGGTCCCGGCCGCCGAACATCACCTGCCCGGCGGTGATCCGGCCGGCCGGGGGCAGCAGCCGCAGGATCGCCCGCAGCGTGGTCGTCTTCCCGGAGCCGGACTCGCCGACCAGGCCGAGCGCCTCGCCGGCCGCCAGGCAGAACCCGGCGTCGGCCACCACCGCGGCCGCGCCCATCGTCACGGACAGGCCGCGGACCTGCAGCAGGCTCCCGCCGCTCATGATGCGGCGAACTCCGCCGCGAGCCCGTCGCCGATCATCGACAGGGCCAGGCCGGTGAGCACGACCGCGACGCCGGGCGCGGTGGCCAG
>Ga0209061_1002349_pt1 | contig 24588 bp, 19 predicted proteins | sample Coa_R1_10_FD_187157 | JGI IMG/M metagenome (GOLD analysis project Ga0209061, IMG submission 187157) | Surface soil microbial communities from Centralia Pennsylvania, which are recovering from an underground coalmine fire - Coalmine... | ecosystem: Environmental > Terrestrial > Soil >...
AGTGAGAGCGCGGAACGCAAGTGCGTTTCTGCTTCCTGCCATCGACCGAGGTAATCAAGCTGAATGCTGAGGTTGATATAAGGCCGCACGTCGTTGGGATCGAGGTCGATGGCACGGCGATATTCCGCGATCGCCTCCTCGCGGTGGCCTAGCTGAGCGAGAGCGTTGCCGAGGTTGTAGTGAGGATGAGCGAGCCGAGGATTGAGTTTGAGGGACTGACGATACTCCGCCGCTGCTCGGTCCCACAGACCAAGTTGCCCAAAAACGTTGCCGAGATTGACGTGAGGTACGGCCTGGCGCGGATCGATGGCCACGGCTTGTTCGAAGGCTCGTTTGGCGTCCCCGATTCGACCTTCATTCAAGTAGCACGTGCCCAGGTTGAGGTAGGCCAGAACGTTATTATCCGTCGCCGCGACGGTACATTCCCACAACTGTCGTGTACTTTTCCAGCAGCCGACCTGCTTCCACGTCCGGGCGGCGCAGGCAGTCAACACCAGCACCGCAACCGCTGCCAACGCCCTCACTCGAACCCTCCCCCACACGGGAGGGAGGGTTCGAGTGAGGGCGGCTGCCAGATCGGCTGCACTCCAGGTTGCCGTCACGAACAGGCCGAGTAGCGGCACATAGGTGTAACGATCAGCCATCCCCTGGCCACCCACTTGAACCAGGCCGATAACTGGCACCAGCGTTCCCAGATACCAGAGCCAGCCGACCGCCAGATAAGGCCGACGGCGGCTGGTACCGAGCACCAGTATCGTGACAGCGGCCAACAGCAGTCCCGCCATTATGGCTCGTATAACGGATGAATAGAGTCCTAAATGTGGATAATACACTGCTAGATGCGCCGGCCAGAACATCTTGCCCAGGTAATTCACGTAGGCCAACAGTGCGCTCTCCAGACGCGCCGTCAACGGCACCTCTTCAAGCGGCGCCACCGATTGGCCAAAAAGCTGAGCATAAAAGGTGACGACACACGAGACAACAATCAGGACGAACAACGGTGCTTTTTCGAGCAGAAGGGAACGAACACAGCAAACAGGCCAACGATGCAACGGCCAATAGTCGAGCAGCAGCAGCGCAAAGGGCAATGTCACCAGCATCGGCTTGGCTAGCAGTCCCAGTGCCAGCCCCAGCACCAGCAACAGGTAGCGGAGGATACTGGGTCGTTGGAGGTAAAACAGATAAGCCGCCAAGGTCGCGAACCAAAAGAACGTACTCAGCACGTCTTTGCGCTCCGTCACCCAGGCCACCGATTCTACGTGCAAGGGGTGCAGCGCGAACAGGCCCGCAACCACCGCGCTACGCCCTCTCTTCCCCGTCATCCAACCCAGGACCAGGAACAATAACAGTGTGTTCGCCGCATGCAAAAGGACATTAGTTCGGTGAAAGGCGCCCGCGTTCTGTCCGCCGAAGAGTTGGGCGTCCAGTTGCAGCGACAGCCAGGTCAGCGGATGCCAGTTACCCTGTGTGAACGTCGTAAACGCCCAACAGATCGTAGCGGTATTCAGGCCAGCCTGGACGTGCGGGTTCTGAGAAACATAATGAGGATCGTCATAATCTACAAAAGGATAATCAAAACTGGGGGAATAAACCAGCACCGTCGCCGGGATGAGGACCAGGCAAAGCAATAAAGCCACGCGACGATCGCTGGCGACGTGCTGTTCCTGGCTCTCGCTATACATAAATTTTCTCGCCCTCCGGCTCTGTAGTAGCAACTCTTGAATGCTTGCGATAATAAAGCACGCCTTGTGCTGCCGGGGGCCGTAGTCTCAAGTCACCGATGTGGCTTTTTCCCCCAACGACTGTGGCTCACTCTGGCGGACGCGGACCTGCAACGCCTGCGCTAGAGCTACCGGAAAATACTCTGCTCCCGCGGGGCCAGCAAGAGAAACCTCTCCCCGTGCCGGCCCTGCGAGGGAGCACACATAGGTTTTGTCCGCTCGCTTTTGTCTTCATCCTTTTTCGCGCTTCAGGCAGCACTTCTTGAACTTCTTGCCACTGCCGCACGGGCACGGATCGTTGCGGCCCACCTGTTTCTTGGCACGAAAACTTGGGGGCAACTTCGGTTCGAGAGAATCCTCGTGCTCCTGTGGGGGAGAAGCCTCAGGCGGCGGAGTAGGGTTCCTCAAGGCATGCAAGAAGGGCTGCATTTTCTTCATCCGCTGCTCCTGTCTGGCTTGTCTCTCCTCGGCCTCTCGCTTCCAAATCGGATATTCGGGGGAAGGTCGCGCCTACGACCGTGCTGACGGCAATCAGCCTTCGCATCAAGTCGCTGCTCCTGTCATCATAGGCTCGGCGCTGCACCAGCGCACGCACGGGTTCGAAACCTTCGTCGGCAAATTGCCCCAGAAGAGCATCGGCCAGGTTGGTCCGGATGGTAAGGTCTTTTTCCTGAGGCAGCAAATCTAGGCATTTCCGCACCGTTGTGTCCGAGTGAATCTTCTCCAGGGCGTTGCTGGCATAAAGACGATAATCATACCCTTTTTTGTAGCCATTTCTCAGCCAGGGCCTCGGTAGCAGCGTCGGTGCCGATCTTGCCCAAAGCTTTAACGCACTCCTCCCATAGAAACTCTGCTTCGTATGCGTGCAGCTTTTTCACGACCAGAGGGGCCGCTCGCTCCAGCCGCATTTCCCCAACCAGCATGACCAGGAAGATTTCCAGCCAGGTCATTGGGTCCGTCTCGAAGTCCGTGACTTCTTCGCCGAGCAGATCGAGAATGCGGTCAACATCCTTCTGCCCCTGACGAGCCAGCGCTTGCACGACCCGTCTGGCGTGGTCGAAATCCACATCATCCGACTGGGCGAGACCTTCGACACAGATGCGCTCCAGTTCCTTCCAACATTGCTCGGCATCCCAACAGGCCAGTTCCAGGCGTTCTCGGAACCCGGGAACCAGATCTTTATCGAAGCCCGGCGCCTGAACGATCTCGTCAGCACGCGGAGAGACGAAGTTTAGATCAGCGTTGCACAGGAGGTGAGAAAGCTGGGAGAAATAGCTGTTTTGGTCTTCGACTTTGTCCTTTTCTTGGTGCAATTCCCGGATAGCCCACTCGATAGTGGCCTCGGTCTGTGCCAACCGTGCCAGCCCATAAATATCCAGAAACGCCTTACCGCGGCCATATGTCTCGAAGGCCTGGATCGCCAGGGACATGACTTCGGCGTCTTGGCTGTAACAATCGGTAAAATAGCGCAGTGCTTCTTCACGCACTATTTTTTCAGGGTGGACGATGGCTTGCTTGATCTCCGTTTCCGACAACCGCATAATATGAGTTTCTCCTTGGTTTTGATTCCCTTTGGCCAGAGTCATTGTACCCGTCCCCGCATGAGAACGTACAATAAAGCCGGGGCCAACGATCCGAGGAGGCAAGCTATGAAAATCAGCGCCAGAAACGTCCTCAAAGGGAAGGTCCAATCTGTGAACCACGGTGCCGTCAATTCGGAGGTTGTGGTTGAATTGCCGGGAGGGCAGCAAATTGTGTCGGTCATCACCAAAAGCTCGGCAGAACGGCTCGGCTTGACGGCGGGCCAAGAAGTCTATGCGGTCATCAAAGCCTCCAATGTCTTGCTGGCGTTGGATTGATTGCTTGTGCGGCAAGTGAGGGAATAGATGGACAAAATCAGCGTGGCCCAGGCGCGGCGAGTCGAATCCATTGGCCGGCAGGTGCGCCTGCAAGGTTGGGTCCGCACGCGTCGCGATTCCAAGGGCGGTTTTAGCTTTCTCGAAGTCAATGATGGTTCCTGTCTGGGTAATGTCCAGGTCATCGCCGATGGTTCGCTACCCAACTACCAGAGCGAGGTGCTGCATCTGACGGTCGGTTGCAGCGTAACCGTGGACGGTATTGTTCGCGCGTCGCCGGCCAAGGGGCAAGCTACCGAAGTGCAGGCCCAGGCCATCATTGTTCATGGTTGGGCTGATGCCGCCAAGTATCCCCTGCAAAAGAAAGGGCACTCCTTGGAGTTTCTGCGTGAGCAGGCCCATCTGCGGCCGCGCAGCAATACCTTCGGCGCCGTCACGCGCGTCCGTAACTGCATCTGCCGCTCTATTCACGATTTCTTTCAGGAACAAGGGTTTCTCTACGTCCATCCGCCGATCATCACCGCCAGCGATTGCGAAGGCGCCGGACAAATGTTCCGCGTCACCACCCTCGACCTGGGCAAGCCACCGCGCAATCATAAGGGAGAAATTGACTATACGAAAGACTTTTTCGGGCGCATGACCTACCTGACGGTTAGCGGCCAGCTCGAAGCCGAGGTTTTCGCTTGTGCGTTGGGCAAAGTCTATACCTTCGGCCCGACCTTCCGCGCCGAAAACTCGAACACGTCGCGCCATCTGGCCGAATTTTGGATGGTCGAGCCGGAGATGGCGTTTTACGAGCTGAGCGACAACATGGCCCTGGCCGAGGCGTTCCTTAAGCGCATCTGCCGCGATGTCCTGGAGCGCTGCGACGAAGATATGAAGTTCTTCGCCGAACGTATCGACAAATCAGTCATATCCACACTTGAAGGAATCATCAATAGTTCATTTATTCGCCTGTCGTATACTGAAGCGATCGACATTCTGCAAAAATCGGGACGGAACTTCGAGTTTCCCGTTGCTTGGGGCGCGGATCTGCAATCCGAACACGAGCGCTATCTGACCGAACAGCATTTCAAGCTGCCGGTGATCCTCTATGATTATCCAAAAACGATCAAGGCGTTTTACATGCGTCTGAACGATGACGGTCGGACGGTGCGAGCGATGGATGTACTGGTGCCGCGTGTCGGCGAGATCATCGGCGGCAGTCAGCGCGAAGAACGACTCGACGTGCTGGAAACACGCATGAAGGAACACCATCTCGATCCCTCGGCGTACTGGTGGTATCTCGATCTGCGTCGTTACGGCACCGTACCGCACAGTGGTTTCGGCCTGGGTCTGGAGCGTACAGTGCAATTCGTCACCGGTATGGCCAACATCCGCGACGTCATCCCCTTCCCGCGTGTACCGGGAAATGCGGAGTTTTAGGTTCTACAGGAGAAAAAAGTGTCCGCTGTGGAAGAGGAGAGAACGCCCGATCCATCAGGAAGATCGTCAGAGGGTGAGTCGTCGGCGCCGCCGCCATTACGGCGAATCGTTGAGGCAATGCTGTTCGTCGGTGGGGCGCCTTTGACGGTCGAGCGCGCCACCGAGGTGGTGCGTGGTCTGGCGGCGGAGCAGTTCCGCGAGATCATTGACGGACTCAACCGCGATTATCGCCAACAGGGCCGGCCCTATCGCATTCAGCTACGCGAGCGCGGCTACGAGTTGGTCTTGCAGCCGCGCTTCCGCGGCGTGCTCGATCGTCTGTACGGCCAGGCGCGCGAGGCCCGTCTGTCGCTGGCTGCCCTGGACGTGCTGGCTCTGGTCGCTTATCGCCAGCCTATCACCAAGCAAGAAATCGAGGCGCTGCGCGGCGGCGAATCGACCGGTGCGTTGCGGCAACTGATACGGCTGGGATTGATCGCTGTGCAGCGCGGCGAAGCCGACGGCCGCGAAGTGGTATACCATACCACGTCGCGCTTTTTATCTCTATTTCAGCTCCGTAATCTTGACGACTTGCCACGTACGCAGGATTTGCAGAGATTATGAGGACTGTCATCGCCCACGGTGATCGGCTCGAAATCGGTGGTCGGCATGCCCCCGGCGGCAGAGCTTCTTTCCGCTCCATCTTGACGGCATTGGCTCCGAGGACTACCTTGCGTGGTTAGTGCGGACTAGCGAGTCCGCCGAGAGATCGTTTGGGAGTTAACGTGTAGCCGTGGCGTGGAGCTTGGGCATAGGGGGTGCGATTGTACTGGTGTTGCTGGCCGCAGGCTGGCTGTTCCCGTACCGCGCCCTGCGCGTGGCTCTGGGCTTGCTGACGCACTCGGTCTACTGGTTGCGTGTCCACGGCCGGGAACACGTGCCGGCGCGCGGCGGTGCTCTACTCATCTGCAATCCTGTTCGTTATCTCGACTGGCTGTTGCTCTTGGCGGCACATCGGCGTTTCATCCGCATAGTGGTGTTCGCTGGCTGGACCAAGCAATGGGGCGTGCGCCATCTCTTGTACTGGGCTGGCGTCATCGCCATTGATAGTTCGGCAGGCGCACGCGGTTTGGTTCGCGCCTTGCGGCAGGCCCGCGCCTGCCTGGAGCGTGGCGAGTTGGTCTGTCTTTTTGCCGAGGGGTATGTACTGGCAGGCGGACTGGAATTACCTTTTCGCCGCCAGTTTCAGCGCATCACTCGCAAGGGCCGGACGCCGATCATTCCCGTCTGTCTGGATCAAACATTGGGCAGCTTGTTTGTCGTCCAGGATGGGCGTTTGCGTTGGCGCTGGCCATTGACGCTGCCGTTTCCCGCTTACGTCACCTTCGGTGAGCCGCTGCCGGCGGGGATGCCGCCCGGCGAGGTGCGGCAAGCGCTACAATTGTTGTCTGCGCGCACCGCTGTCGAGCGCTCGTACCGGCTCAAGCCGCCGCATCGCCGGTTCGTCCGCGTCGCAGCACGGAGGCCCTTTCGTTCTTGTTTCCTCGACAGCACGCGGCCAGAGCGCCTTAGCTACGGACGCGCTCTGGCTGCCGTCCTCTGCGCCGTCAAGCTTTTTCGACCAGTGCTCGGCAACGCTCCGATGGTCGGCGTTTGGCTGCCCTCCAGTATGGGTGGGGCGTTCGCCAACATCACTCTGGCCATGCTCGGCAAAACGGCGGTCAATCTCAATTACACCTCTTCGCCGGAGGCAATTCGGTCAGCTCTGCGTCAGTGCGGCGCTCGCCACGTTCTCACCTCGCGGCGCTTCACGGAGCGGATGAAACTCGATCCCGGACCTGGTGTGGAGCTAATTTATTTTGAGGACTTCGCTCCGCGCTTCACTGCCTGGATGCGCTTCTCGCGTTGGCTGGCTGTGATCTTGCTGCCGGGCTGGTTTCTGGAACATGTTGTCTTGCGCCTGGGCCAGCATCGCCTTGATGATTTGGCCACGGTCATTTTCTCCAGCGGCAGCACCGGCGAGCCGAAGGGGATCATGCTCAGCCATCGCAACATTGCTGCCAACATCGAATCGATGATTCAAGCCGTTTCGCTACGGCCCAGCGATCGCGCCCTCGGCGTACTGCCCTTTTTTCACAGTTTCGGCTACACAGTGACGTTGTGGGCGCCCTTGCAAGTCGGCGCCTCGGTGCTGTATCACCCCGATCCGCGCCAGGCCAAGGAGATCGGTGAGCTGTGCCGCAAACATCGGTGCAGTCTCTATCTCTCGACGGCGACGTTCTTACGTTTCTGCCTGCGCAAGTGCGCGACGGACGATTTTCGCACTTTGCGTATCCTTATTTGTGGTGCCGAGAAGCTGCCGGTATCGCTGGCCCAGGAATTTGAGCGCAAGTTCGGCATACTACCGATGGAAGGCTACGGCTGTACCGAGTTATCGCCGGTGGCGTCTTCCAATTTGCCCGATCTGGAAGTCGAGGGCGTTCGCCATATCTCGAACAAGCCGGGCACGGTCGGCCAGCCTATTCCCGGCGTCGCGGCCCGAACTGTTCATCCAGAGACACGCGCGCCGCTACCGGTTGGTGCAGAGGGATTGCTGCTCATTTACGGCGGCAACGTCATGGAGGGTTATCTCAACCGGCCGGAACTGACGCGCGAGGTCATTCAAGACGGCTGGTACGTGACGGGCGACATGGGGCGTCTGGACGAAGATGGTTTCTTGACCCTGACCGGTCGGCTGTCGCGCTTTGCCAAGGTCGGCGGTGAGATGGTGCCGTTAGAGAAAATCGAAGAGACGCTCCACGAAATCCTCGGCACCTGCGAGCGCGTCTGCGCCGTCACTTGCGTCCCCGATGAGGCACGCGGCGAACGCCTGGTCGTGCTGTATCTGTCCCAAGAAAGCGTGGATATACGGCAGTGGTGCCAGCAGTTGAGCAGCCGGGGTTTGCCGAATTTGTGGCTTCCCTCCGAGCGCGATTTCCATGCTGTACCAGAGCTGCCGGTGTTGGGCAGCGGCAAGCTCAACTTGCAAGGCGTCAAGGAGATGGCTATCCAGCTAACTCGCAAATAAATACGAGGATAGAGGACAGCGGCATTAATTTTCTCCATTATCTATCCTTTATATACTATGAAGTGTCGAATCATTCTGGTACGCCCGCAGTTTGCCGCCAACATTGGAGCGGCGGCGCGGGCGATGCGCAACATGGGTCTGTCGGATCTGGTGCTTGTGGCACCGGCGGCAGCCCCAACCAATGCCGAGGCCCGCCGTCTGTCCACGCATGGCGAGGCAGTGCTGGAACATTGCCGCATCGTTGCAGACTTCGGCGAAGCCGTGGCCGATTGCGTTCTTGTCGCCGCCACTTCGGCGCGCGTCGGCGGGTTGACGCGACGGCAATTTGTCGGTCCGCCCGACGAAATCGTTCCACGTCTGATCGAAGCTATGAGGAATGGTCCTGTGGCACTGGTGTTCGGCCCCGAAGCGAGCGGCCTGAGCAACGCCGAGGTTTCGCGTTGCCATTACTTGATTCACGTTCCTACCGATCCGCAATATCCGGTATTGAATTTGGCCCAAGCCGTGGCCATCTGTACTTACGAGCTGCGCCGACATTGGCTGCGGCAGACCGCCGCTCCGACGCTGCTGCCGCCGCCGGAGGCGCCCGCTCCGTTCGTCGATCAGGAACGTGCCTTCGAACACCTGCGGCAAGCGCTGGAAGACATACATTTTTTGTGGAATGAGAAAGCCGATGCGTTGATGCATGCGCTGCGTCATCTTCTGAGCCGGGCCAACCCGACGCCGACGGAAGTGGACCTGCTGCACGGCCTGGCACGGCAACTACGCTGGTTCGCGCGGCAGCGGAAATGAGCATTCCGACCGCATGATCGGCACAGGCATTGTTCAATTATGTTATCCTAAAAAGGACATTCGAGACAGGACAAAGCCAAGGGATAAGGAGGTAGCCGATGTTGACCCCTCAAGATGTCGGTCCCCAATACGATGTATGACCTCGATGAGCAACTGGCTCGGAAAATTCACGAAGAGGCGCAGCGCGACCTGCACTCACCCTAGGCTCATAAATACGTGGGCATCGTCAGCAGAACCTACAAAGGCACTTTTCGGGTCTACAATTTTCTCAATCGCTTTCCCTACGGCAACTTTGGGGATGTTGGCCCATCTGGTCTGGAATGCTGATCGCCTCTTAGGGCGTGGCTCGGACTAAGTGCGTAACTTGGCTCGACTCAACACTGTGTAGATCGGTCCTTGCGGCGTTAATTCGCTGCTGAGAACGCGCACTTCGCGCACCTCTGTTTCGCCGCCGCGCCATTTCGCTTGCCGCGCTAGCGCCGTGGCCAAGGCGGCGCTAGATCGTTCGCCCCGGATGCGGCCCAACGTAATGTGCGGTGTGTAGACACGCTCCTCACGGCGATAGCAACCGAGAGCCAACAAAGGCGGTTCCAGAGCGTCATGCAACGCGCACACTTCCGCGCTACCTGTGCCGACGCCGACCCAGACGACGTGTGGCCGGCGCGGATTGGGAAAACAACCGACCGTCTCGACGCTCAACGGGAACGGATTGTGCGAGAGGCAGCAGTTGGATACAACCTGGCACAACGCCGGCAAATCGCGGTCCTCGACCTCGCCCAGAAACAACAGAGTCAAATGCAGGTTCTCTTCCTCGACCCATTTCACTTCCGCGCCATCGCGTGCCAGTGTCTCTTGCAGGGCCAGACAACGATCGCGGATCGCCTTGCCTAAATCGATAGCAATAAACGTGCGTAGACGCGCCATGGTGTTACTCAAAAAAATAAGAGATCCGGGCCGCGCCCAGGGGCGGTTTTGTCTACTGCTCCCTTACGGTCGTGGCTCAGAAAAACACTCTTCCCAGAAGCGCCGGGTCCCGTGGTGTAAACGAGCACCGACTTGACAAATGACCTTCATGGCCAGATAGCAGGCGGCGCGTGCGGCCCGATCGGGAGCGACGCCGTGCATGATCCCATACAAAAACGCCCCCGCAACCATATCGCCAGCTCCAGTGAGATCTACAGGCCGGCACGGATACGCCGGTACGTGTGCCTCGACCCCAGCATGGCGGACGTAGGCGCCGCGGGGACCGTCGGTTACCAGGGCCGAAGGCACCTTGTCTGCGAGGGCGGCGAACGCCTTTTCGGCACTGGCCGTCCCGGTTACGGCGCAGGCTTCGGAGGCATTGCAGAACAGCAGGTCTGTCTGCGCGAGCGTCTCGAAGAAGGCATCGCCAAACTGGTTGACAACGAATGCCTCCGAACAGGTCAGGGCGACACGGACATCGTGGCGGCGGGCCAGGCGCAGCGCTTCACGGATAGCGCCTTGTCCGGTTTGCAGGTTGGCGAGGGTATAGCCTTCGAGGAACAACCAATCGGCGTTTTTCAACCGTCTCTCGTCCACGTGCTGCGCAGCCAGATGACTGCTGACGCCCAGGCAGGTACACATGGTGCGCTCGGCGTCTGGCGTAATCAGGCAGAGACAAGTCCCTGTATTTTGGCCAACGAGGACTGGGTTGCCGATGTCGATGCCCAGCTCCTCAAACTCGGTCTGGTAGAACAGGCCATAGCGATCATCGCCGACGCAGCCGAGAAAGGCGGCCTGGCCGCCCAGCTGGGCAAAAGCAACGATCGAGTTAGCGACAGAGCCGCCGCTGACCAGGTGCATCTCGCGGTTTTCAAAGCGCTTTAGCAGCGCCTTCTGTTCGTCTGGACCGATCAATTGCGTCGAGCCGCGCGGGTAGCCGAGAGTAGTGAATTCTTCATCGGACAATTCGATGAAGATGTCTACCAAGGCGTTGCCCAATCCATAAAGTTGAAATTCTCTCATTTTATATCTCCATCCGCGCGCGGCGGTGCCGCCTCTTCCTTCTCAGTGCCGGTCTTCCCCTTTCCCTCTTCCGTATGAGGAGAAGAAAGGTTGGCGGCAGCGGCCCGGCCTTCGACGAGCGTGATGGTGATACCCTCCTGGACGACCTTGCGGTCCTGATTGATGATCTGTCGTTGCCAGGTGATCTCGCCACGGCGGCCGCGGCCGCGGATTTCCTTGCTCAAGATCTTACTGACGGCACGAATCGTATCGCCGATAAACACCGGACCGCGGAAATGCCATTCGCGGATGCCCAGGAACGCCAAGGTGCGCATCGGCGGACTGTACAATCCCAGACCGCTGGCTATGGAAAACACCAGCAAGCCATGCGCGATCGGTCGGCGAAACGGCGTTGAAGCAGCAAACTCATGGTCAATGTGAATGGGATTGAAGTCGCCGCTCAGCCCGGCGAAGTTGACGATGTCTGTCTCGGTGAGAGTCCGACCAAGTGATTCCCACTCTTGCCCGACCTCGACGTCATCGAAATATAAGTGAAAAGATGTAAATGCCATGACCGCTTTCCCTGCCTCAACCTCCGCGGACAATGTCTCCCAAAGTGTACTGAAAGCCACGGGAGTCCCGCAAGTCCTCAAAAGAGCAACGAGCCGGAAGCGTCCGCGACGGAGGAAAGGCGATTGCAGACGCTTCTGGCTCACTGCCTCTTTTATTGTAGCCCACTTCGAGTATACTCGCCTTCATAGCTCGCCCGTTCTTTGCACCGGAGTCCTGAATTCCATGAACACTGCCACACGCCGTCAATTTCTGCACTCGTCTCTGTTGGCCGGCACAGGGTTGGCTCTCGGCACCGCTTCCGCCGCCGCCATCGAGCCGATTCGACGTTTCGGCCCGCCGCATCTACGTCTGAGCATCGCTGCCTACAGTTTCCGGCAAGCACTCGATCGGAAGCGCAAGTCACAACAGCCAATGACTCTTGACGACTTTATCGATCTCGCCGCCAGCATGGATCTCGATGCCGTCGAGCTGACCGCCTATTATTTTCCCAAAACGACCCCGGACTATCTCGCTCATTTGAAAGGGCGTTGCACACGTCTGGGCCTGGATGTGAGCGGCACGGCAGTCGGCAACAATTTCTGCGTGGCCGACACGGATAAGCTGCGCAAGCAGATCGATGACGTCAAGCAATGGATCGAGCATAGCGCTCGCCTTGGCGCCAAAACCATGCGCATCTTCGCGGGCACAGTGGCCAAAAACGATAGCGAAGAAAAAGCCCGGATGCGCTGCGTGGCGGCGATCCAGGAAGCCTGCGATCACGCCGCCAAGTACGGCATCTACCTGGCCCTGGAGAACCACGGTGGCATCACCTCCACTGCTGAGCAATTGCTGGCCCTGGTCAAGGCTGTCCAGCACGATTGGTTCGGCGTCAATCTGGACACCGGCAATTTCCGTACGGACGATCCCTACAGCGATCTGGAAAAAGTCGCTCCCTATGCTGTGACCGTGCAAATCAAGACCGAGATTCAGCGCCGTGGTATGAAAAAAGAGGATGCCGATCTCAAACGTTTGATCGCCATTCTCCGCGCCGTCCGCTACCGCGGCTATGTTGCCCTGGAGTACGAAGCTGCCGAGGATGCACGTACCGCCGTGCCGCGGCATATCGAAACACTCAAGAAATTGGTGCGTTGATAAAATACCGCTGGTAAGAAAACAGACCTGCGAGCATCCGCGAGCGGACCAGACCACTCGCGGACGCTCGCAGGTCGGAATTGAAAGCGTTCGTGTCCACGCCACCGCTTTTTCGCTTGTACGGCCGCAAAGGCACCACCGCCACGCGCAAGCAAGCGGGCAGATGGCGGCACTTCTAGGTTTTCGATCGCTCTTCCTGCTGACGCAAACTAATGATCTCTTTGGCGATTCTTGCGATCCTTTTTGTATTTTGAATGTACGTCTCTGAACCGGCATCCCTATCGGTAGGCTTGTCGGGAGTGTGAATTCTCCTAAGAATGATGGTATCGCCTTCAACCCGCCGACTCTCCACCGCAAAGTAGGGTCGTTAACCGCTCGTGTGCAAGGAATCGTTACAACCTTATGTGTGGATGCTTGTGGGCAGTTTTTGTTTCGCCTGGATGGCGGCGGCGGCTCATGCTTTGCGTTCCCGCTGTGACTGGCAGATCATCGCCCTGGCACGGAGCTCGATGCCGTTGGTCCTGGGCGCCGCGCTGACCGTGCTTGGCGGCGCTCGACTGGTGCTGTTTTCACCACGCATTCTCTGGGTGCGCAGCATTGCTGGCAGTATCAGTCTTGTATGTACCTTTTTTGCGTTGACCGTACTGCCGCCATCGCACGTCTTCACGCTGACCAGCACGTTTCCGATTTGGGTAGCTCTCTTGTCTTGGCCGCTCTATCAAGAGCGGCCCAGCCGACAAGTGTGGCTGTCAGTCTTCAGTAGCGTCGCTGGCATTGCCATTATGGAATTGTCGGCCGCGCCGCTGGCGGACGCCGGGACAGCGGCGTTCCCGCACTGGCTCGCCATCCTGTGTACGCTTATCGCCGCTGTCTCCACGGCGGTAGCCATGCTCGGCCTGCACCAGCTACGGCACATTCACCCCTGGGCTATCGTCGCCCACTTCTCGGGTGTGGCCTTGTTGTTCTCACTGGCGTCCTTGTTGCTGGGCAGCCGCTCTGACACTGCGTCGGCCTCGCCACAAATCGAAACTCTGTTGCTTCTGTTGGCCGTGGGATTGACGGCGACGGTTGGGCAATTGTTTTTGACCAAGGCGTTCACCACCGGCCCGCCGACCAAAATCGCCGTGGTCAATCTGATGCAAGTTGTCTTTGCCCTGCTGCTCGATGTGTTGTTGTGGGAGCGGCGTTTCAACATTCCGACGCTGGCCGGTATGATCCTGGTGATGACCCCGACCGCCTGGCTGATGGCCACGCAAACACGGATAGAAGACTAACCGCCAAGGCACCAAGGACGCCAGGAAAGAAAGAGAGAGAAAAGAGAAACCAAAAACAGATAAGAGGACAAAGAACTTGGCAACTCTCGTGCGCTTGTCCGCCTTGGTGTTATGATTTTTTCTTGTTCTTTCTTCTTTTCTTGGCGTCCTTGGTGTCTTGGCAGTTTATTTTTTCTGGTACAACGGCTCGGCCTTGTCGCTGCCTTCCGTTAGGCGATAGTAGCGATCGAGTTTGAGCTCGCCAAACGACTGCTCTTTACCGTTGGGCCAGGTCACCGTCAGTTTGTCGATGCGTTCGGCTGTGCCCAGGCCGAAGACGTGGCGGCGGTCGGATGAGGAAGCGTAGCTGCCGCCGCCCTGGAGGAAGCGTGTCTGCTTGCGGCCGCCCGCCTCCAAGACAATTTTGGCGCCCACCACGTCACGATGATTTTTGCCGGCCAACTCCAGACCCAGCCAATGCCGGCCCACAGTGTCGGCCTCATTGCGCAGGATGGCTACCGGCTCGTTAGTATGGATGACGGCAAGATCCACCCGGCCATCGTTATCGAAATCGGCCAGCACGGCGCCGCGGGCCACGTGCGGCGAAGTGAAATAGGAGCCGCCCCGTTTGACAATGTTCTTGAACTTGCCGTTTTCATTGCGGGCCAAGATGGGGAATTGCGCTCGCGGCGAGGTCTTGGGTACGCGCGTGGCATGGCCGGTGGCCAGAAACAAATCTTCCGCCCCGTGGTGATCGATATCGAAAAAACCGGTTCCCCACCCAACTGTCATCCGGCCAAACACCGCCAAACCCGCAGGTGCGGTGAAGAACGTGAAGACGATGCGGTCCTTGACACACTCATTGCGATACAGCGCGTGCAATTCGTTTTCGTAATTGGCCACCCAGATCGATGGTTTGCCGCTGCCATTAAAATCGCTGGCGGCCAGCCCCATGCTCCCGTTGGGAGTGCCAAAATCATCGCGAGCCGTGCCGCTGGCCATGCCCAATTCCTCGAAGCGCAGCTCGCCGGGCCTGATTGAGCGATTGATGTAAAGGAAATTATCGACCGTGTCGTTGGCGACGTAGAGGTCCGGTTTGCCGTCGCCGTTGACATCGACCATGAGTACACCCAGCCCTTTGCCGAAACGGGTATCACCTTCACGCACGTCACGTTTGAGCCGTTCACGCGAACGCTGAGGCAGCCATGTTAGCAACTGCTCGAACTCGGCGTCCGTGCGAGCCACGCGCAGGCCGGCTTCTTTGCTCACATCTCGAAACGTGCCGTTGCCGAGATTGCGAAACAGCTTGTGCTCCAGCCCGGTGAAATTTTTGGGCGGGCACACGTCGCGCGTATGGCCGTCGTAGGTGCAATTGAGCGGGTGATTGTGTTCGAATGACCAATCAACGTATTGACAGACATAGAGGTCAGCATAACCATCGCCATCCAGGTCGCCCCAGGCGGCGCTGGTGGTCCACAAGCCATCGGGCATTCCGGCCTGCTTACTCACCTCTACGAACTTACGGCTTGCTGCCCCCTTCTCGTTCGGCTCATTATGGAAGAGGGCGAGGTGATGCCAACCTGTAACCAGGAGGTCAGGCCAGCCGTCGTTGTCATAGTCTGCCGCGGCGGCACCATGTGTGTAAAAATCGATCTTATCGAGACCCATTTTGGCGGTGACATCTTCAAAGCGGAAGTTACCGAGGTTGCGATAGAGGCGGCAGGGGTTGCCCTTGATCTGGTGCTTGTCTGGTCCCTCGTAATGGCCGCCGCCAGGGATGAAAAGGTCGAGCAGGCCATCGCCGTCAAAATCGAGTACAGCCAGGCCACCGCCCAGTGATTCCAAGATGGCGTAGTGATCGGCCTCCTCCCCGTTGCGATAGGCGAAGTTGATGCCAGATTCAGCCGTCACTTCGCGGAACAGCGGCGGACCCAGTGGCTCTTCGGTAGAGTGAACCGGTTCGGGGGGAGGGATTGCGGACCAACGACAGCTGTTGACGGCAAGCAACACACCCGCCACAGCCGCGGCTGGTAATATCCCCAGAAATACCCTCCCCGGTCTCGCCTCCGACCGCGAGCCATCAAGACATCGGAACATGGGATCAACCTCCTGATGAGGAAGATGAGACTATATCCATTGTAACTACGTAACGACGGTTGCAAACGTTTTTTTGATGAATAGGCGGCATGGGAGCGCGATGCCCCGGATGCAAATCCACCCCCTTACGATCGCGGCCCGGATTGTGCCAGTAATCCCGCCAGAAAATGCACTGGATCGCCCTGCTCGCGCGCCACTTCAGCCAAGGTGCGATAATCACCGACTTTGCGGCACAACTCTACGATGCTCGGACACGACAGCTGCCGATTGTCCGCCGTCGCCAGGTACTTCCGCGCCACCGCCAGTGCCTCTGTCGGACGCTCCAAGCGCAAGAGCAGATTTACCAATACTTGCGCCGGATAGGTGCCGATCGTCTCTGGATCGGTCTGCTCGGCTTGGCGGCGAAAATAGTCCAGTCCTTCCTCGATGTTGTCACCGGCCAGGATCGCCAGGTAAATACCGATGGCACGATACAAGTCCTCGAATGGCGGATCGCCAGGATGGACGAAGCGGCCGGACAGGTGTTGGCCATACTCGCATAGCTCGCGCGCCATCTCCAGTTCCCGGCATGGCGTCAAGTGCATGCTCATCTGCACTACGCTCGACAGGTGCGACAGGTCGATGTGATAGCAATCGTCGCCGAATAGCCAGTCACGGCCGGCGATCAATTCGCGGATGCTGGCCCCCCCCACCCTGCCCTCCCCCACAAGGGGGGAGGGTTCTTTTTCTCCCTCCCCCCTTGTGGGGGAGGGCAGGGTGGGGGGTGAGATGTTCCCGTCGTGGCGCTCGATCTCGGCGGCGAGGCGTTCACGCAGCTCAGCGTACAGGGCGCGGACCAGTGCTTGCAGGCAGTATTGGCGGTCCTCTGGTGCATGCGAAAACTCCTGACTGCTCAGCGTGGTGATAGCGTTGCACAGGCCGAAACGCTGCAAAATCCAATCGAATCCCTTGCGTGGATGTACGCCCTCATAGAAAGCAATCTGCACGAGCGTTTGCATGTCCTCATCTTCTTTCGGCTCATAAGCGTCCAGGACGCGGCGCATCGGCTCTGGCTCGTTGAGCATCCGGAAGTAGGCCCAGGCCTGGGCCAGCCGACCCTCTTGCAGATACAACTCGCCGACCTGGCGGCCCGCTTGCCGGATCGCTTCTTCGTACTCGGCGTGCGTGGACTCCGGCAGGTCGGCGGCTGGCCCGGTCGGAATCGGCGAGACGCCGAGTTGTTGCCGTTTGTGCATGAGCAAGGCGTAAAAAAGACTGGAATAATCTTTATTTTCGCGCAGCCGTTCGCACAGACAGTGAATAGCGGCGTCGGGGCCTTCGGCGGCGAGAGTGCGTTCGAGTTCATCGAAAATAGTGGGGTCCATGATGCGTGTTCCTGGATGCGGGGCTGAGGCGAGCGCGGAGGTCCGAGAGAAGATATGTTACCAGGATCGCGGAGGGATGGCGAGCGTGGTATGCCACGGCCGTCACAGCCATGGTACATTGCGCCCGGTATTGGAACTTGGGCATTAGCTGAAAGCCATTGCCGCCCTCGTCAGTGTAGCCGCGAGTGCGCAGAAAATGCCTGCGCGTCTGCGGCTTGCAGCGAAACCTTACTCCAACAGGCTGCGGGCCATGACTTGGGCGACACTCATGCTGGCACGGAAGACCGGATCGCGTTCGCGGTCGGACAGTTGACGGCCAACCAACTCGGCTGGCGAATGCGGCGGCAGGGTCAGGGTACGTGGCGCTTCGTCGATGCCTTCGATGCGCATGGCCAAGCGCTGGCTGTCCTGCGCGAACAGATCCAGGGCCGCATCATGCTTATCGATGCAACAAGCGATACGAATACGCTGAATATCTGCGGGTCCGTCGTCGGCGCGATGGATGCGCAAAAGCGGCTCGCCGGTCGGACCGTGGAAACGCCAGATCATCTCCACGCCCGGTTCGACTCGGCCAGCCTGCACTTTCCAGCCCAGTTGGTCCGTCAGCCAACTCATCAACAACCAGGCTTGCACCACGGCATGAGGGCCGTGCTCAACACGGATTTCTGCGGCACTCTCGAAGAGGCCGCGGTCCTCGACGCCTTCGAGTGATTGCATCAACATGCGCCGCCAGTATTTGAGACGCCGCCAATTGACATCGGAAGCGATGCGCCATGAACCAGGACCGCCGCGTTCGACCTGTTCCAGCCAGCCGGCGGTGGCGGCCACGCCTCGCGCCGGGTCTGGCCAACCCCTGCTGTCGTAGACGATTTGCTGCGCATGTTCGGCCAATTCATAAAGGATCGGGCCGGCGAAAGGCGGCGGCACCGGTGCCGCCCACCACAAATTCGTCGGCAGATCGCCGATCAGCAGCGCCCGCACGGCAAAGGGCAAATGATGCATGGCCCCGCGCCCTGCTGTCAGCGTTATCTGCTCGGAAAAGCCGAAGCCGTGCGAACCACGGCGCAGCGGACGAACCAGCACTGTCGCCTCCAACTCCATGCTCGGCGATTCCGCATCAGCGACCAGCAAAAGGACGCGAGCCGGATGGACATTTACCACTTCGGGGATCTCGGCATTGAGGCTGGCAGCGCGTTCCTGACTGGTGCAGTAGATGACCAGGTTGGCCATGCGCGTCCGCTGCACCGGCCGATCATCCGGTCCTTGCAATTCACGCATTTGCCGCAGTAATTCACGCTCGACGCCTCCTAACGGTACCGAACGCGCACTTGGTTCAGTCATAGCATTCTCCCTCTCCGTAGAGGATAGAGGATAAAAGATAAAAAAGTATTTATCTATCTTTACCTCTATATTCTCGAATTAAAGCGTTCGCCACCGCCGGCCGTCCGGCACGATGATGCGGTCGGCCTCGACCGGGCCCCAGGTGCCGCACTGATATTCCGGCAGATCGCGCACATGCATCCGCTCCCAATGTTCGAGAATAGGCATGACGAACTGCCAGGCCGCTTCGACGCCGTCGCGGCGCATGAACAGGGTGGCGTCGCCGGCCATCACATCGAGAATGAGGCGCTCGTAGGCTTCCGGCGAGGTGCCGCCGAAGGATGAGCTGTAATTGAACTCCATTTTGACCGGATAAATATGCACCTTGGGTCCCGGCAGCTTGGAAGCGATGCGCATGGCCAAACCTTCTTCCGGCTGCACACGCAGCGACAGCACTACCGGATCCAAAGGTACTTCGGGCTGAGCGTTGAACAACACCGGCGGCACGTCCTTGAATTGGATGGCTACTTCGCTGGCGCGCTTGGGCATACGCTTGCCGGTGCGCAAGTAGAACGGCACGTCGGCCCAGCGCCAATTGTCGATGAACAACTTTAAGGCCACGAACGTCTCTGTTGTCGAATGCACCGATTCGGGCGGCAACGGCTTCTTCATGACCTCGAATGATTCACGCACTTCCTTGCGGTAGCCGGGCACCCGCCGCCCCTGAATATCGCCCTCGATGTACTGGGCACGGACGACGTTTTTTTCGACCTCGGCCGGCGTCATGCGGCGCAGGCAGTTGAGCACGCCGACCTTGGCATCGCGCACCACGTCCGGCTTGAGCGACCAGGGCGGCTCCATCGCCACCAGGCACAGCACTTGCAACAGGTGATTTTGCACCATGTCGCGCAGGGCGCCGACGCCTTCGTAATAGCCGGCCCGTGTGGCGATCATCTCGCCCGTCTTCGGATCGTACTGCGCCAGTCCTTCCTCCTCGGCGACGGTGATCTGGACATGATCGATATATTTCTGGTTCCACAACGGCTCGAAGATGCTGTTGGCGAAACGCAGCACCAACAGGTTTTGCACTGTCTCTTTGCCGAGATAGTGATCAATACGGTAGGTCTGGCTTTCGGCAAAGCAGGCGCCGACGACGCGCATAATGTCGCGAGCGCTGTCGAGATCGCGGCCAATCGGCTTCTCGACGATGACGCGCGTGAAAGAGCGCAGCTCCTGCGGATCGGCGATGAGTCCGGCCGTCTTCAAATGCTCGACGCAGGTACCGACCAGGGTCGGCGGCACAGCCAGATAATACACGCGGCTGCCGGGGATACCGAACTGCTGATCGACTGCCTCCATCTTGGCCTTGAGCTGGGCATAGGCGCGGGCATCGTTGAAGCTGCCGGGCACAAAAAATAGGGCGCGGGCGAAGTCGGCCCAATGGCTCTCGTCAAGCGGCTGGCGCGAGAACCGGGTGATGCCATCCTTGGCCCGTCCACGGATGTATTCGTCGGGGTCGCTGCTGAGATGGCCTTCCGCGGGCAGGCCGAAGCCGACCACAGCAAAATGCGTTGGCAGCACGCCGTCAATGTTCAGATTGTAAACTGCCGGCAGCAACTTCCGCCATGACAGGTCTCCGGCCGCGCCGAAGATGACCAGCTGGCACGACTGCGGCAAGAGCGATTTGCTTACGTCGGGTTCCAGAGGGTGGGGATTCTGGAAATCGTCGGGCATAGGGTGTCCTTTCTGCTGGGGCGATGACGTGGCGACCATGCGCAGTTCAGATTATAGGAAACGCATCGATCCCGGCATATAGCCCGTGGCGAGCGGGATGCGGGAACGACTCTGCTCGTCGGGGAGACCGCGCTGTCGACAGAAGGGGAACTTCCGGCGCAATCGCTTATCTCGGCGAGAATGTTGGCGAAAAGATGCAGTTTTCCTCAAGCCATGCTTGGTCAAATAGGGCAGCTTGTGTAAAATAGGTAAAGACAGGCAGCTAAGCACCTCGCTAGGGGCTACTTATGATTCCTCTTGGTTCTGTAGAACTGGAAATCGCGTCTCACTCTCAGGAAGCGCCGCCTCTGTCCTGGGAAGAAAACGATCTCCAGCGCGATCACGATCGCATTGAGCGGCTGACGGATTCTTGGCCTAGCCGGGCCAACGTGCGCAAGCCGCTCGTGGACCTCACGCTCGACTACGATCCGAGCAAGCCCGACTACCTGATCGAGTTGCTACCGTTTCACGATCATCCGATCTTTCAGAAAGCTCCGGAGGAATACAAGCAAGCGGCGTTGTCGTGCGGCTGGATTGCCTACAACGAGAAGACCGTGGCCATCGAATCGAAGATCGTTTCGCCAGCTTGCATGCACCTGATCGATGGCGAGGTGTCGGGCTTCCCGCGTCATCGGCATCGGGCGGGCATCGCTCAGGCGTTGACCGATGAGGCGTTTCACATTCTCCTCGTCGTTCAGGCCACTGCCGTGACGCGGCAGCGGCGGCAATTGCATGAGTTGACGCTGCCGCCGTTCGAGCTGGTCACCAGCATGCAGCAGTACCAGGAAAAGCATCCAGAGAAGTGGAAAAAGATCCTGATTCAGCTGGCCACCGCGGTCGTCTCGGAAGTGATGGTCAGCGAGTATCTGAGTCGGTTGTCTAATGCTTTTGATATTCAGCCGCTCAACCGCATCACCACGGAGATCCATCGCCGCGATGAATCGGCGCATAACGGTCTGTTCAAGAGCCTGGGCGCCGTGATCTATCACGGCCTGAACGCGCGCGAACGCGAGTTCTTCGTTGGAGCGCTATCGCAGCCGTCGCTGTGGTTTGCCAGTCCGGAGCTGGATGTTTGGGAGGCGATGCTGAAACAGATCGGCTTCCCGAACGCCGAGCGGATGATCGCCGATTGTCGGGCGCAGCGGCGGAGCAAGGACATCCACCTCGATCTGAGCACGCTGGAAACGTTGTTCGCCGACCTGGGCGTGGAAAACAGGCTACGATCGCGGGCGATTTCTAAATAAGAACTACCGGACCAAACCTCCTCCCCCCTTGTGGGGGAGGGCTGGGGTGGGGGTGTCAAGGCAATGGAGCCGGGGAGTTGTGTTCTCCCCGCCCCCTCCCCCACAAGGGGAAGGAAAAAGTCCGCTAGCCCTAAGAAATACCGGTGAGCAGGGCGTGTCAACGGTCCTGGTGGGAGCCGCCGGGGTGTTGACGCGTCCCGCTCACCGAAATGTTGGCAAATTTTTTCTCGTTCCCAAGCTCTCTGTTTGGGAACGCACGGGTGCGAAGCAGAACTTCGCGGACCGGGTTTCCAGGCCGAGCTTGGGAACCAGGTTTTTGGAGACAACAATTTATGTGTGGCATCGCTGGAGCATTTGATCTGACCGGCCGTCGCGAATTCCCGGAAGAGCGACTGTTGCTGATGACTGGCGCCCTGGCACATCGGGGACCGAACGATGAGTACATCTACCAGGAGCCGGGTCTGGCCCTGGGGGTCCGCCGTTTGTCGGTCATCGACGTGGCCCACGGCCGGCAGCCGCTCTCCAACGAGGCTGGCGACGTCTGGGTCGCTTACGAAGGAGAACTGTACGAATATCCGGAAATCCGCGAACAGCTGCTCTCCCGTGGCCATCAGCTGTGGACACGCTGCGACACGGAGGCGTGGGTCCATCTCTACGAAGATATCGGTGAGAAAGTATTCGGCACAGCGCACGGCCAATTCGGCGTGTCACTATGGGATCAAAAGCGCCGCACTGTGTACCTGGCCCGCGATCGCATCGGTATCAGCCCGCTGTTTTATGCTGAAGCCGACGGCTGGTTCTTGTGGTCCTCGGAAATCAAAGGACTGCTCGCTTCCGGCCTGATCAGGCCGCAGCCAGACGTACGCGGCCTCGATTATTTCTTCAACTTTTTCTGTGCGCCGCAACGACGTACCACCTTTGAAGGCATCCACTCGCTGCCGCCCGGCCACTATGCCCGCATCCGCGACGGCCGGATCACTATTCAGCGCTATTGGGACCTGGATTTTCCCGACCGCGGGGCGGAGCGCCGCTTCGAGGACGACGACAAGGCAGCGACGGAGCTGGAAGCCGTGCTGCGGACAGCGGTGCGCCGCCGGCTGTGCGGCGAAGTGCCGCTCAGCTGCTACATCAGCGGCGGTCTTGATTCCACCGTCATTCTCGGACTCAGCTCGCAGGAAAAGGGCGAGCCGGTTCCTTCGTTCACCATCAGCTTGCAGCATTCCGGTCCCTCGGACGAGCGGAGCAAGGCGGAGGAATCGGCCCATTATCTCGGCTCCAAGTTGACGACGGTGACAGTGACGCCAGCGGATCTCGTCAATCATTTTCCCGATGTCATCCAGGGCGCGGAAAGTCCGGTGTTGGATACGTCCTGTGTCGGCACGCTGTTACTGGCCCGCGCCAACCGGGCGGCAGGTAACATCGTGGCCCTGACCGGCGAAGGCGCCGATGAGGGGTTGGCCGGCTACGTCTGGTACAAATGGCACATCTTTCAGTATCGTGCCTACAAATATGGCCGCTTCATCTACCAGACACCGCGGGATGTAGCACTGTCGTGGCTAATCGGCGGCGGCAAGGCGCACCGCCCGCCATTCTTCGGTACCGGTGGCGTCCGCACGGCTCAGCAGATCGCCTGGGAGTTGATGGCCCAAAGCCGCGAGCATCTTTACACACCCGAATTGTGGCAACGGCTGGACGGCTACTGTGCCTATGACGATATCGCCGCTCCGCAACGGATTAAATACTGGCACCCCTTGAATCAATCGCTGTACATGAGCTACCAGATCATGATGCCGGGCCTGCTCATGGCTGCCAAAGGAGATCGCTCAACTCGCTTTTCTGCCACGGAGGGACGCTATCCGTTCCTCGATGAACACGTGGTCGCGTTCTGTGCCGGCATTGCGCCGCATTACAAGCTGCGCCGCTGGACGGACAAATATCTGCTCCGCCGCGTTGCGGCCCGCGTACTGCCGCCGCCGATCGCCAAGCGCACCAAAACTATGTTCCGCGCCAACCTCGGGCGGGCCTTCGTCGCCACCGATCGGCCGCGTTGGGTCGATCAACTACTTAGCCCCGAAGCGCTGAAGGCGACAGGCTTTTTCGATCCGCAGGCGGTAGAATGGGCGCGGCAACTGCAACAGATCCGGCCGACGGCGTCGTTGCAGCGCTTTGCTATGGATATGGGACTCATGGGAGTGATCTCGACGCAGCTGTGGCACCACATTTATTGCGGCGGCGGACTATGCGAATTGCCGGCCTGGACGCCACCCGATCTGGCGCGGACGCGGCTTTATGGCCGGATGGAAGCGCCGCGCCCTGCTGCCGTCGTCTGTTAAAAAAAGTGAACCACAGAGACACAGAGAAAGAAGACAGAAGAGTAACAAGCGAAGGGTGGTGGTCCTTATTTTCTGGTTCTTCAGGCCTTTCTCTGTGTCTCTGTGGTTCATTCTTCTTAATCTACCATGCGCAGGTTGTATTCGCTGAAGATCCTCTGGCACGGACGTAATCGCTTTTTGCCGGCCGTGTTGGCCGTGGCTTTTAGCGCCGTCTTGATCGCCGTGCAGTTCGGTGTCTTGTTGGGAACGCTGGCCGTCACGTCGCGGCCTATCGATCACGCCCAGGCGCAAATCTGGGTCGGCATCGGCGGTGTGCCTAGCATCGAATTGGGCCATCCCATTCCCGAAGCCTGGCTGTACCGCGTCCAGGCCGAGCCGGAAGTTGAGGATGTCGAGGACTATCTCTACGAATTCAACTACTGGCACAAACCGACGGGCGGTTCGGTGCATTGCTGCATCATCGGCGCGCGCCTGGAGGATTCGGCGTTGGGGGCCGTCTCCGACTTGACTCCTGAAATGCGTACGCGGTTGACCGAACCGGGCGCCGTCGTCGTCGATGAGACGGAGCTAGATCGTCTGGGTCTTCATCACGGCATCGGCGAGACAGCAGAAGTCATAGGGCACAAAGTCCGCATCGTCGGCCTGGTCCATGGTTTTAAGAGTATCTGGGGGCCTTATGTCTTTTGTTCGATGCA
>Ga0209061_1002350_pt1 | contig 24585 bp, 23 predicted proteins | sample Coa_R1_10_FD_187157 | JGI IMG/M metagenome (GOLD analysis project Ga0209061, IMG submission 187157) | Surface soil microbial communities from Centralia Pennsylvania, which are recovering from an underground coalmine fire - Coalmine... | ecosystem: Environmental > Terrestrial > Soil >...
GAACCGCCGGCTGTGGGCGGCCACCATCCGCGGGAACCGGCTTTGGGGCGGCGGGGAGGCGGGGCGGTGCCCGCGCCCGGCGCCCGCGCCGGCGGCGCCCGTGGACGGCGCCCCTGGACGGCGCCCCTGGACGGCGCCCGTGGACGGCGCCCGTGGCCGGTGACCGCGCCCGGCGCCCGTGGACGGCGCCCGTGGCCGGCGCCCGCCCCGGGAATACCCCGCGGCCCCCGCTGTTAGAGATACATGCAAACGCATATATCGAGCGGAGGCAGGCAGTGCAGTTCGGGATCTTCTCGGTCAGCGATATCACCCGGGACCCGGTGTCCGGGGAGACGCCGAGCGAGGCGGAACGGATCGACGCGATAACGCGAATCGCGCAGCAGGCCGAAGAGGTCGGCCTTGACGTGTTCGCGATCGGCGAGCACCACAACCCCCCGTTCTTCTCCTCCTCCCCGACCACGCTGCTCGCGTACATCGCGGCGACCACCAAGCGCCTGATCCTCACCACGAGCACCACGCTGATCACGACGAACGACCCGGTGCGCATCGCGGAGGAGTACGCGATGCTCCAGCACCTCAGCAAGGGCCGGATGGACCTGATGCTCGGCCGCGGCAACACCGCGCCGGTGTACCCGTGGTTCGGCCAGGACATCAGGCAGGGCCTGCCGCTGGCGCTGGAGAACTACAACCTGCTGCACCGGCTGTGGCGGGAGGACGTCGTGGACTGGCAGGGCAGGTTCCGCACCCCGCTGCAGGGCTTCACGTCCATACCGCGGCCGCTCGACGACGTGCCGCCGTTCGTCTGGCACGGCTCGATCCGCTCCCCGGAGATCGCCGAGCAGGCCGCCTACTACGGAGACGGCTACTTCGCCAACAACATCTTCTGGCCCAAGGAGCACTACATGCGGCTGATCCGGTTCTACCGGCAGCGCTACGCCCATTACGGTCACGGCAGCGAGAAGCAGGCGATCGTCGGCCTCGGCGGCCAGGCCTACATCGCGAAGAACTCGCAGGACGCGAAGAAGGAGTTCCGGCCCTACTTCAACGAGGCGCCGGTCTACGGGCACGGGCCGAGCATGGAGGACTTCATGGAGCTGACACCCCTGTCGGTGGGCAGCCCCCAGGAAGTGATCGACAAGACCCTGACCTTCCGCGAGCACTTCGGTGACTACCAGCGCCAGCTGTTCCTGGTGGACCACGCCGGCCTGCCGCTGAAGACCGTGCTCAACCAGCTCGAACTGCTCGGCGGCGAGGTCGTGCCGGTGCTGCGCAAGGAGATCGAAGCCCGCCGGGACCCGGAGACGGCGCCCGCCCCGACCCACGAGCTGCTCGTCAAGGCCAAGTACGGCGACCGGCCGCCGCGCCAGCCGCGGCCGAACGCGAACCGCGGCGACAACGTGACCGGCTCGTCCCCGTACCAGGACACTGCCCCGGAGTTCCGGGCGGAGTACCCGGAGCCCTGATGGCCGGCAGCAGGCATCTCGCGAACGACGCCTGGGAGGCGCTGCTGTCCGCGCACGCGTCGCTGATGAGGCAGTTCGCGGCGCGCGGCATCTGGCAGGACCTGTCCATGCGGGAGTACGACGTGCTGTACACGCTCGCCAAGTGTCCCGGGCCGCAGCGCATGAGCGAGCTGAACCGGCACGTCCTGCTCAGCCAGCCAGCCCTGTCCCGCCTGGTGGACCGGCTGGCGGAGCGCGGGCTGGTCCAGCGGGCAGCCGATCCGGCCGACGGGCGCGGCGTCCGGCTCTCGCTCACCGACGCCGGCCGGGCGCTGCAGCGCCAGATCGGGCGCCGCCACGCCCGGGACGTCACCCGCGCCATGACCGCGGAGCTCACCCCGGCCGAGCTCCGCCAGCTCACGGAGATCTGCCTGAAACTGGCAGTCGCAACGCCTGCGTTAGGAAAAAATGAACGAGACATTCAGGCTGGTGACCGTCAGCGCCGGCACCGGCGACCCGTCTTCGACCAGGCTGCTCGCCGACCGGGCGGCCGGCCGTGTCCAGGCCCTCGCGGCCGAGCGCGGCAACGCGGTAGCTACTAAGGTCATCGAGCTGCGTGAGCTCTCCGCCGACATCGCCACCGCGCTGACCTCGCAGCTGATCACACCGAAACTGCGCACGGCGATCGGCGCCCTCGGCGAAGCCGACGGCATCATCGCCGCCGCCCCGGTCTACAAGGCGGGCGCCAGCGGCCTGTTCACTTCGTTCTTCCAGGTTCTGGACAACGACCTGCTCATCGGCAAGCCCGTCATCCTCGCCGCGACGGCGGGCACCGCCAGGCACGCGCTGGTGACAGATGACCAGATGCGGTCCCTGTTCGCCTTCCTGCGCGCGCTCCCGGTGCCGACCTCGCTGTTCGCCGCCCCCGAGGACTGGAGCGACCCGGCGCTGGCCAAGCGCGTCGACCGGGCCGCATCCGAACTCGTGCTGCTGATGGAAAGCGGCTTCGCCCGCCAGGTCAGGGATGAGCCATGGCGGAGCTACCGGCACGAGTTCGGCAGCGCCGGCGGAACCGAGGTCGCCATCGACCTCGATACCGATCTCATGCGGCTCGCGGCCGGAGGCGGGTCCGCCGGCTGAGGGCCCGCGCGGCGGCCGCCCCGGCTGCCGGCCGCCCCGGCTGCCGGCCCCGGGCCGGCGGGCGTCCCGGCCACCGCGCGGAACGGCGGGCGCTCCGCCCGCCGGCCGGGCCGGCGGGCGCATGTTAGACATGGGGGGATGGACACGCTGCCCGCCGCCGCCGTCGCCGCCGTGGCCCTGTTCGCGGGGACCAACGTCGACGACATGATCGTGCTCGCCATGCTCAGCGCCTCGTCGCGGGCCGCCGGGCGGCCGCGGCGGTGGGAGATCTGGGCCGGGCAGTACACCGGTATCGCGGTCCTGACGGCGGTGTCGCTGGCCGCCGCCCGCGGGCTGGTGCTGATCCCCTCCGGCTGGCTCTGGCTGGCCGGCCTGCTGCCGCTCGGCCTTGGCATGGGCAGGCTGGCGGCCGCGTTCCGCGCGCGGCGGCGCGGCGCGGACCCGCCCGCGGCGGCGCCCGGCGGCCTGCCCGGGGTGGCGGGGCTCACCATCGCCAACGGGGGCGACAACCTGGCGGCCTACACGCCGGTGTTCGCCACGATCAGCGCCGGCGCGGCAGCGGTGACGACCGGGGTGTTCGCGGCCGGAACCGCCCTGTGGTGCCTGGCCGGGTCGTGGCTGGTGTCCCATCACCGCGTCGCCGAGGTCCTCCGGCGGCGCGGCCACTGGATCGTCCCCGTCGTCTACATCCTCATCGGCCTGTACATCTTCCAGAAGGAAGGCGCCTTCCGGCGCCTGCCGTAGCCCGCCCCGCGGTCCCCGGGCGGCCCGGGATGCCCGCGGCGGCCCGGGATGCCCCGGGAACCCCGCGGCGGCCCGGGATGCCCCGGGAAGCCCGCGGCGGCCCGGGATGCCCCGGGAACGGCCCCGCCCGCAGTCCCGGACTCCCGCGGCCTCGAAGCCACGGAAACCCGGGGACGGGGCCGTCGCGGGCGGCGGCCTCAGCGCTTGCCGGGGACGGCGGGCGTGCCCGCCCTCGCCGGCCGCCGGGAGATCTTCGAGCCGAGCCACACCAGCGGGTCGTACTTGCGGCCCGCGACGCGCTCCTTCATGGGGATCAGCGCGTTGTCGGTGATCTTGATGTGCTCGGGGCAGACCTCGGTGCAGCACTTGGTGATGTTGCAGTAGCCGAGGCCGAAGTCGTCCTGCGCGATGTCCCGCCGGTCCGCCTGGTCGGCGGGGTGCATCTCAAGCTCGGCGACCCGCATCAGGAACCGCGGCCCGGCGAACGCCCTTTCGTTCTCCGGGTGATCGCGGATGACGTGGCAGACGTTCTGGCACAGGAAGCACTCAATGCACTTGCGGAACTCCTGCGACCGGTTCACGTCCTCCTGCTGCATCCGGAACTCGCCCGGCTTGATCGACGGGTCCGGGGTGAACGACGGGATCGCGCGCGCCTTCTCGTAGTTGAAGGAGACGTCGGTGACCAGGTCCCTGATGACCGGGAACGTGCGCACCGGCGTGATCGTCAGAACCTCGTCCGGGGAGAACACCGACATCCGCGTCATGCAGCCGAGCCGCGGCCGCCCGTTGATCTCCATCGAGCAGGAGCCGCACTTGCCGGCCTTGCAGTTCCACCTGATCGCCAGGTCGCTGGCCTGGGTGGCCTGGAGCCGGTGCAGCACGTCGAGGACGACCTCGCCCTCGTTGACCTCGACCTGGTAGTCGACGAGCGAGCCGGCCCCGGCGTCGCCGCGCCAGACCTTCAACGATGCCTTGTAGCCCATCAGTGCCCCTCCTCCGACGCCGGCGCCGGCGACGAAGGCAGCCCGGCCAGTTCTTCCTCGGTCATGTACTTCTTGAGCTCGGCCAGCTCGAACAGCGCGAGCAGGTCCGGGCGCATCGCCGGCAGCGGCTTGTGGGTCAGCTCCACCCTGTCGCCGGCCAGCGTGCAGATGAGGTTGACCTTGCGCCATTCGGCGGACATCTCCGGGTAGTCCTCGCGGGTGTGGCCGCCGCGGGATTCCTGCCGCTCCAGCGCGGCCAGCGCCACGCATTCGGCGACCAGCAGCATGTTCCGCAGGTCCAGCGCCACGTGCCAGCCGGGGTTGTAGGCCCGGCCGCCCTCCGCGGACACGCGCGCCGCCCGCTCGCGGAACTTGCCGAGCTCGGTCAGCGCCTGCTTGACCTCGTGCTCGCGGCGGATCAGGCCGACCAGGTCGTTCATCGTCTGCTGCAATTCGGCGTGCACCGCGTACGGGTTCTCGCCGTCGGTCCGGGACAGCGGCGCGAGCGCCTCGGCAACGGCGGCCTCCAGCTCCGCGGCGGGCGCCGCGGGCCGCGCGCCGGACAGCGATTCGACGTAGTCCGCCGCGCCGTCCCCGGCCCGCTTGCCGAACACCAGCAGGTCGGACAGCGAGTTCCCGCCGAGCCTGTTGGACCCGTGCATGCCGCCGGACACCTCGCCGGCCGCGAACAGGCCGGGCACCGAGGCGGCCGCGGTGTCCGGGTCCACCTCGACGCCGCCCATCACGTAGTGGCAGGTCGGCCCGATCTCCATCGGCTCCTTCGTGATGTCCACGTCCGCCAGCTGCATGAACTGGTGGTGCATGGACGGCAGCCGCTTGAGGATGTACTCAGCGGGCCGCCGCGAGGCGATATCGAGGTACACGCCGCCGTGCGGCGTCCCGCGCCCGGCCTTGATCTCGGCGTTGATCGCCCGTGCGACCTCGTCGCGCGGCAGCAGCTCCGGCGGGCGGCGGTTGTGGTCCGGGTCGGTGTACCAGCGGTCGGCCTCCTCCTCGGTCTCCGCGTACTGCGCGCGGAACACGTCGGGCACGTAGTCGAACATGAACCGCTTGCCCTCGGAGTTGCGCAGCACGCCGCCGTCGCCGCGCACCGACTCGGTGACCAGGATGCCGCGCACTGACGGCGGCCAGACCATGCCGGTCGGGTGGAACTGGACGAACTCCATGTTCATCAGGTTCGCGCCGGCCAGCAGCGCCAGCGCGTGCCCGTCGCCGCTGTACTCCCAGGAGTTCGAGGTGACCTTGAACGTCCGGCCGATGCCGCCGGTGGCGAGCACCACCGCGGGCGCCTCGAACAAGACGAAGCGCCCGGTGTCCCGGACGTACCCGAAGGCTCCCGCGATCCGGCCCGAGCCGTCCTTGATCAGCCGGGTGATCGTGGTCTCCGCGAACACCCGGATCATCGCCTCGGGGTCGCCGTATTCGTAGGAGTCGGCCTGTTGCAGGGCCACGACCCGCTGCTGCAAGGTCCGGATCATCTCCAGGCCGGTCCGGTCGCCCACGTGCGCCAGCCGCGGGTACTCGTGCCCGCCGAAGTTCCGCTGGCTGATCTTGCCGTCCTTCGTCCGGTCGAACAGGGCGCCCCACGCCTCGAGCTCCCACACGCGGGCCGGCGCCTCCTTGGCGTGCAGCTCGGCCATCCGCGGGTTGTTCAGGAACTTGCCGCCGCGCATCGTGTCGCGGAAATGGACCTGCCAGTTGTCGTTCGGGTTCACGTTGCCCATGGCGGCGGCGGCGCCGCCCTCGGCCATCACCGTGTGGGCCTTGCCGAATAGGGACTTGGAGATGACCGCCGTCTTCTTGCCGCGTGCGCGGGCCTCGATCGCGGCGCGCAGCCCGGAGCCGCCCGCGCCTATCACTACCACGTCGTAGGAATGCCGCTCGATTTCGCTGTCGCTGGTAGACATATCCACTCGCCCGTTCGGCTCAGTTGAAGAATCGGGGGTCGCTGAAGACGCCGCTGGCGACCAGCATGATGTACAGGTCGCTGAGCATCAGCGTGCCCAGCGAGGCCCAGGCGAACTGCATGTGCCGCGCGTTCAGCCACGAGACCTTCGTCCAGATCCAGTACCGGACCGGGTGCCTGGAGAAGTGCTTGAGGCGGCCGCCGGTGATGTGCCGGCACGAGTGGCACCCCAGCGTGTACCCCCACACCAGCACCACGTTGATCAGCATGATCAGCGAGCCGAGCCCGAACCCGAAGTTCCCGTCCGGCCCGCGGAACGCCTGCGCCACGTCGTAGGTGAGCAGGATCGCGATCAGCGCGGCCATGTAGAAGAAGTAGCGGTGCAGGTTCTGCATGATCAGCGGGAACCTGGTCTCGCCGGTGTACGTGGCGTGCGGCTCGCGCACCGCGCACGACGGCGGGGACTGCCAGTACGACCGGTAGTAGGCGCGCCGGTAGTAGTAGCAGCTCAGCCGGAAGCCGAGCACGAAAGGCAGCGACACGAACGCGTACGGGATGATCGGCGGCACCGCCGGGATCCACCTGCCCAGGGCCGCGGCATCGGGCGTGCACTCGCCGTTGACGCAGGGCGAGTAGAACGGCGTGAGGTAGTGGTACCGGGGCACCCAGTACCAGTGCCCCATGAAAACGCGGACCGTTGCGTAAAGCACCCACAGGGTGAGCAGCGTCACGATGACGATCGGTGCCTTTTTCCAGTTGTCCGTGCGTAGCGTCCGCGCGGAGAGCTGCGCCCGCGTTCTGGCAGGCGCTTCCGGTGCTTGAGTCATCTCTTCAGCGTCCTCGCTGCCTTGTCCGTGATCGTAACCCGACGCGCGGCCAGGCAACCCTCGTTCACCGGGGGCAGCGCGCGTGCGATGCCCACGAACTTATTCCAGTTAGTCTCAGGATGCCGCATCAGGGCGCCCGCTCAGCATGTGAGACTGGCTACACTGAGCGCCGCGGCGGTCAGCCGCCGGAGCCGGACAGCGCCGAGCGCAGGAACGCGACCTGAAGGAGCAGCAGGTTCTCGGCGACGACTTCCTGCGGGGTCATGTGCGTCACACCGGAAAGCGGCAGCACCGAATGCGGGTACCCGGCGGCCAGCAGCGCCGCGGAAAGGCGCAGCGAGTGCGCGACGAACACGTTGTCGTCGGCCAGCCCGTGGATGATGAGCAGCGGGCGGATGACAGACGCCACCGCCCGTTCCGGATCGTTGATTATCGAGCTTGCCTCATAGGCAGCCGGATTGCGGCCGGGGTCGCCGAGATACCGCTCGGTGTAGTGCGTGTCGTAGAGCCGCCAGTCGGTGACCGGCGCGCCCGCGATCGCCGCGTGGAAGACGTCGGGACGGCGCAGCACGGCGAGCGCGGCCAGGTACCCGCCGAACGACCAGCCGCGGATCCCCACCCGGCTCACGTCCAGGTCCCCGAACGCCTCCGCGGCCGCGTGCAGCGCGGTGACCTGATCCTCCAGCACGCCGGCGGCGAGGTCGCCGGCCACCATCCGGTCCCAGGCCGGCCCGCGGCCCGGCGTGCCGCGGCCGTCCGCGACGACGACCGCGAAACCCTGTTCGGCGAACCACTGCGAGGTCAGGAAGGCGGCGGCGGATTTCAGCACCCGCTGTGAGTGCGGGCCGCCGTACGGGTCCATCAGCACCGGCAGCCTGCTGCCCGGCTCGTGCCAGGACGGGAACAGCACGGCGGTGCGGATCCCGGACTCCCCGGCGTTCAGGAACCGCGGCCGGGGGCGCGGCAGGTTCGGCTCCTCGGCGAGCGAGGCGATCTCCCCGGCGGGCTTGCCGTTTTTAGTTATCAGAACGCGGCCGTGGTTCTCCTCCAGGGTCCTGCTGCTCACGACGGTGGTCCCGCCCGCCGCCAGCGCGGCGTGCACGCCAGGCTCGGTGGCGATCTCGGCGAGCCCGTCCGGCCCGTACCGCCACACGCCCAGCTCGGTGGGCTCGGTCCAGCCGCTGAACAGGACGCAGTCCCCGTCGGTGCCGAGGATCTCCCGGACCTGCAGGCCGGGCGGGGTGAGCGGCGGCGCGGCCGCCAGCCCGTCCGCCGGGGCGATGACCAGCCGCCGGGTGTCCTCGCTGACCCGTGTCCACACGATCCTGCCGTCGCCGAGCTGGGCGGGCGTGCCCGGGACGATGTCCGTCCAGTGCGGGTCCCGGTCTTCGACGATGACCTCGCCGGTGGCGCCGTCGCACAGGCGCATCGTCTTCTGGTCGCGGGATTGCGTGACGACCAGCAGGTCCTCGTCCCAGGCCACGGTCACCAGGTACGGGAAGGCGCCCCGGTCCCATCCGACGGGCGCGAGGGTGCCGTCGGCCAGGGAGGCGATGAACAGCGACACGTCGGCGTTCGGGGTGCCGGCCGCGGGGTAGCGGACCTCGGCCGGCGCCTGCTCCGGGTTGGCCGGGTCGGCGATGTGCCAGCGCCTGACGCCGCTTTCGTCGACTCGCGCCACGCAGATCCTCGTGCCGCCGGGGGACCACCAGTAGCCGCGGGAACGGCCCATCTCCTCGGCGGCGACGAACTCCGCCAGGCCGTAGGTGACGCCTTCCCCGGCGGCGAGCACCGTGTCGTCGCCCGTGTCCAGGTCGGCGACGCGCAGCGCGCCGTCATGCACGTAGGCGACCTTGCGGCCGGCCGGGTCCGGCCGCGGGTCGAGCGCCGGGGTCCTGGTGGCGATGGGCCTCGGCGCCGCCGACGGGTCGCCGAGCCTGACCGCGTACACCTGACCGGACAGCGCGAAGACCGCGAGGCTGCCCGCCGCGTCGGTCGCGAACGACACGATGCCGGCGGCGGTCTCCCGCACCCGTTCCCGGCGCGCGCGCTCGGCAGGCGGCAGGTTCTCGTCGTCGGCGCCGAGCGCCCGGGGGTCGGCGACCAGGCGTTCGGCGCCGGTGGCGGTGTCGGCTTCCCACAGGCAGGTCACCGGGTCGCCGCCGCCCTTCGTGCGCAGGAACGCGACCCTGGCGCCGTCCGGGGAGATGTGGAACGCCCGCGGCACGCCGAGCGTGAAGCGCCGGGTACGGGCTTGCTGCCTAGGGAAGCTGTCCGTCATACCTGCGATCTTGCCAGCCTCCGCGGCCGGCCGCGCATCCCAGTGCCCGACTGCCCCTCGCGCGCCGTCGGCCGGCGGGCGATCGGCGATAATCGCGCCATGCGAGGATGGCGATGACCGCGCGGAGCCTGCTGCTGGTGCACGCGCACCCGGACGACGAGTCGATCGGCACCGGGGCGACGATGGCCAGGTACGCGGCCGAAGGCGCCCGGGTCACCCTCGTCACCTGCACGCTCGGCGAGCTTGGCGAGATCATCCCGCCGGCGCTGCGGCACCTGTCCCCGGACGAGCTGGGGCAGTACCGGATCGGCGAGCTGGACCGCGCGTGCGAGGCGCTCGGCGTGACCGACCACCGGTTCCTCGGCGGGGCCGGCCGGTGGCGCGACTCCGGGATGATGGGACTGCCGGACAACGACGACCCCCGCTGCTTCTGGCAGGCCGACGTGGACGAGGCCGCGTCCGAGCTGGCGGCCATCATCCGCGAGGTCGCGGCCGGGGTGATCGTGACCTACGACGCCAACGGGTTCTACGGGCACCCGGACCATATCCAGGCGCACCGGGTGGCGTGGCGCGCGGCCGAGCTGGCAGGGCGGGAGGTGAAGTTCTACGCGACCGCGGTGCCGCGGTCGGTGCTCGCCCGGGCGGTCAGGCTCCCGGCCGGCTCGCGGTTCGCCCGCGCCGCCGACCTGTCCGCCGGCGTTCCCGACGACCAGGTGACGACGGCGATCGACGCGACCGGGTACCTGAACGCGAAGCTGGCCGCCATGCGCGCGCACGAGACGCAGATCACCGTGGACGGCGAGTTCTTCGCCCTCTCCAACGGACTCGGGCAGCGGGTCCTCGGCACCGAGTACTACACGCTGCTCGCGGGGCCGCGCGGCCCCGGCGAGCCGTACGAGCGCGACCTCTTCGCCCCCTGACATCCCGGTACTCGGTAGCCTGCTGCTTCATGGAGACCCCGCAGGGGCTGCCGGGAAGAGGGCAGCGCGCGCTTATGGCCGTGTCCTACCTGGTGCTGCTCCTGCTCGGGCTGATGCAGGGGATGATCGGCAGCTTCCAGTACAGCCAGAGCCCGGTGCCGCTGGTGGCGATCCTCCTCGACGTCGCGATCTTCGCCACGTGCGTGCTGTGCGGCTGGGGGATGCGGTCGTTCGCCGGCGGCCTGGTCCCCGCCGTGGGCTGGATCATCGCCTCGTTCGTCCTGTCGATGCCGAGCTCCCACGGCAGCGTGATCATCACCAACACCACCGCTGGCAAGTGGTACCTGTACGGCGGCGCGGTCGCGGCCGTGGCCGGCGCCACGGCCGCGTTCGTCGCCTGGGCCCGCGGCCAGTCCCGTTCCCCGCGGCCGCGGCCGCGCCAGCCCCGGTAACGCCTCCGCCGGCCCGCGAACGCGACTTAGCACACTCTCTGGCGCCATATATCGGACATTTCGGGCAGAAAAGTGGTCGCAGAGTGCGCGAAGTTGTACGCATGCGGAGTGTGCGGCGCGAGGGGCCCGCCCCGCGGGCGGGGCGGCGCTCGCGTCCGGGGGCGGGTCCCGGGCGGGGCGGCGCTCGCGTCCGGGGGCGGGTCCCGGGCGGGCCGGCGTCCGGCCGCGGGCGGGGCGGCGTCGGCTAGCTGGCCAGCACCGCCTCGGTGAAGCGGTCCAGCGCCCAGTTCAGCTCGTCCTCGGTGATCACCAGCGGCGGCGCCAGCCGGATCGTGTTCCCGTGCGTCTCCTTGGCCAGCACGCCGGCGGACATGAGCCGCTCGCAGACCGCGCGCCCGGACAGGGACGCGAACGAGACCCCGGCCCACAGGCCGCGGCCCCGCACGGACGACACGGCCGACGAGGGCAGCGCGGCCAGCCGCGCGTGCAGGACGGCCCCCAGGGCAGCCGACCGCGCCTGGTACTCCCCGGTCCGCAGCATGGCGATCACCTCGCGCGCCACCGCGCATGCCAGCGGGTTACCGCCGAACGTCGACCCGTGCTGCCCCGGCCGCAGCACCCCGAGCACGGCCCGCGAGGAGACCATCGCGGAGACCGGCACGATCCCGCCGCCGAGCGCCTTGCCCAGCAGGTAGGCGTCCGGGACGACCCCCTCAAGCGAGCACGCGAACGTGGCCCCGGCCCGGCCGAGCCCGGACTGGATCTCGTCCGCGATCATCAGCGCGCCCGCCGACGTGCACAGCTCCCGCACCCCGGCGAGGAAACCGGGCGGCGGCACGATGACGCCGGCCTCGCCCTGGATCGGCTCGATCAGCACCGCCACGATACGCGGCCCGAACCGCCCGAACACGGAACGCAGCGCCGCCAGGTCCCCGTACGGGACCGAGACGAACCCCGGCGTGTAAGGCCCGAAGCCGTCGCGCGCGTCCGGGTCGGAGGAGAACGACACGATCGTGGTCGTCCGCCCGTGGAAGTTCCCGTCGAACACCACGATGACCGCCTCGTCGCGCGGCACCCCGCGTGAAACGTAGCCCCACTTCCGCGCGACCTTGATCGCCGTCTCGACCGCCTCCGCGCCGGTGTTCATCGGCAGCACCATCTCCATGCCTGCCAGGCCGGCGAGCTCGGCGCAGAAGGGCCCGAACTGGTCGTGGTCGAACGCCCGGCTGACCAGCGTCACCCGGTCGAGTTGCCGCCGGGCGGCGGCGACCAGCCGCGGGTGCCGGTGCCCGAAGTTGAGCGCCGAATACCCGGCCAGCATGTCGAGGTACCGCCGGCCGCCGACGTCGGTCACCCACACGCCCGACGCTGAGGCGGCGACGACGGGCAGGGGCGCGTAGTTGTGCGCGCTGTACTCCCGTGCCAGGTCCGCGAGGTCAGGCATCGTGTCCGTCATGGCCGCCCCCTCGGGAAAGGTCTGCGCCGTCAGGAAAACGGAGTTCGAGCGTGCAGCACTTGACGCCGCCGCCCGCCTTGCGCAGCTCGGACATGTCCACGGGAACCGGGCGGAAGCCGCGCGCGGCAAGCTGCCCGGCCAGCCCGGTGGCCTGCGCGGCGAGCACCACGTGGTACCCGTCGCTGACCGCGTTGAGCCCGAGCACCTCGGCGTCCTCGTCCTTGGCCTCGATCAGCTCGCCGAACAGCGAGCCGAGCGCCGCCCGCCCCGCGTCGTCGAACGCGGCCGGGTAGTACATCGCGGTCACCGGGTCGAGCACGCACAGCGCGGTGTCCAGGTGGTAGAACCGCGGATCCACGAGCCGCAGGCTCACCACCGGCCTGCCGAACACCGCGGCCAGCTCCCCGGCCGCCGCCTTGTCGCTGCGGAACCCGTACCCGGCGAGCACGGTATCGCCGGCGAGCAGGATGTCGCCCTCGCCCTCGTTGTAGTGCTCGGGCACGTGTACCCGGGCCCAGCCGCGGGCGCGGAACCAGTCGAGGTACGCCCCGGCCTCGGCGGCCCGCTCCGGGTGCCGGAAGCGGACACCGAGCACCGTCCCGTCGATCACGGTCGCCCCGTTGGCGGCGAAGACCATGTCCGGCAGCCCGGGCACCGGGTCAATCACGTGTACCTCGTGCCCCAGGCCGAGATAGACCTGCCGGAGCCGCTCCCACTGTCGCATCGCCAGCCCCGCGTCGGCGGGCTCCCCCGGCTTCATCCACGGGTTGATCGCGTACGTCACGGCGAAGTGCGTCGGCGGGCACATCAGGTAGCTCCGGGGCGTCGCGACCCGGCGCGGTTCGTCGTTCCTCATATTCCCAGGGTAGGGAGCGCCGCCGCGCGGGAAACAGAACGTGATCATGCGTCTGAGCGTCGGTCCGTTGCAAATTTTCGCCGTTCGCGAGCAGATCATTGCGCGACGGTGTCAGCGGCCGATGTCCCGTGCCAGGTCCAGGCCGAACAGCCGGTCCGCCGCCGCGAACGTCTCGAACTTCACCCCGTCGGGGACGCCGGGGTCGTCCGCGAGCGCGGCCAGCGCCCGCAGCCCGGCCGCCGCGTCCAGGTCGTCCTCGAACGCCGCGGCGATCGCCTCCGCGTGCTGCCGGGACATCGGGCCGCTCGGCGACCGGGCCCACCGCGCCACCAGCCCACGCCACCGGGCAAGCTCCTTCGCCGCCGCCCCGGGCTGCCCGCCGCGCGGGCTGAGGTCGCCGGTCAGCTCCTCGCCGTACCCGTGCCGCATCAGTGTCATCCGAACGGACAGTGGCTCCTCGCCAAGCGCCGCCAGTCTCCCCGCCGTGCTCGCTGTCCCGCCGGCCGTGCCGCCTCCGGCGCCCGCCACCCCGATCCACAGGCCGGCCAGCGCCCCGGCGGCCGGCTCTGCCGGATCGCCGGCGGCGCGCACCCCCACGTCGAACAGCGGCTCCCGCAGGCCGTCCGCGAACTGCCCCGCTAGCTGGTCTTCCGTGACCGGTGTGGTCAGCGTGTGCCGCGGCGGATGGATGTTCAGCTCCGCGCAGACGGCGCGCAGGTCGTCTTCCCGCTCGGGGAGCAGGTCGATGACCGTGGGAGCCAGGCCGGCGCGTTCGGACCATCTTCTCAGCAGGTCGGCGACCAGGTAACCGCGCACCTGCCCCAGTCCCGGGCGGCGCGCCGCGACCAGCACCCGGAACTCCCCCCGGTGCGCGGGGCGCACGTCGGTGCGGTTAAGCCTCAGCACGCTGCCACGTTAGCCGGTGGCCCCGGCATGGACCGGGCCGGCGCCGGCAGGTTCGGGGGCGGTGGCCCACCGCCCCATTCTTTCCGGGGCTGTGGGCCACCGCCCCGCCCTTTCCGGGGCGGTGGGCCACCGCCCTCACGGGAACCCGGCCGGCGGCGGCCGGGCTAGCCGGCTAGCGCCCGGAGCCGCTCGCCGGCCGCCGCGACCCGCTCGTCTGTCGCGGTGAACGCGACCCGGATGTGCTCGGCGCCGCCTGGCCCGTACATGGCGCCGGGCCCGACGAGGATCCCGCACTCGGCGGCGAGCAGTTCGCAGGCGGACCAGCAGTCGAGACCGGGCCGGGTGGCCCACAGGTACAGGCCGGCCTCGGAGTGGTCGATGCGGAACCCGGCGGCGGCCAGCCCCTCGGCCAGGACCTGCCGCCGCGCGCCGTACCGCGCCCGCTGTGCGGCGGCGTGCGAATCGTCGGACAGCGCGGCGACCATCGCCGCCTGCACGGGACCGGGCACGATCATCCCGGCCTGCCGCCTTATCAGCAGCAGCTGGGCGATCAGCCCCGGGTCCCCGGTCACGAACCCGGCCCGGTATCCCGCCAGGTTGGACCGCTTGGACAGGGAGAACACGGCGAGCAGGCCGTCGAGGCTGTCGCCGCGGACCGACGGGTGCAGCACCGAGACGGGCGTGGCCGACCAGCCGAGCTCGATGTAGCACTCGTCGGAGGCCAGCACGCACCCGCGCGACCGCGCCCACGCCACGGCGTCCCGCAGCTGGGCCGCTGACAGCACCCGGCCGGTCGGGTTGGACGGCGAGTTGACCCACAGCAGCCGTGCCGGGTCCGGTCCGTCCGCGAGGGAGTCGGCCGCCACCGCGGTGGCCCCCGCGAGCCGCGCCCCGATGTCGTACGTGGGGTAGGCCAGCGCCGGATAGCGGACCGTATCGGCGGGACCGAGCCCCAGCATGACCGGAAGCCACGCGATGAACTCCTTGGTCCCGATCACCGGGAGCACCGAATCCGGATCCACGGCCACGTCCAGGGAGCGTGCCAGCCACCCGGCGGCCGCGGCGCGCAGCTCGGCGGTCCCCGCGGTCAGCGGGTAGCCGGGCGCGGCGGCGGCCGCCGTGAGCGCCTCCTGGATGACCGCGGGCACCGGGTCGACCGGCGTGCCCACCGAGAGGTCAACGGCGCCCCCCGGGAACGCGCGGGCTTTCTCCCGGAGCGGCGCCAGCTCGTCCCAGGGATACCCGGGAAGCCTTGCGGCGAGCGTCACTCGTTCTCGGCCTGTGGCGGCAGCGCCGCGACCAGCGGGTGGTCCTTGCCGATCCTGCCCACCTTGGATGCGCCGCCCGGGGAGCCCAGTTCCTCGAAGAAATCGGTGTTGACCTTGTAGAAGTCCTTCCACTGCTCGGGCACGTCGTCCTCGTAGTAGATGGCCTCAACCGGGCAGACGGGCTCGCAGGCCCCGCAGTCCACGCACTCGTCCGGGTGGATGTAAAGCATCCGGTCGCCTTCGTAGATGCAGTCCACGGGGCACTCTTCGATGCATGCCTTGTCAAGCACGTCGACGCACGGCTGCGCGATGACGTAGGTCACGTGAGCTCCTCTTCAGCATTCTTAAACCTGCTACCCCACAGTATGGGGCTTGCCGTGTCAGCTGGCGACAATACTCCCGGCTCTCCCGCCGGGGCCGGCCTGCCATGCGGTCTCCGTCAGTCCGGCGGTCCACTGGTACCCGGCGTAGCGGACACGGGTGATCCCGTAGGAACTGGCGTTGGTGACGAGCCAGTCGGCCACCGCCCACCCGGCGGCCGCCGTCACGTCGAACGTCCCCGATCCGCCCGAACGGGCGGTGGTGACTGCCCGCACCGCGCTGCCCTCCCCCGGCTGGCCGAACGCCTCCTCCAGCGCGCGGATCGCGCCCTTGAGGTTCAGCCGCGTGCTGACGCCGTTGTCGGCCGCCTGGGTGGCCGGGTCATACCAGCAGGTGACCGCGTGCGGCGCGGTGGTGAAGTCGGTCGCCAGCAAGCTCCCGGCCGTCGCGTACTGCTGGTAGGCATAGCCGTCGGCGCTGCGCTGGACATCCTGCGCGGCCTGGTAGACCGGCAGGCTGGCATAGCGGGGAACCTTGACCAGCGCGCCGAAGAACGCCGCCGCGGCGTAGGCGGGGTCTTCGAGCTGGGCGGCCGTGCCCCAGCCTTCCGAGGGCCGCTGCTGGAAGACGCCGACCGAGTCCTGGTCTCCGTAGTCCAGGTTCTCCAGCTTGGACTCCTGCATCGCCGTGGCGTAGGCGATGGTCAGCGCCTGATGCGGCAGATGCTCCCGGACGGCCACGCCGGCGATGACGGCGGCGTCCGCGGCCTGCCCGAAATCGAGCGGTAGCGCGTTCTGGCCGGTGCCGGCCTGGCAGCCGGGCACGGTGATCAGCCTGAGGACGTACCGCTGGTACGCCGTGTAGGCCGCGTACCCGCCGGCGGCGAGCAGCGCCACGATCACGGTGAGCACGATCAGCGGACGGCGCCACGAGGGGCGTTTGTAACTGGCCGGCACAGCGCGCCTCGGGGTCCTCGTCGGCACAACTACTGACGGTACCCGCGTGCCGGGCGGTTCGCTGCCAAGCTGGCCGAGTCACGCTTCGTGTCATACCCGTTCCGTTTCCCCGGCTTGCCCCGGGCCGTTTCCCCGGCTTGCCCCGGGCCGTTTCCCCGGCTTGCCCCGGGCCGCTTCCCCGGCTTGCCCCGGGCCGCTTCCCCGGCTTGCCCCGGGCCGCTTCCGCGCGCCCCCGCCGCTCGCCGCCGCGCTCCCCGCTCCTCGGTCCGCCCTCCGGCTCGCGGGGATGGGCCGTCCGGGGCGGTCCGCTGTTCGGTAGGCTCGCTGGCCATGAGCGAATCGCTGAAGTCGCCGCTGTCGCCGGTCATCGATGACCTATGGGAGCAGCGTTCCGGGCTGAGCCCGGAAGATTCCGCCGCGCGGCAGGAGGTCGTGGCGGCCGTGGACCAGATCGACGCGGGCGGCGCCCGGGTGGCGGCCGTGGACCCGGTGACCGGCGAGGTGGTGGTCGACGAGCGCGCCAAGCGCGCGATCCTGCTGGCGTTCCGGCTGCTGCCGATGGCCGAGTCGCAGGCCGGCGACTTCCGGTACCGCGACCGGGTGCCGCTGAAGACGCGGCTTGCGGGAGTGCGCGTGGTGCCGGGCGCGATCGCGCGGTGGGGCTCGTATATCGCCCCGGGCACCGTGCTGATGCCGTCGTTCGTCAACATCGGGGCGTACGTGGACACCGGGACGATGGTGGACACCTGGGCGACCGTCGGATCGGGGGCGCAGATCGGGAAGAACGTGCACCTGTCGGGCGGCGCCGGGATCGGCGGCGTGCTCGAACCGCCAGAGGCCGTGCCGGTGGTCGTCGAGGACGAGTGCATGATCGGGTCCCGCTGCATGGTCGTCGGCGGCGCGCGGGTACGCGAGGGCGCCGTGCTCGGCGCGGGCTCGATCCTGACGAAGACCACGCACGTGATCGACGTGGAGACCGGCGCGGAGCTGCCGCGGGGCGAGGTGCCGCCGTGGTCGGTCTGCGTGGGCGGCACGCGGCCGCGGCAGTTCGCCGGAGGCGAGTTCGGCATGCCCTGCGTGCTGGTGCTCCGGCGGCTGCCGGAAGGCAGCCGCCACGACAAGACGGAACTCAACGCGATCTTGCGTGACCACGGGGTAGACGCCTGACCGCGCTACCGTGGATAGGACCATGAGCCGAAACAACACACCCCGGGTCCGCCGGCAGGGACCCGTGACGCTACGCGATAAGCAGATACCGTCGACCACGACCGACCAGCGCCTGCTGGACCGGCGCGGGCCCTCGGACTGGGTGCACACCGACCCGTGGCGGGTGATGCGCATACAGGCCGAGTTCGTCGAGGGTTTCGGCCTGCTTGCCGAACTGGGGGTGGCGGTTTCGGTCTTCGGCTCGGCGCGGACGCCGCGGGGCGCCCCGGAGTACGAGCTGGCGGAGGAGATAGCGGCGGCGCTGTGCCACGCCGGCTACGCGGTGATCACCGGGGGCGGCCCCGGGATCATGGAGGCGGCGAACAAGGGCGCCGCCGAGGCGGGCGGCGTCTCGGTCGGCCTCGGCATCGAGCTGCCGCTGGAGACCGGGCTCAACGAATACGTCAACATGGGCATCGAGTTCCGCTACTTCTTCGTCAGGAAGACCGTCTTCGTCAAGTACTCGCAGGCCTTCGTCGTGCTGCCCGGCGGATTCGGCACGATGGACGAGCTGTTCGAGGCGCTGACCCTGGTCGCCACCGGGAAGATCACCAAGTTCCCGATCGTCCTGGTCGGCAGCGGTTACTGGTCGGGCCTGCTGAGCTGGCTGAAGGAGACGATGCTCGGCAGGGGGAACATCGGCGCCGACGAGCTGGCGCTGCTCCGGGTGGCCGACGAAGCCGAAGAGGTCGTCAAGATCATCAAGGAAGCCCACGGCGACCTGTCCTTCTGACCGCCGGTTCCCGCCGCGGGTGCGATTTCACTGCCGCGGCGTGGCACGATTCCTTATGTGCCTGTCGTATTGCTGATCGCCGCGGTGGCCATCCTGGCCGCCGTGGTCCTGCTCGCCGCCGGCCGCGGCGGCGAGCTGTCGGCGGAGCGGCTCGATTACGCCCCGCTTGAGCTAGGGCCCGTGTCCGCCACGGACATCGCGCTGCTCCGGCTCCCGACGGCGCTGTGGGGGTACAGCGCCCAGGCCACCGACGAGGCGATGGAGCGGATCGCCGGGGCGCTCAGGGAACGGGACGTGCGGATCGTGGCGCTCGAGCAGCTGGTCACCGACCTGAGCAAAGATCCCGCGCCGCCGCTCGGCGCCCCTTACCCGCAAGCGCGCCACCAGCGGCCCCTGCCGCCGGGCGGCGGGGGCCCCGCCGCGCCGCCGGAGCGGTCGCATGGCTGAGCCGACGGGCGGGGCGGTCCCCGGGCCCGACGGCAGGCCGCGCTGCCCGTGGAGCCTGAGCGCCCCGGAGTACATCGCCTACCACGACACCGAATGGGGCCGTCCGGTGCGCGGCGATCAGGCGATCTTCGAGCGGCTGAGCCTGGAGGCGTTCCAGTCGGGGCTGTCCTGGCTGACGATCCTGCGCAAGCGCGAGAACTTCCGGAAGGCGTTCGCCGGGTTCGACATCCCCGCGGTCGCGGCGTTCGGCCCGGACGACGTGCAGCGCCTGCTGTCCGATCCGGGCATCGTCCGGAACCGGGCGAAGATCAGCGCCGTGATCGCCAACGCCCGCGCCGCCCTGCGGCTGCCGGCCGGCCTCAGCGACCTGGTCTGGAGTTACGCCGCGGCCGGGCCGCCGCCTCCGCCGCCCCGCACGCTGGCCGACGTCCCCGCGCAGACCCCCGCGTCGAAGCGCCTGGCCGCCGAGTTGCGGCGGCACGGCTTCGTCTTCACCGGCCCGGTCACCGCGTACGCAACGATGCAAGCCTGCGGCCTGGTGAGCGATCACCTGGCCGGCTGCTTCGCCCGTGCCGCCTTACCCGCGCCGGCCGGGATCGTGACGGGGGCGCGGGGCGTACCGCTGAGCGCGCTCGCCGTCCCCGGCCTGCCTTAGCCGGGCCGCGTAGCCGGACGTGACCCGGGCCTGCGCGATTCCCAGCTCCGGGCAGATGCCGGCCAGTTCGGCGAGGATGCCGATAAGCCGCTCGTAGTCGGCACGCACGAGCTCATCGCGGATGTCGGATGCCTCCAGGTATGACCACCACAGCCTCGTCGCTGCCTCGGCCTTGGGCCGGAACTTGCCATGGCTGCGCACGAGCCGCAGATACCTGGCCGATGCTTCGGCTATCGCCTCGCGCGCCGCGGTGACGTTGCCGCAGTCGTTCAGGCATTGCGCGTAGTTGGTCAGCACATCCGCCATGTTCGGCGACAGCGAGTCCGGGGTTTGGCTCTCGGCCTCGCGCATGAGGTCAACCGATTCCTGGATGGTCTCCAGGGCCCGCTCGTACGCGCCGAGTTCGGCGTACCGGTTCGCCGCGTTCATGATCTCCATCGGCAGCCACGCTATGCCGATGTCGCTTCCTGACCGGGCCAGGGCGCGGGCTTCCCGCACAGCCCGCTCGGCGGCCCTGACGGCCTCCTTGGGCCGGCCAAGGCTCTTCAGCGCCATCGACCGAAGGCTGTAGGCGTTGCCGAGGAGCCTGTGCCGCTCCTCGGCCTCCGGGACGAAGGCGGCCATGGCGATCACCCGGGTGGTATCGCGATAGGTCTGACGAGCCTCCGGCGGCGCGAGGCGCTGCGCGCCGTAGTTGAGCATGGCGAAACCCAGGGCGCCGGTGTAGCGGTGCGGATCCCGCGTGGCCAGCCTGGAGTACTCCTTGATGAGCTCGCGCTGCACTTCGGCAACCTTGTCGTGCTGGCCGTCGTAGAACAGGCCGGCGCTGAGGAGCATTTTCAGCTCTGCCTCGACCTCGGGCTGGCGTTGCGGCTCCTGGCGGTAGCGGTCCAGGGCCGCTCGCGCCGCGCCGATCTTGAGTTCGCTGACGCGGTGCGAGGACGGCACCTCCCTGGCGGCCGCCCACAGGAAACTCCAATCGGTCACGGTGTCGATCGTGGCGAGCAGCGGACGGGTGAGGACGTGCGGATCCGGCAGGTAGGCCGCGCCCATCGCCCCTGTCAGCCAGAGCTTGTCACTGCCCTCGGCGAGGATGCCGGTGACCGTGTCCGGCATGCCGGCGTACCGGCCTGCCGCCCCGGCGGTAACGCTCAGGAGCTGCCACATCTGCTCCTCAGATGCCGCTGAGCGTGCCAGGGCGGCGGCGAGGCCGTCCTGGCTGCGCAGCGTCTGCGCGATGAAGTACTCGCCGAGCAGGTCGGGCTCCAGCGGGTTCAGCCACCCGTCTCCTGGATGGAGCTGGTTCGCCCAGTCCGCGTACTGGCCGAGTACCCGGCGGTGCTCGCCGGACAGGTCGGGCAGCCCGCCGAGCAGCTCGATCCCCTCGTCCCTGCTGGCCGCGCCGCAGCAGGTCGCCGCGGTCATGACGGCGTCCAGCAGCCGCTGACCGGTGTACGGGAGCCTGTGCGCGGTGGCGGCGTCTTCCCAGTAGTTGCGTTCGTGCGCGAGCACGCGGGACGCCGGATCCAGCCGGGCGGCGTCCTTGCCCGCCGGCCACCCCTGCTGGCGGTCCAGCAGCGTGGCCAGCGCGGTCATGTGCAGGGTGAGCGCACGAGCGTACCGGTCATGATCCAGGTCCGCCGGCGGGACGATCCCGGTGCCGTCGTAGTTCCCTGCCGCGCAGAACGCCTCGATTGCCGCACGGAACGCCGCCGCCCGGTCGCCCGGTTCGCCGTACAGCGGTGCGAGCTCATGAACCGCGCCATCCATCGCCGCCGCCACCGGCTCCGGCGCCCGTCTGAGCAGCTCGTCCCACCACTGGCCGGCACCGCGGGCCATCAGCAGCAGCCGGAGCCTGGAACCTCGGGGCCGTGGCTGCGCGAGCAGGTCCATGATGGTCCGCAGCCGTTCCGGCTGTGTCTCGGCGTAGTCCAGCGCGAGGAACGTGTCGACCGGACGCTGGAGCAGGCGCGTCAGCGATTCGTCCTGGTAGCGCGGACGGAGCCGGCCCGCTACCCAGCCCTCTCGCGCCAGCAGGGTCACCAGGTGCTGCGCGAACCGGGTCTTGCCCTGCCCGCCGGGACCGGAGCACAGCCGGACGCTCACCGTGTCGGCAGCACGTGCCCAGGCGATGAAGCCCGCCGTTTCGTCATCTCTGCCCTGGAACGGAACGACCTCGAAGCCGCTGCGCAACAGGAAGCTCGGCGGCGCGCGGCCGGGCAGTTGGTAGGACGGGACGAACAGTGCCTGGGCGTCCGGCTCGATCCGCTCCGGCTCGGAGCCTGCCGCTGCCTGATCCAGCCGCCGCAAGACCGCCTGCTGGAAGGCCCGGTCAAGTTCGGGCAGGAGTCCGCGGTCGCTCAGCAGCACCCGGTAGGACTCGCTGACCGCGCGGCGGCAGACCTGCTCCTCGGCCTCGCTCAGGTCACGCAGGTAGCCAGCGCTCCGGTTCAATACCGCCGCCGACACCCGGCCGGGGTCCATGTTCAACTCGACGATGCGCCCGGCGCCGGGGCCGTTCGCCGCCAGCACCGCTGCCGCCGCCGATAGCCCGGTCTCCAGGACCGCCGCCGGGATGGCCTCCGCCGCCGCCCATCCGCGCAATCCCCTCGTCACCTGGTCCAGCGCTGTCTGATGGGCGTCCTTGCCCGGTCCGGAGAGCCGCGCCGCGACACGTTCGATCGCGGCCTCGCCCGCGATCTGCCCGGCGCTTGCCGGCCCGCCCAGCACGGTGGCCAGGAGCACGCGAGCCACCAGCACGATGAGTTCCCCGCGTGAATCCGGCACAGGCTCACCCTCCACGGTGAAGCATAACGCCCTTCCGGGCCGATTCCGGTTTCGAGGGCGCCGGGGCGGGCGTGCTCGCCCCGGACAGCCGGCCGGTTGTGCCGGCGGGCCCGGCGGTGGCGTGCGAGAATACCCGGATGGAGCACGACGAGCCCGACATTGAGCGGCTTTTCGCACCGATTGAGCCGTCGCAGGCGTTCGGCGTCGTGCTGAGCGAGGCCCAGCAAGTGCTCTCCCACATCCGTGAGCCGGTCGACGCCGAATTGTGGGGCTCGGACATGATCGGCGCGCTGTCCGGCGGGGCGGCCGGCATGCCGGGTGTCATGACCGCGCTCACCACCTCGCTGGTGCCGGCCGCGGAGCGGACCGCCACGCCGGAGGCGCTGGCGCTGCTGCGGATCTTCGGGGCGATCGGATCGCCGGAGCTGCGGGACGCGGCCGCCGCGGCAGCGGACCGGGTGGCCGCGCTCGGCGTGGCCGACCCGGACTGGGCGGCGGTGATCGGCTCGCCCGCGGTCGGGAAGTGCTGGCACTATGGCGATGTCGGGGGCAGGCAGGAGTCAGTGACGATGAGCTTCGCCTACGGCGGCTCCGAGCACGCCCTGTCGGTGCTGATCGACCACGGGAGGGGCGGCCGGATCAGGGACGTGTGGGTGGGCGACGCCGCCGGGCTGCTCGACAGGACGTGGCTGGCCGCGGAGGACGACCCGCTGATCGTCTTCGAGACCATCGGGGCCGCGGACGCCCGCGAGCGGCTGGAGCGGGCGGTCAGCGCGGGCGAGTGCCCCGAGAAGCCAGACGAGGCCGACGACCTCGCCGCCCACCGCGCCTTGCTGCACGCCAGGCTGCGTTTCCTCGCCGCGGGTTAGCGCGCGGGCTACGGCGTGAGCGCGAGGGTCGCGCCCGCCGGGCTGAGCAGCCGGTGGTAGCCGGGCGCCCCGGGAAGCCTGGCCAGGTCGCCGCGCACCCGGCGGCGGGGCCCGTCCGGGCCGGCGAGCACGAGCCCGTCCGCGCCCGCGGCCACGAGGTCGCCGTCGTGCCGGATCAGGACCGGGCCGTCGCGTCCGGCGCTGACGGCCACCCGTCCGGCCCGCAGGCCGCCGAGGATGGCCTCCGGTTCGGCCGCGGCGCTTTCCACCCAGGTAGTAGGCGTGCCGGGCGGCGCGTCTGACCCGTGCCTGTGCCAGTCGCTGCCGCCGACCGGGATAGCCGCCGGATCCCAGGCCTGCCACCAGGCCAGCGGCGTGGTCCAGCTCAGGTCCAGCCAGCTCCAGTGCCAGACCTCGACGAGCGGCGGGCGGCGGCGCATCTGATGCAGCCAGCTCACGGGGCCCGCGATCGGGTGGTTGACCGACATCAGGCCGCCGCCGCGCTCGGCCGCCGCGAGCCAGTCGTCGGGGGCACGGCGGAAGTCGACCCAGCCGGTGTCGCCGAGGACCCCCGCGTGGCCGCGCGCGGTCGTCACCTCCTGGCCCGGGATCAGCGTGATCCCGTACCGGCGTGCCGCGGCCGGAAGTTCGGCATGGTGGCTGACCGTGTTGTGGTCGGTGACCGCGATGAAGTCCAGGCCCCGGCCGATCGCGAAGCACGCCAGCTCCGGCACGGTCATCGCGCCGTCCGAGTGCACGGTGTGCGCGTGCAGGTCGCCGGCCAGCCAGCGGCGCCCGGCCGCCGCTGGCAGTTCCCGGCGCGCGGGCCTGGCCGCGGGCGCCGGGGGCGCGGGCGCCACCGAATGGCCGGCGGTCGGCCCGCTGGACGGCTCCGCCGTGACGCGGTACCGCACACCCTCCGGCGGCACCATGTGCAGGCCGATCATCACCTGCCACAGCCCGGGTTCGATCTCGCCGGGCAGGTACCCGGGCGTCGCCGCCCCGGCGGCGATCACGAACGACTGCCGGGCACCCCCCGACCAGCCGCGGAACCCCGATGGCCCGAGGCAGCCGAGGTCAAGCACTGCCCCCGCCCGCTCGTATTCCAGTTCCACGCGCAGCGCGGCCGTCCCGGGAGCTACCTCGACCGGGAGGTAATGCCACGGCGAGGCGAACCGGTCTTCGGGCGTCCAGGTTCCCGTGTGCACGGTCAGTTCTCCCATGGTCCCAGTGTGCGGCCAGAAATCAGGTGACTTCACGGCTCTGCGGCGCTACAGTTCTGAGCTTCGCGCCCGAGCACAGAGCAAAGGAGGCCCGGTCATGCCCGCCGACGCCGGGGACGGCGAGGATCGCATCATCCGCGCCGAACGCGCCCACCTGGCCACGTCGCGCGAGTGCCTGCGCCTGAT
>Ga0209061_1002351_pt1 | contig 24579 bp, 19 predicted proteins | sample Coa_R1_10_FD_187157 | JGI IMG/M metagenome (GOLD analysis project Ga0209061, IMG submission 187157) | Surface soil microbial communities from Centralia Pennsylvania, which are recovering from an underground coalmine fire - Coalmine... | ecosystem: Environmental > Terrestrial > Soil >...
ACGACAAGGGCTTCCAGATCCGTCATCTCGAGCTCCTATCTCGAGGGGACACATGGTCTGGAGGCCCTTCTTCGTGAACAAACGGCGGGTCCCTGCCGGAACCCGCCGTTTCACATCAACCCTCTAGCCGACGCCGCAGGCGCGGGCGCTGTTCGGCCAGGGCGAGAAGCCGCGCGCCCGCCAGGCGCGGACGGCGACCCAGATCTGCTCGAGCGGGCTCCAGTGGTTGGCCGTGCCGCGGTGCCGCAGGAGCCAGCCGCCGTAGGTGGCCTGGAAGGAAAGGTCCATCTGCAGCCCTCCCCAGTAGGGACCGCCCGGGTCGGTCCAGCTTCCCTCGAAGCGGTGGATGCAGAGCCAGCCGCGCAGGGCGGGCGGATGCGTCGCGTGCCACCAGGCGGCGCGCTCGCGGCGCCGCCACCACAAGGCCTGGCGTCGCAGATCCGGCAGCGAGCGCGCGCTGAGCGAGCGCGAGACGGTGCGCGGCGGGCGTCCGTGGATCACGGTCAGCCAGCGCCGCGTACCGGTCCGGTAGGCCCGGATCCGGCTGCGCCAGTAGCGGGTCGCGCTCCGCGTGCGCCGCGCGCGGAGCGTCGCGCTGGTCGTCGTGCCAACCCAGCCGGTCCGGCCGGCGGGCGACGCGCCGGCGGAGCCGCCGGCGCCCGCCGCCGCAGTGGTTGCGCCTGCGAACGCGAGCAGCAGCCCGCAGGCCAGAATCGAGCGCCGCAATTCGTACCCCCTGGGTCGCTGGCAAGTCGGAGGCCGAGCGGGCTGCAGGACGCCCGGGGGCGGGCACCGCTCGGCGCGGCTTATGCGATCGGTCCGGCGAGGGTAGCTGGCCCGACCCGAGCCCTGCGCCGGTAGGCGGTCGCGGCGGCCTCAGCGGGAAGCGATGCGGGCCCGGCCGAGGTGCGGCAGGCGGGCGGGCGCGACGAAGCCGGCGTAGAGCAGCGCGGCGCCGATCGCGATGCCGAGCGCGCTCCCCGCAGCACCCAGGCCCGCGAGCCCGCTGCCCGTGGCTGCCGCGGCGATGCCGGCCACGATCAGCGCGTTGCCGAACGGCCGCCGGCGCAGCGAGCGCAGCGCCACCGCGACCACCGCCAGCGTGCCGAGCGCGTTGGCGACGATCGCCAGCAGGCGGGCCGGCAGGAAGGCGAGGTGATCCTGGGCCGGCGGGATCCCGTGCGGCGGGAAGGCGCCGTGCACCGGCACGGCGAGCGAGACGCCCACGGCGAGGCCCGCGTAGACGAGGGCGAGCGGCGCCGCCCGCCGCTGTCCGGCCAGGAGCAGGGAGCCGCTACCGAGCAGCGGCGCCGTCAGCAGCGCCCCGGCCGCGTAGTAGACGCGGAAGGCGCGGGCGTCCCAGCCCGCGGCCTCGCCCCAGGCGATCGCGGCGGCCGCGACGGCGTACGCCGCGAGACCGGCGGCCCAGGCTGCGAGCTCCGGCCGGCGGCTCGCCCGGTAGCGGGCCGCCAGCCGTCCGGCGAGCCGGAGGGCGAGCAGCGCGGCGGCGAAGGCGACGAGCGCGTCCACGGCCGTAGGGTAGGCGCGCCGTCCCGGCGCCGGGCCGACGGGACGCCGGGCGCGCCCGCAGCGGCGGCAAGTAGTCTCGAAGGCGTGCAGAAGCGCTACCTGTTCACGCCGGGGCCGACGCCGGTGCCGCCGGAGGTGCTCGAGGCGGTGGGCGCGCCGGTCGTCCACCACCGCAGCCCCGACTTCAAACCCGTCTACGAGCGCGTGCTCGCCCGTCTGCGGGAGGTCTGCCGCACCGAGAGCGACGTGCTGCTCTTCGCAGCCTCCGGCACCGGCGCGTTCGAGTCCGCCGTCGCCAACCTCGTCTCGCCCGGCGAGCCGCACCTCGTGGTCTCGGCCGGCAACTTCGGCGAACGCTGGGCGGCGATGCTCGCCGCCTACGGCGCGGACCTCGACGTCCTGCGCTACGCCTGGGGCGAGACGCCCGCCGCCGGCGACCTGCGCGCGCGGCTGCAAGAGCGGGAGGCCAAGGCGGTCTGGCTCGTCCACTCCGAGACCTCGACCGGCGTCGTAGCCGACGTGCGCGAGCTGGCGGCGGCGGCGAAGGAGGCCGGCTCGCTCGTCGTCGTCGACGCGGTCTCGAGCCTCGGCGCGGTGCCCTGCGAGACCGACGCGTGGGGACTCGACGTCGTCGTCTCCGGCTCCCAGAAAGCCCTGATGTGCCCACCCGGGCTCGGCCTCGCGGCCGTCTCCGAGCCGGCGCTGGCCGCCGCAGGCTCCTCGCCGCGCTTCTACTTCGACTGGCAGCGGACGCGGCGGGCCCAGCGGAAGCTCGACGCGCCGTTCACGCCGCCGGTCTCGCTCGTCGCCGGCCTCGACGTCGCGCTCGGCCTGCTGCTCGAGGAGGGGCTAGAGGCGGCCTTCGAGCGGCACGTGCGGCTGGGGAGGGCCGCCCGGGCCGGGGTGAAGGCCCTCGGTCTCGAGCTCTTCTCGCCGGACGAGGACCGAAGCGCGGTCGTGACAGCCGTGCGCGCCCCGGAGGGGATCGACTCGGGGGCGATCGTCCAGGGCGTCCGCGACCGCTTCGGCATCACGATCGCCAACGGGCAGGGCGATCTCAAGGGCAGGATCTTCCGGCTCGGCCACATCGGCTGGTTCGACGTCTTCGACATCGTCACCCAGATCGCGGCCGTCGAGCTCGTGCTCGCCGACCTCGGGGCGGCGGTCGAGCGCGGCGTCGCGGTGACCGCGGCCCTCGAGGCCTTCGCGGCCGCTCCCGCCCGGGCGTGACCGCGCGCGTGCTCGTACGGGAGGCGATCGCCGCCGCCGGCGTCGAGCTGCTTCGCTCGCGCTTCGAGGTCGACGTCGACCCGCAGAGCGCCCTAGAGGAGATCATCGGCCGCTACGACGCGATCGTCGTCCGCTCGGGCACGACCCTGACGGCCGACCTCATCGAACGTGCCGCCCGCCTGAAGGTCATCGGGCGCGCCGGAGTCGGGGTCGACAACGTCGACGTCGACGCGGCCACCCGGCGAGGGATCATCGTGGCGAACGCGCCGGAGTCGACCGTCGTCTCGGCCGCCGAGCACACGATCGGCCTCCTCGTCGCGCTGGCGCGCAACATCCCCCAGGCGCATGCCGCGCTCAAGCAGGGCCGCTGGGAGCGGAGCGCCTACGCCGGGGTCGAGCTCGCAGGCAAGACGCTCGGGGTGCTGGGCTTCGGCCGGATCGGCCAGCAGGTCGCCCAGCGGGCCCTGGGCCTGGGGATGCGAGTCGTCGCCCACGACCCCTACGTCGCCGCCGAGCGCTTCCGGGAGCTGGGGGTCGAACGGGCCGAGACAGCGCAGGCCGTGTACGCAGCCGCCGACTTCCTCAGCCTGCACCTGCCGCTGACGCCCGAGACCCGGGGCTCGCTCGACGCGGCCGCCTTCGCCGCCATGCGGGAGGGCGTGCGCCTCGTCAACGCCGCCCGCGGGCCGCTCGTGGACGAGGAGGCGCTGCTCGAGGCGCTCCGCTCCGGCAAGGTGGCCGGGGCGGCGCTCGACGTCTTCGCCGAGGAGCCCTACCGCGGACCGCTGCTCGAGCTGGACAACGTCGTCGTCACGCCGCACCTCGCGGCCTCGACCGGGGAAGCCCAGGACCGGGCGGGCGTGATCGTCGCCGAGCAGGTCGCGGCCGCCCTGGAGGGAGGCCTCGTCAGGAACGCCGTCAACATCCCGGCGATCGGGGCCGACGACCTCGAGGTGCTCGGACCATACGTGCCGCTGGCCGCCCGCCTGGGCCGCATCGCCATGGAGCTGGCCGACGGCGTGGCCGAGGAGATCGCGCTGACCGCATTCGGCGGCCTGGCCCGCTACGACACCCGGCTGCTGACCGTCGCCGCCCTGAACGGGGCCTTCCAGGGCCGTGCCGACCGGCCCGTGAACTACGTCAACGCACCCTCGATCGCGGCCGAGCGGGGGATCGAGGTGCGCGAGGAGCGCTCGCGCTCGGCGCGCGACTACACGAACCTCGTCCGGGTCGAGATCCGGTCGGGCGGCGAGCGCGTGCGGGTGGCCGGAACGACGATCGGCAGCGACCACCGGCCCTGGCTCGTGCAGGTGCTCGGCTTCGACATCGAGCTCGAGCTCGCCCCGCTGTTCGTCCTCTGCCGCTACGACGACGTGCCGGGCGTGATCGGCCGGGTGGGCACGCTGTTCGGCGAGGCGGGGATCAACATCGCCGGCATGGCCGTCTCGCGCAGCAGACGCGGCGGCAAGGCGCTGATGGCGCTGACGGTCGACTCGCGTCCGCCGGCGGAGCTCGTCGAGCGCCTGCGCGGCGAGGGCTTCGACGAGGCTCGCGTGCTCGAGCTCGGCCCGGTGGCGGGCTGAGCTGCCAGGCGCCGCGGGTCGCCGCTGCCGGCGGCGAGCCGCCGCTAGGCTGGCCGCGTGGGGCGCTGGCCGGAACCGGTCGAGCGGGTGGCGCAGGTGATGGCCCGAGCCGGGATCGAGGCCCGGCTCGAGGAGTTCCCGCAGGACACGTCGACCGCGGCGGCGGCGGCCAGGGCAGCCGGCTGCTCGCGAGCCCAGATCGTCAAGTCGCTCGTCTTCGTCTGCGACGGCCGGCCGACCCTCGTCCTCGTGCCCGGCGACCGCAGGGCCGACGAGACCAAGCTGGCTGCGGCCGTCGGCGCCCGCAGGGTGCGAGCCGCGCGCCGGGACGAGGTGCTCGCCGCCACCGGCTTCGAGCCGGGCGCCGTCGCTCCCTTCCCGGCGCCGGGCATCTCGCTCGTGCTCGTCTCGGGCGAGCTGCTCAGCCACGAGCGCGTCTGGGTTGGCGCCGGCTCCGAGCGGCACATGCTCGAGCTCGCCCCGCTCGACCTGGCGCGGCTGACGGGCGCCCGCACAGCCGACCTGACCTAGCCCTCGCACCGGCGCCGGGTGGGGGTGCGGGCCACAGCCGCGCGAGCTGGCCGGGGTAGGATTCGTCCGCCTGCCTCCGAGCGAAGGGATACAGCGCCGATGCGCGAGACGAAGAAGATCTGGATGAACGGCGAGCTCGTCGACTGGGCGGAGGCGACCATCCACGTCGGGGCACACGGGTTGCACTACGGCTCGGGCGTCTTCGAGGGGATCCGCGCGTACGAGACCGAGCGCGGCACCTCGGTGTTCCGCCTGACCGACCATCTCGAGCGGCTGCACCGCTCGGCGAAGCTCCTGTACATGGAGCTTCCGTACACGGTCGAGGAGCTACGGGCCGCGACGTGGGAGGTGATCGGAGCCAACGGCCTGCCCTCCTGCTACCTGCGGCCGATCGCCTTCTACGGCTACGGCGAGCTCGGCGTCTCGGCGCAGGGCAACCCGGTCGACGTGGCGATCATGGCCTGGCCGTGGGGCGCCTACCTCGGCGACGACGGGCTGCGCAACGGGATCCGGGTCAAGATCTCGAGCTGGCAGCGCGTCGGCCCGAACGTCATCCCGCACGTCGCGAAGGCGACCGGCGTGTACCTCAACTCGATGCTCGCGGTGAAGGAGGCCATCCGGGCCGGCTACGACGAGGCGATCCTCCTGACCGCCGAGGGCTACGTGGCCGACGGCTCCGGCGAGAGCGTGTTCGCCGTCCGCGACGGCGTCATCTACACCCCCGACCTCGCCGCCTCGATCCTCGTCGGCATCACCCGCGACTCGGTGATCCAGATCGCCCAGGACCTCGGGCACCGGGTGGTCGAGAAGCCGCTGATCCGTACCGACCTGTACCTCGCCGACGAGGTGTTCATGGTCGGCACGGCGGCGGAGGTGACCCCCATCCGCGAGGTCGACGACCAGGTGATCGGGCCGCCCGGGCCCGTGACGCTCGAGATCCAGCAGGCGTACCTCGACACCGTGCACGGCCGCAGCGAGCGCTGGCGGCAGTGGCTCGAGTACGCGCCGGCCGCCCGGCAGGCGTGAGGCAGGAGCTCGAGTCGGTCCCGCTCTCGGGGCCCTACCTCGGCGAGCGGGAGGAGGAGCTCGTGCTCGAGGTGCTCCGCTCGGGCCGGCTCTCGCTCGGGCCGATGGTCGATCGCTTCGAGGAGCTCGTCGCCGAGCGCGTCGGCGCGCCGTACGCCGCCGCCGTCTCCTCGGGCACGGCTGGCCTGCACCTGCTGGCGATCGCAGCCGGGGTCGGGCCCGGCGACGAGGTGATCACCTCGCCCTACTCCTTCGCCGCCAGCGCCAACTGCGTCCTCTACGAGGGGGCCACGCCGGTGTTCGCGGATATCGACCGACGCAGCTTGAACCTCGATCCGGCCGCCGTGGAGGCCGCAGTCAGCGAGCGGACGCGGGCGATCGTGGCGGTCGACATCTACGGCTACCCCTGCGAGCTCGCCGAGCTGCGGACGATCGCCGAGCGGCACGGGCTCGCGCTGATCGAGGACGCCTGCGAGGCCCTCGGCGCCGTCTACCGGGGCGTCCCGGTCGGCGGCCACGGGGCGTCCTGCGTCTTCGCCTTCTACCCGAACAAGCAGATCACGACCGGCGAGGGGGGCGTCGTGACCACCCACTCCGAGCAGGAGTGGCGCCTGCTCCGGTCCCTGCGCAACCAGGGGCGGCCCGAGCCGGGAGGCTGGCTGGAGCACGTCCGGCTGGGCTTCAACTACCGGCTCAGCGACCTCGCCTGCGCGCTCGGGATCGGCCAGCTCGAGCGGCTCGACGAGATCCTGGCCCTGCGCCGCGCCGCCGCCGAGCGCTACGGCCGCCTGCTGCGGGAAGCCGGCGCAGCCGTCGAGCTGCCCCGCGCCGACGACGACGAGCACACCAGGTCGTGGTTCGTCTACGTCGTCCTGCTCCCGGACGCCGCCGCGCGGGAGCGTGTGGTCTCGGCCTTCGAGCGCGAGGGGATCGGCTACAGCCGCTACCTGCCGGCCATCCACCTGCAGCCCTACATGCGCGAGCGGTTCGGCTTCCGGCCCGGCTTGTGCCCGGTGGCCGAGGACGTCAGCGCTCGCTCGCTCGCCCTGCCCTTCTCGACCGGGATCGCCGCCGCCGCCCAGGAGCGGGTGGTCGAGGTGCTGGCAGCCGCCCTGGGGTGAGATGATCGTCCGGTGAGCGACGCCCCGGCGCGGATGGTCTTCCTCGGCTTCGGCAAGTGGGCGCGCGCCGACCGCATCTACGCCCTCGAGCCGATCACGGGGGACGAGCGCGGCGGCGGCCGGCGGACGCGCGTCTGGGTGGAGGGGATCCCGGAGCCGCTCGTGGCAGCCCGCACGGAGCGAACGATCCTCCACGACATGGGCCAGGACGCAGCCGCGGCGAGCGCCGTCCTCGACGAGGCGCTCGACCTCGCCGAGCGGGTGGCGAAGGCGGTCGACGAAGGCCCGCTCGACCTGCGCGACCTCGGCCGGCGCGCCCGCCGGGTGCTCGAGCGGACGGCGGCGCCGGCCGGCGCGCCCCGCCTGTTCTAGCCGGCCTGGACCGGTGGCGGAACGGCTCGGACGCGACTTCTTCGCGCGCTCGGTGCACGAGGTGGCGCCGGAGCTGATCGGGGCGACCCTCCTCGTCGCCGGCGCCGGCGGCCGGATCGTCGAGGTCGAGGCCTACGACCAGGACGACCCGGCGAGCCACTCCTTCCGCGGCCGCACGGCGCGTACGGCGGCGATGTTCGGTCCGCCGGGGCACGCCTACGTGTACCGCTCCTACGGCGTCCACTGGTGCCTCAACCTCGTCTGCGCCGAGGACGGCCGGGCCGAGGCCGCCCTCGTGCGGGCGCTCGAGCCGACGCAGGGGCTGGAGGCGATGTGCGAGCGGCGTGGGGTCAGCGCCGCGCGCGAGCTCTGCTCGGGGCCGGGCAAGGTCTGCCAGGCGCTCGGGGTCAGCCGGGCCCACGACGGCCTGCCGCTCGACGAGCCGCCCTTCGAGCTCTGGGCGCGCGAGACGGCGCCGCCGCTCGTGGTCGGCCGGCGGATCGGCATCAGCCGCGCGACGGAGAAGCCCTGGCGCTACGGGCTCGCCGGCTCGCCCTTCCTCAGCCGCCGCTTCTAGACTCGGCGGGATGGACGAGTTCGCCCCCACGCGCCTCGCAGTCGACGTCCTGCCCCGGGAGGAGCTGCGCCGGAAGCTCGCCCGCGGCCGGCCCCTGCGCGTCAAGCTCGGCATCGACGCCACCGCGCCCGACATCCACCTCGGCTTCGCGTTCGTGCTCGACCGGCTGCGCGAGTGGCAGGACGTCGGCCACACGGTCGTCCTGATCGTCGGCGACTACACGGCCCGCATCGGCGACCCCTCCGGTCGCTCGGCAGAGCGGCCCGTGCTCGCCGACGAGGAGATCGACGCCAACGCGAGCCGGTTCGCCGAGCAGGCGTTCCGCGTCCTCGACCGCGGGCGCACCGAGGTCCGGTTCAACGGCGAGTGGCTGGGCAAGCTCGGCTACGGCGACGTGGTCCGCCTCACGCGCACCACCACGCTGGCCCGGCTCCTCGAGCGGGACGACTTCGCGAGGCGCTTCGCCGCCCAGGAGCCGATCTCGCTCTCGGAGCTCCTCTACCCGCTGATGCAAGCCTACGACTCGGTGGCGGTCGAGGCGGACGTCGAGATCGGCGGTACCGACCAGCTCTACAACCTCCTCACCGGCCGTGACGTGATGGAGCACTTCGGGCTGGAGCCGCAGGTGGTCGTCACCTATCCGCTCCTGGTCGGGCTCGACGGCGAGGTCAAGATGTCGAAGTCGAAGGGCAACTACATCGGCATCCTCGAGGCGCCGGAGGAGATGTTCGGCAAGACGATGTCGATTCCCGACCGGGCGCTACCGCAGTGGTGGAGCTTGCTCGCCGGCGAGCGCGACCATCCCGGCGACCCGCTGGAGTGGAAGCTCGCGCTCGCCCGGAGGGTGACGGCGCGCTGGCACGGGGAGGAAGGGGCGCGCGCGGCCGAGGCGCATTTCACGCGAGTGGTCCGCCGCCACGAGCCTCCCGACGAGGTGCCCGAGCAGCCTCTGCCTCCCGGTGACCCGGTACACCTGCCGGCCCTGCTCGCGGCCGCCTTCGGCTTCTCGACGAGCGAGGGCCGCCGGCTGATCGGCCAGGGTGGCGTGAAGATCGACGGCCAGACCGTGAGCGAGCTCGACGTGCCCCGCGAGCGGCTCGACCATGCGCTGCTACAGGCCGGCAAGCGGCGCTTCGTCCGGGTCGCCGGGCGCGCTTGACAGCCGGGCCGACGCTGCTACACTTCTCCGGCTGCCCGACAGGGCGGCTTGGAAAAGTCCCTGCACACGAGCGAAAACGGAGCGCCTCAGGAGGATTCCCCGCAAGAGGAAGTCCAGCAACTCCCGAGGCCTCTGGCGCGAGTCGAGGCCTTTTTCATGCCGCCCCGAAGGCCCGGTCCTTGAAAACTCAACAGCGTGCGTTTACGTCGAGACGCCGGCTGGTGGCCCGTACGGGCCCGGGCCGGCGAAGGAACCCTGTCTGGTCCTCGTTTGGGAGGACCGGCTTTGAGCGCAAGCTCGAAGTGACGAAGCTTGCTCCTTCGGGAGCAGCCACTTCTTCACGGAGAGTTTGATCCTGGCTCAGGACGAACGCTGGCGGCGCGCTTAACACATGCAAGTCGAGCGAGAACCAGGGCTTCGGCCCTGGGGACAGCGGCGAACGGGTGAGTAACACGTGGGTAATCAACCCCCGACACCGGGATAGCCCGGGGAAACCCGGATTAATACCGGATGTCCCGTCCGGCCTTCGGGCCGGCCGGAAAAGGTAGCTTCGGCCTCCGGTCGGGGACGAGCCCGCGGCGGATTAGCTTGTTGGCGGGGTAATGGCCCACCAAGGCGACGATCCGTAGCTGGTCTGAGAGGACGATCAGCCACACTGGGACTGAGACACGGCCCAGACTCCTACGGGAGGCAGCAGTGGGGAATCTTGCGCAATGGGCGAAAGCCTGACGCAGCGACGCCGCGTGAGGGAAGAAGGCCTTCGGGTTGTAAACCTCTTTCAGGAGGGACGAAGCTACTCGGGTGAACAGCCCAGAGGGTGACGGTACCTCCAGAAGAAGCCCCGGCTAACTACGTGCCAGCAGCCGCGGTAATACGTAGGGGGCTAGCGTTGTCCGGATTTATTGGGCGTAAAGAGCGTGTAGGCGGCCAGGCAGGTCCGCTGTGAAAACTCGAGGCTCAACCTCGAGAGGTCGGTGGAAACCGTCTGGCTAGAGTCCGGAAGAGGAGAGTGGAATTCCCGGTGTAGCGGTGAAATGCGCAGATATCGGGAAGAACACCCGTGGCGAAGGCGGCTCTCTGGGACGGTACTGACGCTGAGACGCGAAAGCGTGGGGAGCGAACAGGATTAGATACCCTGGTAGTCCACGCCGTAAACGATGGGCACTAGGTGTGGCGGGTGTCGACTCCCGCTGTGCCGAAGCTAACGCATTAAGTGCCCCGCCTGGGGAGTACGGCCGCAAGGCTAAAACTCAAAGGAATTGACGGGGGCCCGCACAAGCAGCGGAGCATGTGGTTTAATTCGACGCAACGCGAAGAACCTTACCAGGGCTTGACATGCACTGGAAAGCCGTAGAAATACGGCCTCCCTTCGGGGCCAGTGCACAGGTGGTGCATGGCTGTCGTCAGCTCGTGTCGTGAGATGTTGGGTTAAGTCCCGCAACGAGCGCAACCCCTGTCCCATGTTGCCAGCGTGAAAGACGGGGACTCATGGGAGACTGCCGGTGACAAATCGGAGGAAGGTGGGGTCGAAGTCAAGTCATCATGCCCCTTATGCTCTGGGCTACACACGTGCTACATTGGCCGGTACAAAGGGCTGCAAACTCGCGAGAGGGAGCGAATCCCAAAAAGCCGGTCTCGGTTCGGATTGGAGGCTGAAACTCGCCTCCATGAAGGCGGAGTTGCTAGTAATCGCGGATCAGCAACGCCGCGGTGAATATGTTCCCGGGCCTTGTACACACCGCCCGTCACACCACGAAAGTCGGCAATACCCGAAGCCGGTGGCCTAACCCGCAAGGGAGGGAGCCGTCGAAGGTAGGGTCGATGATTGGGGTGAAGTCGTAACAAGGTAGCCGTAGCGGAAGCTGCGGCTGGATCACCTCCTTTCTAGGGATGCCGGAGCTCTTGCACTCCGGCAGGCGCCGGCGCCGTCGATGGCCATGGCCGTCCGGACCGTCGGCTCGCCTGGAACGAACGTCGACCTCGGCGTCGCACGCTGTTGAGTTTTGAGGGACCGGGCGTCGGTCGGCGCGGACCTTGAAAACTCCATAGCGACATCTATACCGGTGTTCTTCTTGATCAAGAGAACAAGGGCACACGGTGGATGCCTTGGCACCGAGAGCCGATGAAGGACGTGGGCGGCTGCGATAAGCCCGGGGGAGGAGCTGACCATCCTGCGATCCCGGGATCTCCGAATGAGGAAACTCACCGCTGGTAATGCGGCGGTACCCGTACCTGAATCCATAGGGTGCGGGGGGTAAGCCGGCGAACTGAAACATCTAAGTAGCCGGAGGAAAGGAAAGAAACCTCGACTCCCTTAGTAGTGGCGAGCGAACAGGGATCAGCCCAAACCTGCGCGACGCGATAGGCGGCAGCCGTTGTCGCGCGGGGGTTGAAGGGCTCGTCGTGATCCGTCTGCCGGCGGGTCGGGAAGTTACAAAGTCGTGCGCTAGCCGAAGCGGATGGAAAGCCGCACCACAGAGGGTAAGAGTCCCGTACGCGAAAGCGCGCGACCTTCCTCGACGAGCTCCTGAGTACGGCCGGGCACGGGAAACCCGGTCGGAACCCGCGGGGACCACCCCGCAAGGCTAAGTACTCCTCGGTGACCGATAGTGAACTAGTACCGTGAGGGAAAGGTGAAAAGTACCCCGGAAGGGGAGTGAAATAGTACCTGAAACCGTGTGCTTACAAGCGGTCGGAGCGGAGTGATCCGTGACGGCGTGCCTTTTGCATAATGAGCCAGCGAGTTAGTCTTCCACGGCGAGGTTAAGGAAACGGAGCCGTAGCGAAAGCGAGTCTGAACAGGGCGATTGAGTCGTGGGAGCTAGACCCGAAACTGAGTGATCTACCCATGGCCAGGTTGAAGCGGGGGTAAGACCTCGTGGAGGACCGAACCCACGTCGGTTGAAAACGGCGGGGATGAGCTGTGGGTCGGAGTGAAAGGCTAATCAAACTCAGAGATATCTGGTTCTCCCCGAAATATATTTAGGTATAGCGTCACGCGTTCAGCGGCGGTTGTAGAGCACTGTTTGGCCTAGGGGGCCTACCAGCTTACCGAAGTCAGGCAAACTCCGAATGCCGTCGCTCCAGAGCGTGGCAGTCAGAGTACGGGGGATAAGCTTCGTGCTCGAGAGGGAAACAGCCCGGACCGTCGGCTAAGGTCCCTAATTCCATGCTAAGTGGGAAACGATGTCCGATTGCAGAGACAACCAGGATGTTGGCTTAGAAGCAGCCATCATTCAAAGAGTGCGTAATAGCTCACTGGTCAAGTGGTCGGGCGCGGACAATGTAACGGGGCTCAAGCATGGAACCGAAGCCACGGACTTCACGCTTTGCGTGGAGTGGTAGGGGAGCGTTCCCAGGGCGGAGAAGCGGCAGCGTGAGCTTGCCGTGGAGCGCTGGGAAGCGAGAATGCTGGCATGAGTAACGAAAGGCGAGTGAGAAACTCGCCCGCCGAAATGCCCAAGGGTTCCTGAGTAAAGCTAATCTACTCAGGGTTAGTCGGGACCTAAGCCGAGGCCGACAGGCGTAGGCGATGGCCAACAGGTTGATATTCCTGTACCACGTCCCAACCGCTATCACCGATGGGGGGACGAGGTAGGCTAGGGCAACCCAGGCGTTGGTCGACCTGGGACAACCGCGTAGGGTGGTCGGTAGGAAAATCCGCCGGCCGACGAGCCTGAGACGGGACGTCGAGGCCCCTCGGGGCCGAAGTGCCTGAAGCCATGCCTCCGAGAAAAGCCTCTAGGGAGGTTGGACGTGCCCGTACCAAAACCGACACAGGTGGGCAGGTAGAGCATACCAAGGCGATCGGAAGAACCCTCGTTAAGGAACTCGGCAAAATGGTCCCGTAACTTCGGGAGAAGGGACGCCCCGGTAGAGTGATGCTCCTCGCGAGCTCAGCTCGAGGGGGCCGCAGTGAAACGGCCCAAGCGACTGTTTACCAAAAACACAGGTCTCTGCGAAGTCGCAAGACGACGTATAGGGGCTGACTCCTGCCCGGTGCCGGAAGGTCACGAGGAGAGGTTAGCCTTCGGGCGAAGCCTTGAATCCAAGCCCCGGTAAACGGCGGCGGTAACTATAACCGTCCTAAGGTAGCGAAATTCCTTGTCGGGTAAGTTCCGACCTGCACGAATGGAGTAACGACTTGGGCGCTGTCTCAACGAGGGATCCGGTGAAATTGTAGTTTCGGTGAAGATGCCGAATACCCGTGGTTGGACGGAAAGACCCCGTGAACCTTTACTACAGCTTGACGTTGGAGTCTGGGGTACGTTGTCCAGGATAGGTGGGAGGCTGTGAAGCGGGGACGCCAGTCCTCGTGGAGCCGACCTTGGGATACCACCCTTCGTGTTCTGGGCTTCTAACCCGCTGCCGTGATCCGGGGCGGGAACAGCGTCAGGTGGGTAGTTTGACTGGGGCGGTCGCCTCCTAAAACGTAACGGAGGCGCGCAAAGGTTCCCTCAGCACGGTTGGAAATCGTGCGCAGAGTGCAAAGGCATAAGGGAGCTTGACTGCGAGACAGACATGTCGAGCAGGTGCGAAAGCAGGCCTTAGTGATCCGGCGGTAACTAGTGGACGTGCCGTCGGTCAACGGACAAAAGGTACTCCGGGGATAACAGGCTTATCCTTCCCAAGAGTCCACATCGACGGAAGGGTTTGGCACCTCGATGTCGGCTCGTCGCATCCTGGGGCTGGAGCAGGTCCCAAGGGTTGGGCTGTTCGCCCATTAAAGCCGGTACGCGAGCTGGGTTCAGAACGTCGTGAGACAGTTCGGTCCCTATCCACCACGGGCGCTGGAGCTTTGAGAGGAGTCGTCTCTAGTACGAGAGGACCGAGACGAACGGACCTCTGGTGTATCAGTCGTCGTGCCAACGGCGCTGCTGATTAGCCACGTCTGGATGGGATAACCGCTGAAAGCATCTAAGCGGGAAGCCCACCTCGAGATGAGAGCTCCCATCCCCTTCGAGGGAGTAAGGGCGGTCGGAGACCACGACCTCGATAGGCGGGACGTGCAAGCGCAGCGATGCGTTCAGCGGACCCGTACTAATCGCCCGAGGTCTTGATCTGAACGCCGGTTCGGAGTCGCTATGGAGTTTTGAGGGCCCGCGCTCGCCGGCGCGCCCTTGACAGTTCGGCGGTCATACCGGCAGGGAGACACCTCTTCCCATTCCGAACAGAGAAGTTAAGCCTGCCAGGGCCGATGGTACTCGGAGGGAGACCTCCCGGGAGAGTAGGTCGCCGCCGATCTTCCTTCGCGGAGGGGCCGCGTGCGCGGCCCTTCCCGTGCTGTGCTACGCGGCGAGGTCGCTGCGCAGCCTCTCGCGCCAGGCGGGATCGAGCGCGCGCAGCCTGCGCACCCGTTCGTCGACCGGCGGATGCGTCGCGAACAGCGCCCCGAGCCCGCGCTCCGCGAAGGGGTTGATCGTGAACAGCGGCTCGCTCGCGGGACTCGCCGCGAACTCGACGAGCTCGGCGGCGTGCTCGAGGCGGAGCAGGGCGTCCGCGAGCCCGTGCGGCGAGTCGCACAGGCGGGCGGCCAGGCGGTCGGCGGCGAACTCGCGCTTCGGCGAGACGAGCAGGTGGACGCAGGCCGCGGCCACCGGCCCGAGCACGACGAGCAGCGCCCGTTCCAGCCAGCCGCCGAGCCGGCTCGCCTCGAGCAGGACCGCCGCTGCGACCGTCGCCGCCGTCTGTACCTGCACGTCCCGCAGCCGGACGTGCGCCAGCTCGTGGGCGAGCACGCCCTCGAGCTCGGCGGGCGTGCAGGCGGAGATGCAGCCCCTGCTCACGGCGATCGCCGAGCTGCGGAGGCCCCTGCCCGTAGAGGCTGCGATCGGGAGGCCGTCCGGGATCAGGTACAGACGCGGCGTCGCGATCCCGGCCCGGGCGGCCAGCCGTTCGACCGTCGAGTGCAGAAGCGGAGCCTCCGCCAGCGGCAGCTCCCGCGCCCCGATCATCCCCAGCACCGCGCGGTCGAACGTCCAGTAGGCGCCGGCGGCGAGCAGGAGGGCGCAGAAGACGAAGACGGAGAGGAGCCGCACCCCGCCGAGCGCCCAGCCGAGCAGGGCGAGCACGGCAGCCAGCGCCAGCGCCAGGAGCCACGACTTGACGACGTTGCGCAGCCCGAGCAGCACGGCGACCGGCCGCCCCTCCTCAGCGGTCGTCGTCGGCGCCGCTCTCGTCCTGCCCGTCGTCGAGCAGCCCGCGCGGCGGCCAGTCCTCGTTCTGCGGCGCGTCGCAGCGGCTCGAGCAGTGGAGCGACGCGATGTTCTGGAGCGGGACGAGGATGTGGCCGTTGAGCTCGATGTGCGGCACCTCGTCCACGTAGCAGTACGCCGTGAGGACGCCCTCCTGGTACTCGCCGCCGAAGAGGGCGACCTCGACCTGCTCGCCCTTGTACTTGCTCGTGTAGTCCTCCACTCGGCCGTGAGCGTAGCCGACCTCGGCCGGCGCGGCGCCGCGGGCTCCTGCCTCCGCGAGCCGCCTCTCAGGTGAGGGCTCGCAGGACGCCGTCCTGGCAGGAGCACAGCCAGCGTCCGCAGTTCTCCACGACCGGGAGCGCCACCCCCAGGGTGGCGGCCTGGACGCGGCGGATCGAGCCGCCGTGGGTGACGACGACGACCCGTCCCGCTGGGTGCCGGGCGGAGATGCGACGCAGCGCGGCGAGCATCCGCTGCTGGTGGTCGGCGGCGGACTCCGCGACGAGCTCGACCCGCTCGCGCTCGGCCGGCGTCAGCCCTTCCCAGGTGCCCCAGTCCCGCTCGCGCAGGCCGGGGTCGAGGACGACCGGCAGCCCGAGCCTGGCGGCGACGATCTCCGCGGTCTCGCGCGAACGGGCGAGGTCGCTCGCGTAGATCGCCTCGACCCGCTCGGCCGCGAGCTCGTCGGCGAGCCGGCGCGCCTGGCGTCTCCCCGCCTCGCTCAGCGGCCGGTCGGTCTGGCCCTGCAGCCGGCCGTCCGCGTTCCAGTCGGTCTCGCCGTGGCGCACCAGCACCAGGGTCGTGGTCACGACCGACTACGCTAGTCGGCCGTGGATCTCGGCCTCGCCGACAGCGTCTGCCTCGTCACCGGGTCCACGAGCGGGATCGGCCTGGAGACCGCGCGCCTCCTGCGCGCCGAGGGCGCGACGGTCGTGACCACGGGCCGCAGCGGCGGGGACGTCCCCGCCGACCTCTCGCGGCCCGGCGAGCCGGAGCGGGTCGTCGAGGAGACGCTCGAACGGCACGGCCGGCTCGACGTGCTGGTCAACAACGTCGGCTACAGCGAGATCCGGCGGCTCGAGGACGTGACCGACGCCCTCTGGCAGGCGTCGTTCGAGATCAACCTGATGAGCGCCGTGCGCGCCACCCGGGCCGCGCTGCCGCGGATGCGGGAGCAGGGCGCCGGGGCGATCGTCAACGTCTCCTCCACGGCGGCCAAGCGCCCCTCGACCGGGATGCCCGACTACTCGGTGATGAAGGCCGCGCTCCTGTCCTTCTCGCGACTGGTCGCCGACCTCTACGCCAAGGACGGCGTCCGCTGCAACGCGGTCACGCCGGGGCCGACCGCGACCCGGGCCTGGCTCGGCGAGGGCGGCCTCGCCGACCAGCAGGGCGAGCGCGCGGAGGTGCTGGCGAAGGTCGCCCGCGGCCGTCCGCTGGGGCGGCTCGCCCAGCCGGAGGAGATCGCCGCCGTGATTGCCTTCCTCTGCTCGCCCCGCGCGAGCTACGTGACGGGCGCGGCCTGGAGCGCCGACGGCGGCACGGTGCCGATCATCCTCTAGGAGCGGGCGACGCCGTCGCGGCCCGCTACTACGCTGCGGGGGATGCCCGACCCGGCCGGTCAGGTGGCGGAGACGTTCGCCGCCCTCGTACGCGAGCACGAGGAGGGATGGCTGTCGCCGCTCGCCGTCCGCTCGTACGAGACGCGCGGGCGCGAGGAGCCGGAGGAGGAGTGCCGCCTGCGAACGCCGTTCCAGCGTGACCGGGACCGGATCGTGCACTGCAAGGCGTTCCGGCGCCTGCGGCACAAGACCCAGGTCTTCGTCGACCCCGAGGGAGACCACTTCCGCACCCGTCTCACCCACACCCTGGAGGCCGCCGGGATCGCGCGCGGCGTCGCCCGCGCCCTGCGTCTGAACGAGGACCTGACCGAGGCGATCGGGCTGGGACACGACCTCGGGCATCCACCGTTCGGCCACGCCGGCGAGGAGGCGCTCGACCTGCTGCTGCGCGAGCGGGGCGGCGCGGGCTTCCGGCACAACGAGCACTCCCTGCGCGTCGTGGAGCGGCTGGAGCGCGACGGCCGCGGCCTCAACCTGACCTGGGAGGTGCGGGACGGGATCCTCAAGCACACGGGCCCGCTCGAGCCCGAGACGCTCGAAGGCCGGATCGTGCGCATCGTCGACCGCTTCGCCTACATCAACCACGACATCGACGACGCGCTGCGGGCCGGCCTGCTCACCCCGGCCGACCTGCCGCCCGAGCCGATCGCGCTGCTCGGCGAGAGCGGCCCGCGCCGAATCGACGTCCTCGTCCACGACCTGGTGGAGACCTCGGCCCGGGCGGGCGACATCGTCCAGAGCAGCGAGGTTGCCGAGGCGATGCTCGCCCTGCGCGCCTTCATGTTCGAGCGGGTCTACCTCGTCCAGGACCACGCCCCCGCTCGCGCGGCGGTGCGGCGGATCTTCGAGGAGCTGGTCGACGAGCGGGGGCTGGGCCTCGAGGCGGCGACCGACTACCTGGCGGGGATGACCGACCGCTTCGCCCTCGCCTACGCCGCCGAGCTCGGCTGAAGCGCGATGGGGCGGATCAAGGACGAGTCGGTGGAGCGGGTCAAGGCGGCGGCCGAGATCCTGCCGCTGGTCGAAGACGTGGTCCGGCTGCGCAAGTCCGGGAGCACGTACAAGGGGCTCTGCCCGTTCCACCAGGAGCGGACGCCGAGCTTCACCGTCTCGCCCGCCCGCGGCACGTTCAAGTGCTTCGGCTGCGGTGAGGGCGGCGACGCGATCAGCTTCGTGCAGAAGACGGAGAACGTCGACTTCGTCGGCGCGATCGAGCTCCTGGCGCGCCGCTTCGGGGTCGAGCTCGAGTACGAGGAAGCCTCGCCCGCGCAGGAGCGCAGACGGCGGCGAGGCGAGCGGCTGCAGGCGTTGCTGGAGCGGGCAGCCGAGTTCTACGCCCGGGTGCTCTGGGAGGCGCCGGCGGGCGAGCAGGCGCGCGCCTACCTCGCCTCCCGCGGCCTCCGCGAGGAGATCTGCCGCGCCTTTCGGCTCGGCTACGCCCCGGGTGGGGCGCGCCTCTGCTCGCGTGCGCGACAGGAGGGCTACACGGAGGAGGAGTTGCTCGCCAGCGGGCTCGCCAACCGGCGCGGCAACGACTACTTCCAGCGCCGCGTCGTCTTCCCGCTCACCGACGCGCGCGGCCGCGTGCGCGGCTTCCAGGCTCGCCGGCTGCACGACGACGACCCGCTGCAGGCGAAGTACGTCAACTCGCCGGAGGGGGAGCTGTTTCGCAAGGGCGACCTCCTCTACGGCCTCGACAGCGCGCGCCAGGCGATCGCTCGCGAGGACCGGGCGGTCGTGGTCGAGGGAAACACCGACGTGCTCGCCCTCCGCCAGGCGGGCTTCGCCCCGGTCGTCGCGTCGATGGGCACGGCCCTGACCGAGGCGCAGCTGCGCGAGCTGGCCCGCCTGACGAGGCGGCTGTTCCTCTGCTTCGACGCCGACGCCGCCGGCCAGGAGGCGACCCTGCGCGGCATGGAGCTCGCCGTGCGGGGCGGTTTCTCGGTTCGGGTCGTGCCGCTCCCTCCCGGCACCGACCCCGCGGACGACCCGGCCGTCTTCCGCGAGCGGCTGGCCGCGCCCGTCAGCTACCCGGTGCACCGGGTCCGGCTCGAGCACGCGCGAGCAAGGGACCGCGAAAGCGCGTTCGCCGCCATCCGCGCCTTCCTCAGCGCCCTGCCCGACTCGCCCGAGCACCTGGAGGCGATCCGGGTCGCGGCCGACCTCCTCGACCTTCCGCCCGAGACGCAGTCGGGCCTCGCGCCGGCCCGCGGCAGCGCCCGCACGGCCGGCGTGCTCTCGCCCCGCTTGCTCGACGCGGGGCGGCGGCTCGAGCGGAGCGCCCTCGCCGGCGTGGCGGCCCACGAGTCGCTGCGTACGGAGCTCGCGCTGCTCGGGCCCGAGCACTTCGACGACGAGCTGCACCGCCGCGCCCGCGCCTACCTGCTCGGGGAAGCGGCGGCCGACGGCGAGCTGACGGCGTTCCTGGCGGAGCTCTACGCCCGCTCCGACGAGGAGGAGATCACGCTCGAGACGGCGACCCAGCTCCTGCTCCGCCTGCGCGAGCGCAGGCTGGAGCGCGAGCTCGCGGACGCCGACGGCGAGCGGCTCGTCCAGCTCCAGCAGCGGCTGGCGGCGCTTCGCGAGGAGATCCGGGCCTTCGCCTAGGGCCCGGCTGGGGCGGCCGGTACACTGGGCCGGCCGTCCGGGGTAGCTCAACGGTAGAGCATCCGGCTGTTAACCGGAGGGTTGTGGGTTCGAGTCCCACCCCCGGAGCTGACGGGAGGGAAGCCGATCGCGGAGAGGATTCTGATCGAGCGCCGGTTTCGGGGCCCGGCGCGGTCGGCGAACGGCGGCTACACGTGCGGTCTCCTGGCCGAGCACGTCGCCGCCGAGGTGGTGGAGGTGACGCTTCGCCGGCCGCCGCCGCTCGAGGTCCCGCTCCTGCTCGTGCGGGAGGCCGGAGGCGTGGTCCGCCTCCTGCAGGCGGCGGAGCTCGTAGCCGAAGCCCGGCCGGCGGCGCTCGAGCTCGAGCCGCCGGCCCCGCCGCCGTCGTTCGCCGAGGCGACGCGGCTGTCCGCCGCCCGGGGGGACGACCCCGACCACCCCTTTCCCGGCTGCGTCGTCTGCGGGCCGGCGCGGGAGCAGGGAGACGGCTTGCGGCTGCGCCCGGCGCCGCTCGGCGACGGCCGCGTGGCGGCTCCCTGGCGGGTCGAGCCGCCGTTCGCGGGCCGGCGCTTCGCGTGGGCGGCGCTCGACTGCCCGGGGGGCTGGGCGGTGCAGCCGGACGGGAGCCGCGGCCTCAGCGTCCTCGGCCGCCTGACGGCGCGGGTGCTCGAGCCTCCCCGGCCTGGGGACGAGTGCGTGGTCGTGGGCTGGCCGCTCGGCGCCGAGGGCCGCAAGCGGCAGGCGGGGACGGCGCTCTACCGGGGGAACAGCCTGCTCGCGCTCGGCCGTGCCGTCTGGTTCACCGTCGACGACGCGCTGCGCGACCCGGTCACCCCGCCGGCGCCCGTGCCGGCATGAGCGGCGACCCTCTCGGCGAGCTGCTGCGCCGCCTGGGGGAGATCTCCGACCTGGAGCGGACCGCCAGCCTGCTCGCCTGGGACGAGGAGACGACGATGCCGCCGCTCGGCGCCGCCGCCCGCGCCGAGCAGCGGGCGACCCTGGCCCGCGTCGCGCACGAGCGCGCGAGCGCTCCCCGGCTCGGGGAGCTGCTGGAGGAGCTGCGCGAGCTGGAAGCGGCGCTCGAGCCGGAGACGTTCGAGGCGAGCGTCGTCCGCGTCGCCCGCCGCGACTACGAGAAGGCGCGGCGCGTTCCCGCCGAGCTGCGCGCGGAGCTGACCCGGGCCGCCTCGCTCGGCTACCGCGCGTGGCTCGCGGCTCGCGAGGAAGGCGACTACGCGCGCTTTCGTCCCCATCTGGAACGGCGGCTGGCGCTGGTGCGCGAATACGTCGCCTGCCACGAGCCGTACGACGATCCCTACGACGTCCTGCTCGACGACCACGAGCCGGGGATGCGCACCTCGGAGGTGGAACGGGTCTTCGCCCGCCTCGCGCCCGAGCTCGTGGCTCTCGTCGCCGAGGCCGGCGAGCCGTCCGGCGCAGGCTGCCTGCACGGCGAGTTCCCGCCCGAGCGGCAGCGGGCGTTCGCGCTCGAGCTGCTCAGGCGCTTCGGGCTGGACGACCGAGCCTGGCGGCTCGACGACACCGTCCACCCGTTCGAGGTCTCGCTCTCGCCGGGAGACGTCCGGCTCGCCACCCGCTTCCAGCCGGACAGCCTCCAGGGCATCTTCTCGTGCCTCCACGAGTTCGGGCACGGCCTCTACGAGCGCCAGATCGACGAGCGGTTCGCCCGCACCCCGCTCGCGGCGGGCGCCTCCTCCGCCTGGCACGAGTCGCAGAGCCGCCTCTGGGAGAACCTCGTCGGGCGCCGGCTCTCGACGTGGCGCTTCTTCTACCCGCGGCTGCAGGCCGCCTTCCCCGAACGCCTGGCCTCGGTTCCGCTCCGGCGCTTCCACCGGGCGGTGAACCGGATCGCCCCGAGCGCCGTCCGGGTCGACGCCGACGAGGTCACGTACTCGTTGCACATCATCCAGCGCTTCGAGCTCGAGCGAGCGCTGCTGGCCGGCTCGCTCGCGCCCGCCGACCTGCCCGACGCCTTCGACGCCAAGCTCTACGCCTACCTCGGCGTCCGGCCCGCCGGGCTCTCCGACGGCGTGCTGCAGGACGTCCACTGGGCGGATTCGAGCTTCGGCTACTTCCCCACCTACGCCCTCGGCAACGTCGTCGCCGCCCAGCTCTGGCAGCGCGCCGCGAGCGAGCTCGGCGACCTGGACGCGCAGTTCGAGCGGGGCGAGTTCCGCCCGCTGCGCGAGTGGCTGGGCGAGCGCGTGCACCGTTTCGGTCGCGTGTTCGAGCCGCTGCGGTTGCTCGAGCGGGTGGTGGGCGGCCCGCTCGATCCCGAGCCCTACCTCGCCTACCTGCGGGGCAAGGTGCGCGACCTGCGGGAGGGTGCCGCCTGAGCCCGGTACGGGCCCGCGGTGCTGCGCTAGACTCGCGTCGTGAGCTGGCTGTACATCGCCTTGCTCGCGGTTGCCGTCTTGCTCGTCGCCGGCGCCGAGTGGCCGAGGCTCGAGGACCGCTTCGGGCTCGAGTCACGGCGCCGCAGGCAGCGTGCGAGGCGGAAGGCGGGCCTGCGCGTCGTGCGGGACGACGAGGCGGACGAGTTCGCGGCGAGCGTCGAGCGGGATCTGGCGAACCTGCCTACGATCGACGACCGCGAACGCCGCAACGGCTAGCGGCGCAGCCGCACGGTCGTGCGGAGGACGCTCGTGTTCGGAAGCACGGGCCCGACGTCCTCCATGTTCTTCGTCTCCTGGTAGTCGGAGGCGGTGACGGACACCTGGACGGCGCCCGCCGGCAGCCCGGCGGTGCCGATCGCGAGGATGCCGTCCTCGTACGTGAACGCGACCGGCGCTCCGCGCAGCCTCGCCTGCAGGGAACGCGGGTCGACCCCCGACCCGGAGTCCCGCACGGAGAAGCGGATCGGGTGGCCGGCGCGGACCGTCCGGTCGAGCAGCCGGATCGTGGGCGGTGTCGTGTCGTCGACCCAGAAGCGGAACGTGAAGGGGCCCGGCCGTGCGCCGGTCGGCGTGTCGAAGACGATCTCGTAGGTGCCGGGGTCGGGCAGCACCGCTCCGACCACCGGCTCCGCTCGGCCCAGCCCCTGGTAGGGGTTCAGGCTCACCGGCAGGCCGGCATAGCCGACGACGCGGTTCTCGTCGTCCCCGGTCGCGAGGCGCGGCGAGACACGGACGCCGGCGGCGTGGCCGGTCACCACCACCCCGAGGTTCGCCACCGGCCGGCGCAGGGTGAAGCGGAAGACCTGCTCGGGGCCGCCGAGCCTCGTCGGCACGCCGGGGGCGAGGCCGCCGGTCGGGTAGCGGTACGAGGAGACCCGCGCCGGCTGGCCTGCGGTGTCGCCGTGGTAGACGCCAGGCCCGGGAAGCGTCCGCTGCGGGTCGCGCGCAAGCTGCGGCACCTCGACGTGGAACCAGAACGGCACCCTGCGCACCTCGGCGCCGCGCGTGAGCACGACGAAGCCGGTCCCGTCGCCCGCCTGCGCCTGCGCCGAGACGGTCAGCCGCACCGTCAGCGAGCTGCCGGCGACGAGCGCCTGCGGCTGGGCCGTCACCGTCGCCCCGCTCGGGAGCGACTGCGCGGCGACCGACACGCTCCAGGGCGCGCTGCCGCCGCCCGCGTCGGCGGTGGCGAGCGCCAAGCTGCCCGAGAACCCGCGGCGGACGAGGCCGAAGCCGAGGAACGTGGGGGAGGTGAAGACGAGCGGCTGGTCGGCCGCGGCGAGGTCGATGCGCCCGCCGCCCTCACGCAGCGTCGACACCTCGCCGGTCGTGCCGCTGGGATGCACCGGGACGCCGGTCGAGGTCAGCGCCGACTTGATCTCCGCCACCGTCCACCCCGGGTGGCGCTGCAGCAGCAGGGCGGCGCCGCCGGCGACGTGCGGCGTCGCCATGCTCGTCCCGTCCCACGCCTGCCACGCGTCCGGCGGCACCGAGGAGAGGACGTCGACACCGGGCGCGGTTACGTCCGGCTTCGGCAGGAGCGACACGGGCGTCGGTCCGGCCGACGAGAACGAGGCCGCGACGTCGGGCCGGGTGCCGTCGCCGCCCTCGGTCGACGCTCCGACGGTGATCGCCGCGGGCGCGTTCGCCGGTGACCCGATCGACCCCTGGCCGGCGAGCTGGAAGTCGTTTCCGGCCGCGACGACCGGCACGACACCGGCCGCCGCCGCGTTGTCGAGCGCCTGGACGACGATGTCGCGGCGCGGGTCGATCTCCGGCTCGCCGAGCGAGAGGTTGACGACGTTCATCCCGTCCGCCACCGCTTGGTCGATCGCCTTCGCGATCTCGGGCGAGTTGCCGTCCAGCCCGTAGTCCCTGGTCGGCACGGTCAGGGCCTTGTAGTTGCCCAGGTACGCCTTGGGGGCGACGCCCGAGACGGTGGGCCCGCCCGGCGAGATCGGCGTCGCGTAGTCGCCGGCGGCGATCCCGGCCACGTGCGTGGCGTGGTCGGAGTAGAGCGGGTCGAACGGCCGGTCGGCGTACTTCCAGTGCGTCGAGGGGGAGGGGAAGGCGCGCGCGACGATCACCTTCGCCGTCGTGTAGGCGGTGTTCCCCTTGGGGAACCCGGGCGGATACGAGAAGCCGGCGGGCGAGAAGAACGGGTGCGCCTGGTCGATCCCGTCGTCGATGATCCCGATCTTGATGCCCTGCCCGGCGGTGGCGAGGTCCGGTCCCCAGAGGGCAGGGGCGCCGATCAGCTCCGGCCCTCGGTTGAGCCGCGCCGCCGCGGCGTGCGTGGCGGCGGCGGCGGGTCGGGCGTCGCGGAGGGCGTGGTAGGTGACCGTCGGCCAGACGGTCGCGCCCGGCAGCCGCTGCAGGCGAGCGAGATCGGCTGCCGGCAGGACGACCGATACGCCGTCGAGCACGACCCCGTAGCGCCAGCGGACCCGAGCCGCAGGAATCGCCGCCGCCAGCCGAGCCGCGAACGTCCGCTGGGCCGCGGCCAGCGTACGCAGGTACGAGACGGCGGCGGGGGCGCGGACGTCGAGCGCGTGGTCGCGCCGGACCGCGGCCAGCGTCCGGTCGTCTCCGGCAGCGAGCGCGAGC
>Ga0209061_1002352_pt1 | contig 24574 bp, 21 predicted proteins | sample Coa_R1_10_FD_187157 | JGI IMG/M metagenome (GOLD analysis project Ga0209061, IMG submission 187157) | Surface soil microbial communities from Centralia Pennsylvania, which are recovering from an underground coalmine fire - Coalmine... | ecosystem: Environmental > Terrestrial > Soil >...
GGTGTTTGCTGAAACGGCTGCGGTAGCGCGGAAGCACCGCTTGGGAGACTTGCAGGGCGATCCGAGCGAAGGGCAGGAGTCCGACTTCGGCCATCGCACCTCCTGCCTCGATAGCAAACAACAGTTTCGAACGGTCGGATATCTCCAATTTTCATTGGTGTAGTGAGGATGTCAACAGAGCCAGGGCGTTTCAAGCCACTATAGCGACGCGCGCCGCAAAGCTCAATGAAAGTCGCGGTTCTGGTTTGCTAGGCGTAAACAACCGATTCGGTTTCCGGCAATGAGCGATTGATGCTGGTCAAGGCTAGGCGCGGAAAAAGCGGTTCATGACGAAGTCGCTGGTAATGGTCTCGCCGCTTAGGACCATGGCGAGCAGTTCGCCTCCCAGAACCTCCGGGGCGATAACGATGTCAGCTTGCACAAGCTTGATGCGTTCCATGTGCTTGCTGTCGTTGATGGCGACCACCGTTTTTGCCTTGCCTTTCAGTTCCTTTACCGCGAGAACGATGAATGCGTTATCCGAGTCGTCGGCGCGCATGGCGAGCACGGCCTGCGCTTGATCGGCGCACGCCTTGCGCAAGGTTTCGAGGCTGTTGGCGTCGCCGATCAGAAGATCGTTCGGGTCGATATCGCCGGATACCGGCGGATGTGGCATCACCAGGACGACTTCCTGGTTGCGCTTCTTGAACTCGCGGTAGGTGTTGTAGGCCAGCGGGGTTGCGCCGATCACGATGAAATGGTTGGTTCGCTTCACGCGTTTCTCCTTCGGTTTGGTGATGCGAGCGATCATCGGGCCGGCAATGGCGGTAACGGAAGTGGCGAAAACAGCAAGGCCGAGAAACATCACCGAGACGGCGAATAAGCGCGCCTCGACTGTCTTCGGCGTAATATCGCCATAACCGACCGTGCTCATGGTCACCACGGAATAGTAAAAGCCGGTGACGAGATCCTTGATGGGCGGCGAAAATTGCGCACCAAGGTAGAGGCTTCCGAAGACGGCGTAGATCAGTAGCAGCAGCGCGCTGGTGATGGCAAATAGGGTTCCCGCCGCGAGGCTGGTCCGGTCAAACCAGCGATAGGAAAGAAGCAACCCGAGTAGCAACAATCCATCGTAGGTAAAAATTCCTGCACCCTGCGCGTGGCGGCCGAGGACGCCGACGCTGAGCACCATCGACGCCGTCAGGACCACCGCGATAATCCAGGCGAGGCGGGAGCGGAATAGCAGTCCGACGGACATTACCAGCATGGCCACGCCGATCAGCACGTAGGGCATGCTTTGCGGACGAAAATTCAAAATGTTGTGCGGGAAATTTGAGAGCAGAGTGGCGCGTTGGAATGCAACGACGATCGAAAGCAGCAGATATCCCGTGCCAGCAAGCGCCAGGGCCAAAGGAATATGAGGGAACCAGTACCGCATGCGAGCCGCTTTGGCCGCGCGCCGGGCAGCGGTTACGAACCGCGCAAAACGGCCAGGTCGCCACACCCATTCAACCATTTTGTGTTCGTGCATTCAGAACATCCCGAAATTGACGCTGTTAATATAACAGCCGCTCCGCTGCCGAGAAGAAGCAACATGCACCTATCCCACGCTGGCCGGATGCGGTAAAGTGGCTGCCCTTTACGAGGATGCCGGCCATGAGACGGCGTGTAGAACAGTCGGGTAGAAGAGCGAAGTTCAAACCGCTTATTCGTCGCGTCGTGATCGAAAGGCGGGTGCGCGCGGTGGCGCGGGAAATTTCGCGCGATTTTCGCGGGCAGCGGGTTCACTTAGTGGGAGTGCTGAAGGGCTCGTGTATTTTTCTGGCCGACCTGGTGCGGGAAATCGATCTGGAAACTTCAATCGACTTCATTGCCGTCTCAAGCTATGGGCGTGGAAAGGAATCGTCGGGACAGGTCCGGCTGCTGAAGGACCTCGACAGCAACATTGCGGGGCTGAATGTGATTTTGGTGGAGGATATTCTGGACACCGGCTTGACGCTCAGCTATCTGCTGCGGGTGCTCCAGCAAAGAAAGCCAAAAACGCTGCGGGTGGCGGCGCTGCTCGATAAGCCGTCGCGGCGCATCAGGAGCGTTCGGACGGATTACATCGGTTTTCAGATTCCCAATGAATTCGTGGTGGGATACGGGCTGGATTACGCGGAGCGCTACCGCAATCTGAAAGACGTTTGCGTGCTGCAACGGCCGCCCGAAAACTCCTGAGGTTTTCGTCATGAGTCCCGCCGAACTTGCGCGACTGATCGATCACACGCTGCTCAGGCCCGAGGCGACGCTTGGGGAGATTGAACAACTGTGCCGTGAAGCGCTGCGGTACGGGTTCGCTTGCGTTTGCGTGAATGCGTGCTACGTGCCGCAGGCAGCGGAAACACTGCGTGGCAGCGAGGTTCTGGTTTGCGCCGTCGTGGGGTTTCCATTGGGAGCGACGCTTACGTCTGTGAAAGTCTTTGAGGCGAACGAGGCGATACGGCTAGGAGCGCGCGAAATCGACATGGTAATCAACATTGGCGCACTGAAGTCAACAGATGATGCGAGCGTCGAAGCAGATATTCGGCGAGTTGCGGATGCAAGCCACCGCCTCGGAGCGATATGCAAGGCAATTATCGAAACCGGCTTGTTGACCATGGACGAGAAGACTCGCGCGTGCCGCGCGGCGATGCAAGCTGGCGCGGATTTCGTAAAGACGTCCACCGGATTCGGCCGCGGCGGCGCCACCCCCGATGATGTGCGGCTGATCCGCGGCGTCGTTGGGCCGAAGATGGGCGTGAAAGCTTCGGGCGGCATCCGGACACTGCAAGATTGCCGGCAAATGCTCGCGGCGGGGGCCACACGAATCGGCACAAGCTCCAGCGTACATATTCTGCAAGAAGCCGCCGCACTGGCGCGAGCCAATCCTTGCTAGCGGCGCGCCTTTCGTCGAATCCAGACCTTCCGACTACGATTTACCGGACGTAGAGCACATCGTCTCCCGGGCGCTTTCGAGCTGCCTGATATAATGAAGCGTCTTGCAAACGCGGAGTAGGGGATTAACGGTTGTTTGTCCGCCCGAAGGCCGGAGGACGGCGCTTCGCGCGGGTGTTTCCTGAGCGCGCCATGGACTCGACGGAACTTAATCCGGTGCTGGAGATGCCAGCTGAGACACTGGCCGTTCTCGCGGAGATCAGCCACGAGATCAATTCATCGCTGAACTTAGACGAGGTGCTCGCGCGCGCCGCCGCGCAAGTGAAGCGTCTGATCGACTTCGAAATTTTCGCCGTCCTGCTGCCGACCGAAAATACCAACGAACTTTATATCCGTTTTGCCATCGGCCATCGTTTGGAAGTGGTGGAAAACTGGCGCATACCGATCGGCGACGGAATCATCGGCGCGGCTGCGGCAACTGGACAAGCGATTCGCGTCGGAGACGTGTCGAAAGATCCGCGCTACTTGGCGGCCGTGGATGAAGTCCGTTCCGAACTCGCCGTGCCGCTAATTGTCCGCGGGCGTGTGATCGGCGTAATGGACATTGAAAGCAGGCAGCTCGACTATTTCACTCCATCGCAGCAGACGATCTTGAGCCTGGTCGCGAGCCGGATCGGCACCGCGGTGGAAAACGCGCAGCTCTACGAAAAAGCGCAGAAGCAGGCGCAAACGCTGCTGCTGCTCAACGAAATCGGCCGCGAGGCGAGCGCGACATTGCGGGTTGAGGAAGTGCTGAAACGCGCGGCAGAGCTGGCCAAACGCTTGATTGATTACCAGATCTTTAGCATTTTCCTGCACAACCCCGCGGCGGGCGTGTTTCGCCGCAGCGTTGCCGTTAAGTTTGGGCAGCAAGTGCGGGAAAAATCGATTGTCCCGCAACACGAGGGCATCATTGGCGCGGCCGGTAAGCTCCGGCGGCCGATTGCCGTGCCGGACGTGTCGCTCGACCCCCGCTACCGCATGTCGAATCCCGAGACGCGTTCGGAACTTGCCGTGCCGATGATTTACAAGGGCCGCGTGGTGGGTGTGATGGACCTCGAAAGTCCGCAGCTCAATTACTTCACGCCGGACCACGTGCAGGTACTCTCGATTTTGGCCGCGCATCTGGCGGTTTCCATTGAAAACGCCAACCTTTACGAACAGCTCGCCCGCGACGAACAGCGCATGGAACGCGACCTCAACGCCGCGCGACGCATTCAAGGCGCGCTACTACCGCGATTGCCGGGACGCGAATTTGGACTCGACATCGCCGCCCGCGTCGTTTCGTCGCGAGAGTTGAGCGGCGACCTTTACGACTTCTTGCGCTACGGCCCCCATGATCTGGGCATCGCTTTGGGGGACGTCAGCGGGAAGGGAAGCGCGGCGGCACTGTATGGTGCTGTGGCCGTCGGCACGCTCCGCAGTCTGGGAACATCCAAACCGCGGCCCGCGAACATGCTCCGCGCGGTAAATGGCTTTCTGGCAGAGCGGCTGATCGAGGGACGATTTATGACCATGTGCTTTGCCACATGGAACAAGCGCGCACGACGATTGCGCATCGCCAATGCGGGCCAGGAGCAGCCGCTTCTATACCGCGATGGTACGTGCGAAAAGATTCCGGTCGCCGGGTTTCCCATGGGGATTTTCGACGAAGTGACCTACGACGAGCGCAGCTACATCCTCGATCCGGGCGATATCGTCGTCTTCTATTCCGACGGAATCGGCGATGCGCAATCGGCGAGCGGCGAATTCTTCGGCGCCGCCCGGGTGGGGGAAATCGTCAGGCAGAATTCCTCCTTGCCCGCCGATGGAATCGCGGACAAGATCCTGGAAGCCGCGGACGCATTTACCGGAGGCACGCATCCCGTGGACGATCGTACGCTCGTCGTGCTGAAGTGCGAGTGACTTGCCGAGTCGTGGTTGGATGCGGTGCTAACGTTCGCCCCAGCGAAGTTTGCTGCGCAGTATCTCGAAATAGGTTTTGTTTGGCGGACGGACCAGCGTGACCCGCTTTTCGGATTTGGTGATCGTCACGCGATCGTTGGCTTTGAGCTGAAATCCGGTTTGGCCGTCAAGCGTGACATACACGGGCTCCTCGGCGGCTGCGAAGTCGAGATCGATGCGCGCGTCGCCGGGGATCACAATGGGACGATTCGTCAGCATGTGCGGACAGATCGGGGTAATGACAAACGCATCGAGTTCGGGATCGACGATCGGTCCGCCGGCGGCAAGCGAGTAGGCCGTCGAGCCCGTTGGAGTCGCCACGATCAAGCCATCCGCGCGGTAGCGGCCCACGTGATCCTGGTTCACGTACACGTCGAAATCGAGCATGCGCGCCAGCGCGCCCTTGTTGGCGACCGCATCGTTCAGTGCGCACTGCCGCCCTGAACTGGCGCCATCGCTGCGCGCCTCGGCGTCGAGCATCATCCGCACGCTAGTGCGATATTTGCCGGCGATTACGTCTTCCAGCAGCGGGTGTAGTTCGTCCAGCGTGACGCTCGTCAGGAATCCGAGAGCGCCCAAATTGACCGGAAGGATCGGCACGTCGTGGCCGGCAAATGCGCGGGCGGCCGAAAGCAACGTGCCATCGCCGCCGAGAACGATGGCGAGATCGATCTTCGCGCCCAGTGCCTCGCGCGACATTCCCTCCGGGCCGTATCCTAGGCAGCCGCGCGTTTCGTCATCCAAAAGCACGCCAATCTTGCGCGCCTCCAGCCACTGAAGAAGCGGAGGAACCACTTCGCAGATCTTTTTCCGAATTGGTTTGGAAATGATTCCGGCGATGCGAATCATGCGGGGAAAATTCTACTGTGAAATCGCCGCCGCGAGTACATGTTTGTGCGCGCGCGTGCGGTCACGGAGCCGAAGGGGCCGTGGGCCGTCGGGCGTGCAGAAAGAATTCCTGATTGCCTTCGGCGCCCGGCAATCGGCTCGGCTTGACGCCGATTGTTTCAAGGCCGACGGCCTTGGCCGCCGCCGCAACCTTTTTAATGGCTTTCTCGTGCAGCGCCGGATCGCGGACGATTCCTCCTTTGCCCACGTCGCGCTTTTCCAGTTCGAATTGCGGCTTGACCAAAATCAAGAAATCGGCGCCGGGCGCCGCAATCGCTGCGATGCCAGGGAGGATTTTGGCGGCAGAGATGAACGATACGTCCGAGACGATCAGTGCGGGCCGGTCCCCGATATCTTCGCTGCGCAAATGGCGCGCGTTCCGCTGTATGGGAACAACGCGCGAGTCCCGGCGCAGCTTCCAATCAAGCTGGTCGATGGACACATCCACTGCATAGATTTTGCTCGCGCCGTGTTGCAGGAGGCAATCGGTAAACCCGCCGGTGGAACTCCCCACGTCCAGGCAGACCTGTCCTTGAGGGCTGATGCCGAAGTCTTGCAGCGCGCCTTCAAGTTTCAGGCCTCCTCGGCTCGCGTACGGATTCGATTCGCCGACAACTTCGATGCGGGCCGCCGTTGAAACGCGCGTCCCGGCTTTCGTGATCCGCGCGCCGTCAACCCGTACATTCCCAGCGAGAAGCAGTGCCTGAGCGCGTTGACGTGAGGTGGCCAGACCTTGCTCGACGAGAAGGACATCGATTCGTTCTCGCGCGGGATTTTTCATCGATGGACGAAGAACTTCGCGCCGGCGGCGTCGTGCCATCGCGGCCAACCGGCGCGTCAGCAATGGCGCCTAGGAGCGCCGCGCCACAAGAAATTGCGCCAGTTGCCTCATGCGTTCGGCGCGCCCGCCATATAGCTCAAGTTCTCTAAGCGCCCGGGCTTCCAAATCAGCGGCGATGGCGCGCGATTTTTCGAGCCCGTAGAGCGCCGGATATGTCGCCTTCTGCTGCTTTTGATCTTTCCCGGCTGTCTTGCCGAGTGCGGCCGATGATTCTTCGACGTCAAGGATATCGTCCACTACTTGAAAAGCCCACCCAATCAAATCGCCGAATTTGCGCAGGCGCTCGACATCGGCATCGGACGCGCCGCCCGCGATTGCACCGGCAACGATTGAGCCGCGGATCAGCGCGGCGGTTTTGGCGCGATGGATATATTCAAGCGTGGCGGCATCGACCGATTTTCCTCCTGCTTCGACGTCGGCCACTTGGCCACCGACCATGCCGTTCACCGTGCCGGCAGCGGCACCGATTTCCGCGATCACGCGCACGCGGCGCGGCGCTTCCATCGGCGCGTTGGCCAGAATCTCGAACGCCAGCGTCAGCAGTCCGTCGCCAGCGAGAATGGCCATGGCCTCGCCGAAAACTTTGTGGTTGGTGGGTTTGCCGCGCCGAAGATCGTCGTTGTCGAGCGCTGGGAGATCGTCGTGAATCAGCGAATAGGTGTGGATGAATTCGAGCGCGCAGCCGGTGTGAATGGCGCCATCGACATGCTCGGTGAAGATCCGCGCCGCTTCGAGGCACAGAATCGGGCGGATGCGCTTGCCGCCCGCGAACACGCTGTAGCGCATGGCGCGGTGGATCGTCCGCGGCGGAGTGGATTCAGACGGCAACAGGCGCTCGAGGGCCGCTTCCACCAGGGAGTGATCGGCGGGGAAAAAATCGGGAAGCGTCATGCTGGCGAAGCGAGAGCCCCGCACGACTCGCGGCGAAACCGAAGTAGACGCAACCGGCTAAGAAGATTCATCTTCGGGCTCAAACGGCTCGGCGGCGATCTTGCCGTCCGCTTTCTTCAGCAAAATTTCCACTCGGCCTTCGGCTTCCTCCAGTTGCTTCTGGCATTCGCGCGAGAGCTTCACTCCCTCTTCGAATAGTTTCATCGCTTCGTCAAGTGATAGTTCGGTACTTTCCAGGCGCTTGACCACCTCTTCGAGGCGAATGAGCGATTTCTCGAAGTCGCCCTTTTTCTGCGTTTCCGCGGTTGCTTTATTGGCCGGTGAATTCATCGTGATGAATGAAATGCATTCTAGCGCACCGGGCGCGAACGCGAAAGCCACAAACGCCAAACCCGGAATTACGCGCGCAGCTGCTCGATAACCGCGTCGGTGAATTCGGCGGTTGTCGCCTTGCCGCCGATATCGCGGGTCAAATGCCTACCTTCGTGATACGCGCCCTGCAAGGCGCGTTCTATCTTCAGGGCTGCCCGATCCTCTCCGATATGGCGCAGCATCATGATCGCGCTCATCAGCAGGGCAGTGGGATTGGCGATACCCTTTCCGGCGATATCCGGAGCGGTGCCGTGCACGGCTTCGAAAATAGCCGACGTTTCGCCGATGTTTCCGCTCGGGACGACGCCGAGCCCGCCGACCAGTCCCGCAGCCAAGTCACTCATTATGTCGCCGTACAAATTCGTAAGCAGCAACATATCGAACTGGCACGGATTCAGGACCATCTGCATGCACGCGTTGTCGATGATCATCTCTTTGTATTCGATCTCGCGGTACTCTTCCGCCACTTTGCGGATGGACGAGAGGAATAGTCCGTCCGACATCTTCATGATGTTGGCCTTGTGGATGGCGTGAATTCGCTTGCGGCCCCACTTGCGCGCATACTCGAAGGCGAAGCGTGCGATGCGCGTGGATGCTTTTTCAGTGATGATTTTCAAGCTTTCTACAACACCGGGCACCACGGTGTGCTCCAGCCCCGCGTAAAGATCCTCGGTGTTTTCGCGGATGAGCACCATGTCCACGTTCTGATAGCGCGACGTGACGCCGGAGAGATTCTTCACCGGACGCACGTTCGCGTAGAGGTCCAGCGCCTTGCGCAACTGGACGTTCAGGCTCGGTGGTCCGGTGGCGACCGCAGTGGCAAGAGGTCCCTTAAGCGCCACGTGATTTTTCAAGATCGATTGCACGGTCGCGGACTTCATGAAATCGGCGGCGGGGTTGTCGATGTCGCCGCGGGCGCTGACCTCCTCCCACTGAATGGCAACTCCCGCGGCATCTATGATTTGCTGGACTGCGCCGGATACCTCTGGTCCGATCCCGTCTCCGGGAATCAACGTAATGGTGTATAGCATGTAAGCTGCTATCTTAGCAGGGTATGCGACCGAATGCCGCTGCCGGGCCGCGATTTGAGGCGAAATTCCGCAAGCCTCGCCGGTTCAAATCTGGTACGCCCGCGAAACTGCCCATCAGCGGCACGGCTCTTTTCTGCTATAATTAAATTCGACGTTGGGGCCCTTTGGGCGCCCGATTTGGGAGGAACCCGGAATGGTTCAATTGACACCCGTGGCAGTGACGAAGGTAAAAGAGATTCTTTCTCAGCAGAATCCTGTGCCGACGGCTCTTCGCGTGGCCGTCGTCGGCGGCGGTTGCTCCGGTTTCAGCTACCGGATGGCATTCGAGAATCAAGTCAACGAGAATGCCGATAACGTGTATGAATTTGACGGCCTCAAGGTGCTTGTCGATCAAATGAGCGAGATGTACCTCGACGGAGTTTCGATCGACTACATCGAGACGCTCGAGGGAGCTGGCTTCAAATTTAACAACCCCAACGTGAAGAGCACCTGCGGCTGCGGCAGCTCCTTCACTGTATAGTTTTTAAGGCTCCTAGGCCCATTCCGCGGCTCCGCAATGGCCTAGGAGCAATTCTTCGCGTTCAGATACACAATTTGTGCCTCACCCGGTTGCATTGCCGGACGCGAAATGTCGGCGTGCCGCCCCATGGTCTGTTTCCTGATAGAATCGCGTCAGTTAGGGTGCCCATGTTCGCAAGCCTGCCATGGCTCCGCCGCGCCTGAGTGCATAGGAACCGCTCACGTCGGGATCGCGGCTAGTGTGCGCAAGGTATCCACATCATGACCGCGCTCCAAATTCTCGGCATCTTCCTGCTGATCGCCATCAACGCATTCTTCTCCGCGTCGGAGTTCTCGCTCGTCGCGGTGCGTTTATCGCGGATACGCCAACTCGTGCAGCAGAGCGATCCGCGCGCCAAGATCGTTGAAAGTTTGCTGGGCGATCTGGGCCGCGTGGTTTCCGGAGTGCAAGTCGGGCTGACGATCGCCAGCCTCTCGCTTGGCTACCTCGGTGAAGTAACGCTGGTCTCTCTGCTGCAGCCGTTCGTCAATGAGATGACGCCGCGTTGGGCCACCATTGTGGAGCACAGCGCGGCCGTCGTGATCGTATTCGGGCTGCTGACGATTTTGCAGGTCGTCTTCGGGGAGCTGGTGCCCAAGGCGCTCAGCCTCGCACGCGCCGAACGCGTGGCGCTTCTGATTGCGCGGCCTTTCTACTGGTTCGTTCACACGTTTCGCTGGGCCATTGATTTTCTCGACGGCTTTTCCGAAAAGGTGGTCGCCGCGCTCGGCATTCTTTCGCCGCAGAGCCATACGCTGGTGCGCTCGATCGAAGAGCTGCAGATCATGATTCAGCAGGTGCGCGATCTCGGCTTGCTGCCCCCCTCCGAAGCAAAATTCGTGCAAAACGCTCTGGAATTGCGACAGGTGCAAGTGCGCGAAATCATGGTGCCGCGGCCCGATATTCATGCGTTGTCTCTGGACGCGAGCATGGAAGACACGATGCAGATGTTCGCCACCACGCAGCGTTCGCGGATTCCCGTGTACGAAGGCTCTCTTGACCATGTCCGTGGATTCGTTCATCTCAAGGATGTGATGTGGGCGCTGCTCGACCGTTCGCGCGCTTATGACGCGGAACCAGCTTCGTTCCGGCTGTCGAATTTTCTGCGCGAAGTCGTGATTGTTCCCGAAACGAAGCCGGCCAGCGAACTGCTTCGCGAACTGCTCGCGCGGCGCATCGGGCTGGCAATGATCGTGGATGAATTCGGGAGCATCCTGGGGCTCGCCACGCTCGAAGACATCCTCGAGCAGATGATCGGTGAAATTCACGACGAATTCGACGTGGTCGAGCGCCCGTTGACGCTGCCCGATGGAGCGATGATTTTCGACGGAGCGGCGAACGTGCGCGATTTGGAACTGCAGTACAACATTGCCATACCCGAAGATCCGTCCTACTCCACCATTGCCGGATTCGTTCTCTCGCGGTTGGGATTTATTCCTCGCGGTGGTGAAAGTTTCGAGGAGGGCGGCTATCGCTTTACCGTAACGGAAATGGACCGGCGGCGCATCTCGCGCGTGAAGATCAAGCCGTTGCAGCCCGCCCTGGACAATCCGGTGGGCGGTTCGCCGCCGGGTGCGGAATCTCCGGCGGCAGCCACTCCAGCCCGCGTCACGGCTGAGCAGAACAAGGTGCATGCGTCCGTACTGCGCGGTCCGCTCCAGCGGTGACTCGCTATTGGTTCGTGCGCCTTCCGCGAGCGCTTAGCTATCCAGTGCCGAATCGGCCGAAAAGCGGGCCTTGGCGGATTGGGATTTCGCGCGGGAGGGCTGCGAGTTAACCCAATTCGACGGTGACTTCCGCGCCGCGGGCGGCGCCAAGCGCGCGCGACGCATTCGCCTTGTTCATGGCGATTTCCAGATAACCCGTCGATCCGATTACGCCGACGGCTTCGCCCGGCGCGGCCTGCGAAAATGTGGACACGAGCTTCGTGATCCGCGCATTGCCCGCCTTGATGGTGAACTTCCCGTTCGCCGTGGCCAGCGCCGGCACATCCGCCGGGGTCAAATTCGTAATCAAATTTCCAAAATGATCGACGCGCAGCACCACGCCCTTCACGATGTTGCCGTTGACCTTCGGCTTGGGCATCGCGAAGCGCACGAAATCGGTGATCGATTCGCCGAAGGCCGACGTCTGCCAGGATTTTGTTAGCCAGGCGGCCACCGGCGCGAAAATGTCGCGGCCATGAAACGTATTGCTCACTGGCTGGCGAAAATAGTGCTCGGAAATCACATTCCAGACGTGCAGCGCCTCCGACTGCTCGTACACCGACGAAAACACGCCGTTATCGGGCCCGATGAAGTAATGCTGGTCGCCCGCGATCAGCAGCGGCCGCCGCGAGCTGCCGACCCCGGGATCGACCACCACCACGTGAATCGTCTTCGCCGGAAAGTATTTGTACGCTTGTCCGATCGTCAGCGCGCCGTCGAGCACGTCGTGCGGCAGCACGTTGTGCGATATGTCCACGATCTCAACTTCGGGGTTGATGCTGAGAATCACGCCCTTCATCGCACCCACGAAGTAGTCACCTGTCCCGAAATCAGTCGTCAGTGTGATGATCGGTCGCGCCAAGTGTGGCTCCTGAATTCTGGAATTACGAGTTTCTATCGCGCCCGCGCGCGAAATGCGAGAAAAGTTCGCCCGGATGCAATTTCGACTTTAGCCGACGGCTGCGCGTCGGTCAAAGCCATCCGCCGCCCTTGCCGCGAGTGAGTAACGCGCATGCCGCGCCGCGGGTTCCGGCGTTTGCCTGCGAGCGATCTACTGACCGCGGTTGGTATCTCGCCGGGGGAAAATACATAAGGCCCGCGATCCGGCCCTCGCCTCGACAGACATGCAAGCAAAAGCGCCGAAAGCAGATGCGAGCTTTGCCCGCCAAGGCACATCTCGTGCCGCGCCAGTTTGCGGAAGTTATCGACCATGCGAAACCGGCCGCATTCCGGATACTCAACTCTCAGTTTCGCCGTTGCCGGATCGGCGAGCTTCTTGATATCCGTGGTGCTCCTCATGTCCGTGCGGACGGCTGCCAGACGCGCATCGCTGGCATTGCGAAAAAAACGTTGATGATATTCAGCTAATTCAAGGCGACCATCATTTACAGCGCACGGGACCAAAACGCGGTCCGGTTTAGGATTCGGACCAGGGCCTGGCGGCCGCTATTGCGCTTCGATCAGATCGATCTCGCCAACGCCGCCATGCACCGTCATTTCGATATTCTGCGCTGATTTTCCGTACGCCGCGTTCACGTACGCGTCGCCCTGGCGCGTGAGCCCATCGGCATTGACGGCGCCGATTCCGCCCGACGCAAACACGCGCACGCCTTCGTCTTTCGGCAGCCGAATGCGTGCCTGTCCCGCGCCACCCTCGATATCTGCTTGCAGGTTTGCCGGCTTCAGCCCCGTTAAATCGAGGTCCAGTTGCCCCGCGCCCATGTGAATAGTTAGCTGCTTTAACGCGAGAGACGTCGGCCGCACCCACGCTTGTCCCGCTCCCATCTCCAGATTCAGGTCCATCGGCACGGCGCCGCCCATTTGTAGCCGCCAGTCGTTGTATGCATTTCCAAAATGCGACGAATTCCCGTTCTGCGTGATTTGCAAGTCGCCTTGTCTGTCGCTCACGGTGTAATTCACCTGCGGATCTCCTTGCCAGCCGTCGTAACGGAAATCAGCGTCGAGCAGTTTGCTCGCGCCACCGTCCAGACGCAATTGTCCGGCGGGCATCTGCACGTGGACGCTCACCGATTTCGCTCCCTGCAATTCCACCGCTTTTGTGAAGTGCTGCGCTCTTCTGCCCGCTCTGCCTCCCCAGTCGCGCCCCCAATTTCGGCCCCAATCTCGACCGAAGTCACGCCCCCACCACCACCCGCGTGGGCCATTTGCGTACGTTCCACCGTGCCAAAGCGCGAAGACGAATAGCGCCAGCAGCACGATCCAGGCGACGGAAACCCCGCTAACGGACGTGCCCTCCGGATGGTCCCTCTCCCAATAGCTATCCCAGATTTTCCCGATTCCGACGAAAATCAATATCAGCGGCCAGTAATGCCAGATGATCCACCACGGATCGGCGCCGGGCCTGAATTGCCAAGCCAAAAAGATCAGCCCCAGCGCGATCAAAATCACTGGGCCGGCAATAGAATGCCGTCTCCGTGGAACGCCGCCATCTGTCATATGCACCTCGCTTGCATGAAGATACGCTTTTCACCCGTCAAATGTTTCATGCGCTCTGTCCGGGATTACGCTGAATATACGCCTTCTGGAGCCGGCAACTTTTCGGCCCGTGCCGGGTTTATCCGCACGACGCCATGAGACGGTCCCGATCGTCATCGAATGCCATCACCAATCCCACCCCATTCAGCTTGCTGCGGAACACTCGTCACCGGACCGCCCTCGCTGCGCTTTTCATACTCGCGGTTCCGATCCTGACTGCCACGCGAATCGCCGCCGTCCCCGGGCCCGATTTCGCGGCGTCCACTCGCGCGTCGCACCCGCAAAAGGAACGCATTCAGCTTGATAAGCGCGTCATCGGTAATCTGCCGATCACGCAACTCACCGAGGACGAAGCCATTGTCCACGCGCTGAATCGCCTCGGCTACGGCCCCACTCCGGGTGAAGTGGAATACATCAAAAAGATCGGCTTGCAGGCCTGGATCGATCAGCAGTTGCACCCTGAAACTATCGACGATTCCGCGCTTGATGCGCGGCTTGCCAAATATCCGACGCTCAATATGTCGTCGCAACAATTGCTGGCGAAATTTCCTCCGCCGCGGCTGGCCGCAAAACGCGCGGGCGAAACACTCGATCAATACCAGCAGCGGATGGCCGAAAAGCGCGGCGCGGCGATGGCCCGGTCAAGCAACCAGGCGGGCGACGCCGGCGGCAACGGCATGAACCGTGCCGAAGAAATGCTTGCGCGAATGCAAGGGCCGAATCGCATCGTGGCCGAGCTCTCCATGGCAAAAATGGAGCGCGCCGTTTACAGCCGGCGCCAGCTCGAGGCGGTTATGGAAGATTTTTGGTTTAATCATTTCAATGTCTTCGCCGCGAAAGGCGCGGACCGTTGGCTGCTCACCTCCTATGTCCGCGACACGATCCGTCCGAACACCCTGGGCAAATTTCAGGATCTCCTGATCGCCACGGCGCAAAGCCCGGCCATGCTCTTCTATCTCGATAACTGGCAAAGCGTCGATCCGGCGGCCTTCAAGGCGATGCAGCAGCAAATCGCCGCGCGGCGCGCGCGACTTCACCTGTTCCCGGGACTTTTCCCTCAGCCGCCGCAATCTGCCTCCCTCCGAAAATTGCGCGATCTCGGCATCAACGAGAACTATGGCCGCGAAGTGATGGAACTGCACACGGTTGGTGTCGACGCCGGTTATACGCAGCAGGACGTGATCGAAATGGCCAAATGCCTTACCGGCTGGACCATCCGCATGCCTCGCCGCGACCCCGAGTTCATCTTTCGTCCAGCGTTTCATGCCCAAGGGCCGAAAATCGTAATGGGGCGCACCATCGATGCTGGTGGCGAGCAGGATGGTCTCCAGGCGCTGCGGATGCTGGCGAACGATCCGCATACCGCGCGCCACATCTCCTTCGAACTTGCGCGGCACTTCGTTTCCGATAATCCTCCGCCCGCGCTCATCGATCGAATGGCCGCCGAATACGCGAAAACCGGCGGCGATATTCGCAGCGTGCTGCGCACCATGATCTACTCGCCTGAATTTTGGTCGCGTACATCCTATCGTGCCAAAGTAAAGACGCCCTTCGAGCTAGTCGCCAGCACCGTGCGCGCCTTGAACGCCGATGTCCATGTCGCCATGCCGCTTGTCCAGTGGACCGCGCGCATGGGCGAGCCGACCTTCCTTTGCCAGCCGCCCAATGGCTACTCCGATAAAGCCGCCACGTGGATAAATAGCGGCGCGCTGCTCAACCGCATGAATTTCTCGCTGGCGATTGCCACTAACCACACTCCGGGGACGCAGGTCGATCTAACCGCCCTCTTCGGCAGCGATTCGTTCGCTGAACCAGATGCCGCCCTCGATCGCGCAGTGCAAGTTTTTCTCGATGGACAGGTGACACCGCAAACGCGCCAGGCGCTCGAAGCCCGCCTCAAAGATCCGCAAATCATTCAGGCGAGCCTCAATGAGAAATCGAATAGCGCAAAAGAGGGCTTCCTTGCGGCGCTGGTACTTGGCAGCCCTGAGTTTCAGCGACGGTAAAGCGGAGAGAGACCATGAACATTTCGCGCCGGTATTTTCTGAAAAGCAGTGGCATCGCCATGGTTGGAATGGCCGCCATGCCTGCGTTCTTGCAGCGAGCTGTGGCTGCCGCTGGCACTCCGGGCAAGAAAAAAATCGTCGTTCTCTTCCAGCGCGGCGCGGTGGATGGCCTCAATGTCGTCGTGCCGTTTGCCGAGCCGGAATACTACCGTCTGCGGCCCTCCATCGCGATTCCACAACCGGCTAGCGGGGCGCAAGGCACGGCCATCGATCTCGACGGCTTTTTCGGCCTGCATCCCAGCCTGCAGCCCTTGCAGCCGCTCTTTCAAGGCGGCCAACTCGCCATCGCCCACGCCGTCGGCTCGCCCGATCCCACCCGCTCCCATTTCGACGCCCAGGACTTTATGGAATCCGGCACGCCCGGTGTGAAAGCCACGGAAAGCGGTTGGCTCAATCGTGCAGTGCAATCGTTGCCGGATCGCCATGCAACGCCGTTTCGCGCCGTTGCTTTTGGCCCGTTTTTGCCGCTGACCTTGCAAGGCGCTGCTCCAGCCATCGCCATCCCGGATCTGAAGCAATTCAAAATGTACGGCCCGCCGCAGATCGTTGAAGGCAGCTTTCAGGCCATGTACGCGCAGTCTGCCGATCCGGAGCTTCGCGATGTGGGCGCCGAAACTTTTGAGGCCGTTGACATGCTAAAGAAGATCGATCCCGATTCCTACCAGCCCGAAAATGACGCGCAATACCCGACGAGCCGCTTCGGACGCGGCCTTCAGGAAATCGCTGAACTCTTTAAAGCTGATGTCGGACTCGAGGTCGCCTTCCTCGATAGCGGCGGCTGGGATCATCACGTTGCTGAAGGTGGCGCCGAAGGCCGCCTCGCGAATCTTCTGCGCGATCTGGCGCAAGGAATGGCGGCGTTCCACCAGGACATGGGCGATCGCATGGACGACGTCGTTTTCGTCAGCATGTCCGAATTTGGCCGCACCGCGCATGAAAACGGCAGCGGCGGCACCGACCACGGCCACGCCAATTGCATGTTCGTGCTGGGCGGTCCGGTAAAAGGCGGAAAGGTCTACACCCGCTGGCCCGGTATGACCCAGGAGCAGCTTTACCAGAACCGCGACCTGGCCGTCACCACCGACTACCGCAGCGTCCTAAGCGAAATCATCTTGAATCATCTCGGCGGTCGCGACCTCGCTACCATCTTTCCGGGTTTCGCCGCCGACCCTGCGAGCCACTTCGGCCTCATCAAAGTCTAGCTTTCAGATCTTTGGTTATGAGATTGTCGCGGCTTGTTCTCATTCCCGCCGCGTAACAAAAAAAGGGAAGGGCATCGCCCTCCCCTTTTGGCTTTTTTTTACTTGCTGATCGGCGATCGCGCGAATCGAGTCGCGCCTACACGCCCACCTTTTCGCGGTTTGCTTCGGCGGCCTTGCTTTCCTCCGCCGTGCGAATCCGCATACCGAAGAAGGACCGGTACACGAAGAAGAACGAAATCAGGAAGAAGACGCCGGCCAAAATGTGCGTCAGCGCCGCGTTCTTCGACGCGAGCTCCACCGCCAGCTCGACCGCCAACAATCCAAACAGCGTCGTGAACTTGATCACCGGGTTCAGCGCCACCGAAGACGTGTCCTTGAACGGATCGCCCACCGTATCGCCCACCACTGTCGCATCATGCAATTCCGTCCCTTTCTGCTTCAGCTCCACTTCCACGATTTTCTTGGCGTTGTCCCACGCGCCGCCGGCATTGGCCATGAAGATCGCCTGGTACAAACCAAACGCCGCGATCGACATCAGATAGCCGATGAAGAAGAACGGCTCGACGAACGCAAACGCCAGTGCCGCGAAAAACACCGCGAAGAAAATGTTCCACATGCCCTTTTGCGCGTAGAGCGTGCAAATTTCCACGACTTTCTTGCTGTCGCTGATTGACGCCTTCTCGGTTCCCTCGAGCCGAATGTTCGCCTTGATGAACTCCACCGCGCGATACGCGCCGGTCGTCACCGCCTGCGTCGAAGCGCCGGTGAACCAGTAAATCATCGCGCCGCCCGTGATCAACCCGAGCACGAACGGCGCGTGCAACAGCGAAAGTTTGTCCACGTTCGTTGTAATCCCGTTGGTTAGCGCCATGATGATCGAGAAAATCATCGTGGTCGCGCCGACCACCGCCGTTCCGATTAGCACCGGCTTGGCTGTCGCTTTGAACGTGTTGCCCGCGCCGTCGTTTGCTTCCAGCATTTCCTTGGCCCGGTCGAAGTTAACGTCCACGTTGAAATCCTTCTTGAGTTCGGCCTTGACGTTCGGCACCTGCTCGATCAGCGACAGCTCGTAAATCGATTGCGCATTGTCCGTCACCGGGCCGTAGGAATCGACCGCGATCGTCACCGGCCCCATTCCGAGGAATCCGAACGCCACCAGTCCAAACGCGAAAACCGGCGCCGCGATCATCAAATTCCCGAGTCCCCCGAGGCTCACCAGATACCCCACGGCCATCAGGATCACCATCACAAGCCCGAGATAGTAAGACGAGAAATTGCCCGCCACGAATCCGGACAAGATGCCCAGCGATGCGCCTCCTTCGCGCGCCGATGTCACCACCTCGCGCACGTGCCGCGATTCCGTGGAAGTGAACACTTTCACCAACTCGGGAATAATCGCGCCCGCCAGCGTCCCGCACGAAATGATCGTCGAAAGTTTCCACCACTGCGTGGGATCGCCGCCCAGATCCGGAATCACGAAGTAAGAAATGATGTAGGTCAGCGCGATCGATACGATCGACGTGATCCATACCAGCGACGTTAGCGGTGCCTCGAAGTTCATCTCATTCGCGTTGCCGTAACGCGCCTTGGCGATGGCGCCATTCAGGAAGTACGCTGCCGCTGCCGCCACCAGCATCGCGATGCGCATAACGAAAATCCAGACCAGCAACTCCACCTGCACTACGGGGCTCTTCACCCCCAGCAAAATGAACGTGATCAGCGCCACGCCCGTCACGCCGTAGGTCTCGAAACCGTCCGCGCTCGGCCCCACCGAATCGCCCGCGTTATCGCCCGTGCAGTCGGCGATCACGCCCGGATTGCGCGCATCGTCCTCCTTGATCTTGAAGACGATCTTCATCAAGTCGGCGCCAATATCGGCGATCTTGGTGAAAATACCGCCCGCGATTCGCAGGGCCGCCGCTCCCAGCGATTCGCCGATCGCGAACCCGATGAAGCACGGCCCCGCGTAGCTGCCGGGCACGAACAGCAGGATGATCATCATCATCAATAACTCGACGCTGATCAGCATCATCCCGATGCTCATCCCCGCTCGCAGAGGAATCTGGTAAACGGGGAACGGCTTCCCCGGCAGGCTCGCGAACGCCGTCCGCGAGTTTGCGAACGTGTTCACGCGAATCCCAAACCACGCCACCCCGTAACTCCCGCAAATGCCCAGGACGCTGAACGCCAGAATGATGATGACCGAGGTCGCCGGGTCGTGCAGCAGCAATCCGAAATACAGCAAGATCACCGCCGCGATGAACAGCCACAGCAGCACCAGGAATTTGCCCTGCGTGATCAGATACGTCTTGCAAGTCTCGTAAATCAGTTCGGACATCTCCCGCATCGAGCGGTGCACCGGCAAATTCTTCAGCCGCACATAAATCGTCATTCCGAACGCCAGGCCCAGAAAGCAGAAGATCAGCCCCCACATCAGCAGCGTGTGCCCGTCCACGCCTGCGCGCGTCGCGGAATGAAAAAATGGGACGCTCGATAGATCAGGCAGCCTGAGATTTGCCTCGCCGCCCGTCGTCTCCTGCGCGTGGGCAACGCCCCCGCCAAAAAGCGCCATCGCGAGGATGGCGGCGCAGGAGCCAAGAATCCGTTTGCCGCGGCCGCGTAACACTCCTGTGGCTGCGCGTAGCATGTCCATCAATATTCCTCCGTCAACAATTCGTCTGGGGATGTTCGGGCGTTTTGCCAGGAAAGACCTTTCAGTTGCCAAAGGCGCCGGGACCTCGCGCGTCCGCACCTGCAACTTCAGCGTCCCAGTCCGCAATTGCTTTCATTCCCCCGAGTGGAAGACTCTCCGAATGAGAGCCTAGGTGCGAAAAGTCACATCACGAAATTACTCTTGTAGCAGGAAACACCGCTTTCGTCAATCGGGCGGCGATTCCGCAGTCCCTCTGGCCGCATGTTAGAATTCCCCGATGACCAATCGCAAAATTTCTCCCGGTGGCGTGATCCATGGCGCCGTCGAGCTACCCGGCGATAAATCCATCTCGCATCGTTACGCCATCGTCTCCGCGCTCGCCGAAGGACGCAGCGAAATCTCCAACTACGCCTCCGCCGCCGACTGCCGCAGCACCCTCGAATGTCTCCGCCGCCTCGGCGTCGTAATTGACACCAAAGACCGCACTGTCCACGTCACCGGCACGGGCCTCGCCGGTCTGAAAGAGCCGCGCAAACCTCTCGACGCCGAAAATTCCGGCTCTACCATCCGCATGCTCGCCGGTGTGCTCGCTGGCCAGCCGTTCCGCTCCGTTATCACCGGAGACGACTCGCTTCGTCGCCGCCCCATGCGCCGCATCATCGACCCGCTTCGTCAAATGGGCGCCGATATTCGTGGCGACGATCGCGGCTGCGCCCCGCTCGAAATTCGCGGCGGCAATCTCCACGCCATCGATTACACGCCTCCCACTCCCAGCGCACAGGTCAAGTCCGCCGTTCTTTTTGCCGGCCTCTTCGCCGACGGCGTCACCGCGGTCCACGAATCCGTCTGCACCCGCGACCACACCGAGCTTGCTCTCCGCGAATTTGGCGCCGATGTTGAATGTTCTCGCGGCACGGTTCGCATTCATCCGCGCCCCAAGCTCGCCGCGCGCCAACTCGTCGTTCCCGGCGATCTTTCCGGCGGTGTTTTCCTGATGGCTGCCGCGCTGATCCTGCCCGGATCGTCGCTGATGCTTCACAACGTCGGCCTGAATCCCACGCGCAGCCGCGTCCTCGATTTCCTCATTTCCCTCGGAGCGAAAATCCATGTTCCCAACCTGGTTTCGCGCGCCAGCGAACTCGTCGGCGACGTATCCGTGAATTACGCTCCCCTCGCCGGCGGAGAAATCTTCGGCTCGCAGGTCGCCGAAATGATCGACGAGCTTCCCATGCTCGCCGCGCTTGGTCCGTTCACGGAGAAGGGAATCGAAATTCACGACGCACGGGAGCTGCGCGTGAAGGAAAGCGACCGCATCGCCACGCTCGCCGCCGGATTGCGCGCCATGGGCGCCCGCGTTGAAGAATTTCCCGATGGCATGCGCGTCGAAGGCCGCTCCGCCGGCAAACTCAGCGGCGCAACTGTCGATCCCCACGGCGATCATCGCATCGCCATGGCCCTTGCCGTTGCCGCTCTCGGCGCGGAAGGCCAAACCACCATCCGCGATGCCGAATGTGTCGGCGTCTCCTTCCCCGAATTTTTCGCCACCCTCGAACGCCTCCGCGGCGCCTCCTGACTCCGTGTCCGTTGGCTTTTGAATCGCCGGGGCTCTCCCGAAGGGGCGCTGCATGCTTCGCCCATGTCTGCTGAGTGCCACCTCCAAGCTGCTTCGTGCTGAAATGGCGTCCAAAACCGGCCAACAACCCGTCGGATAACGCGCGACGTACGGGAGGTTTGGTGTAAACAGTCTGCGGCAGTTGCTACACCGATTGTTCGCGTTCTATTCGCCTTTTTGGATCTTGCTTGGAATAGTGAGCGCTATTCGGAAGATTGGCGCAAATGGATCGTCCCGTAGGTGGTGGCGATCGTGATCCTCGGTCCGCCGCTCGTTCCCACGCGCCCGGTGATCTGTCCATTCGCGTCCAGCTTGGACACGTTCAGTTCGCCAAAATCGCTCTCCGCGTCCCCGCCCCGCGAAATCGCCTCCACTTCGAACGATGATTCCTTCGGCAGCGTCACGTCCACGTCCCCTGCGACATTCGTGATATTGATGTTCGCGCGCGGAGGCGCTGCCAGGGCCACTTTGATGTCGCCGTGCGCGTCCGCAATATCCATTTGCCCAGCGGCGTTTTTCACATCCACGTCCGAATTGTGCGTCGAAATCTTCAGCGGGCCGCTCGCGCCCGATACGCTCAGATCGCCCAGATCGGTTTCCAAGGTGCCGTTCAGTTGCGCGACGCTAATTTGCGACCAGGGCACCGCGCAGCGCAGCGTCTTCGCCACGTGGGCCGCGCGAATCGCGCCGTAAAACGGCCCTTCGACCGAAGCGTTGCCATTCACATCCGAAATGTTGATGTCGTCGCCGCGTCCCGTGACGCGCAGGTTCCCCGCCACGCCTGAAATCCGCGCGTCGCCTCGCGTCAGGTTCACGACGGCATTCCCGCCGACGTCGCGAACGTCAATATCCCCGCTTCCCGAATGTGCTTGCGCGTTCCCCGCGATGCCCTGGATGCGGACGTCGCCGTGCCTCGTGCTGGCCGCGACGCTTGCGCTTGCCGGCGCCTGTACCGAAAGGTCGAAATTCGCGCGGTCCAGCCTGCCAGACGCAAATTGCGGCCCAATGCGATAGATCCCGTTTGCATTTTCGATTTTGACGCCCGCGTTTTCCATCGCTTGCCGGGCGGAGGTTTCGCTTATTCCCCACGCTGTCTCGATCGCGCTGACCACCAGCTGGTTTCCGGCACGCGCTTCCACAACGATATTCCCGCGCGGAATATCGATCGCCAGTTGTGATCCTTGCGGAATCGTCCGCGGAGGCAGATTCTCGCTGCGTGAATACGACGGTCCGAACTCAGGCATGTCGAAATTCCACTGCGGCACCCTCTCGCGCACCCAGTCGCGAATCACGAACCCGCAGAGCGCGATCACCAGCGCCACAACCAGCGCCGCTTCGCCTCCGGAAACCGCCGCCGGACGCGGTTGCCCTTGCCGTTGCGCCAGCAGGGAATCGAATATCTTGGCCACGCCCCACAAAATCAGGAGCGCCGGCCAGTACACCGCGATCAAATGCCCGAGCCGTATTTTGGGGTCATAAATGGCGATCAGAAAAAGCACGCCGATGAGCACCAGCAGCAGGCCCGCAAAAACCGAACTTCCGCGTCGCTTTCCGTTGCTCACTGCATCCTCGCGAGCATCACGATTCCGGCGTTCCCGGTCCGGTACCGGGAGGATTGCGGTGGGGCCCGCCGGACTCCCGGAACCGGGGCACGCCATCTTTGCCGGGCGGCGCGGTGATGTTACCTTCGCGCGAAGCCGTCGCCTGCGCCAGCAGCATCAGTCCGATGATCACCAGCAGAGCGGGCCAAAGCGTCGCAAATCCGTACGGCGTGTATTCGCCGCACAGAAAAATGGCACCGACGGCGATCAGGATCACCGGCCCGGTCATGCTGCGTATCCGGCACCGAGCGCATCGGCATACCTGTTTGATGGAGTCTGCCATTGTGTGGGTCCTAACTTTGGGTTTTCAACCGATCCGCCAGCAGCCAAATACCCAGTATGATCAGCGCGAATGGCCACGCCTTTCCGAACCAGTCCCATTGCAACAGGCCGAAATTCGCCAGCAGCAGAAACACACCCAGGAAAATTAGAATGATTGCGCCGGTCGGGCGCTGAATCCGGTCGCCCTCTGCGGACGCGGCCCCGGCGGGGACAACCGCGGCTGATCCCTCGGCGATCGGCGCCGCGGTGTTTGTCAGCAAGAGCCTTTGGTGTTCGCGTGCTTTTGCGGTGCGATAGGCTTCGATTGGCATGTAGAAGTAAAAGCAGCCCAGCGCAATTCCCAGAAACGCGTGGTAACCCGCCGAAACGTCCTGCGTTTGCGCCGCGATCATTCCGCCGAAAATGATCACGTGAATCAGCGCTTTCAGGTAATCGCCGTTATAGACAGCCCCGAGGCCCGGAATGAACCCCAGCGCCAGCGCCGCTCCCGGATGCGGCCCTGCTTCGGCGCCCGCGGTGGCCGGTGCGACGGGCGTAGTCACCAGTCCCGCCAGACACGGCTCACAATAAAGCGCGCCGCGCACTTCTCGCGTGCACGCGGCACATAGCGCGCGCCCGCAATTCCGGCAGAAGCCGGTCGCTGGAACGTCGGTGTGCAAAGCACAATTCATAAATGTCTCCTGTTGACCGAATTCGCCGCGATTTGCGCAAGCACCCGATTCAGCATGGCCCCGTTCGATTCGTTTTTTCTGCTTCGCGCATTCGCATCTTGCTGAAATTTCGGGGCGCTGTGTTCGCCCGTATCGGGGCGCGTGCCGCCGGGCGCGGGCGCTGGCTGATTCTGCTGCTGTGTTGACGGCGCAGACTCCGGAGCGGCCAGCATGGCCCGGATTTCGTACACCACGCGCAAATCGTTGACGAATTTTTCTCCGCGCGCGTAGGTCAAATGCGCTTGCCGGTTGCCCTCGCGCGCCCACTGCACCGGGTTCAAATCGCCCGGCTTCAGATTGCGAAGCCGCGGCCCCGCCGCGTGCGCCAAGATCACAAACGTCGCCGCGACTGTGGCAATTCCCATCGCAAACCGCGGCTGCCAGATCAGGTTGAACCATCCGGTGACGCTCGCCAGTTCATGCCGCTGCGTTCGCGAGCCCACGGTGCCGCGAATGATTCGCCGCGCCAAAAAGGCCGGCTCGCGCACCGGTTCCAGCGCCTGCATCCGGCCCACCAGCGCGCTCACGCCCTCGATCATCTCCGCGCATTTCGCGCATCCCGCCACGTGAGCGGCGCAAGCCTCGCGTTCGTCCGCTGCGAGCGCGCCCTCGAGATAATCGCTGAGCCGTTCTTCCGTTACTGTGCAGTTCCAGTTCATCTGGCTCTGTTGACATCCTCGGAAAAAGGCAGCGATGCCTCAGGCGGTACAAATTGAAACTCAGGCCGAGCAGCAGAGCTTGGCGCACTTGCATAGACAGGCTTCGCCCAGGGGCGCGCGCCGAGAG
>Ga0209061_1002353_pt1 | contig 24571 bp, 22 predicted proteins | sample Coa_R1_10_FD_187157 | JGI IMG/M metagenome (GOLD analysis project Ga0209061, IMG submission 187157) | Surface soil microbial communities from Centralia Pennsylvania, which are recovering from an underground coalmine fire - Coalmine... | ecosystem: Environmental > Terrestrial > Soil >...
AGGAACAGTAATGCTTAAAGGAGCGATAGCACGCCGTTACGCAGAAGCGATGTTCGATCTTGCGCTCAAGCAGAATACGCTTGACCGCACGCTCGGAGACGTGCAGGAGATTGCCCGGCTGTTTTCCAAACATACGCTGGCCTATCTCCTGCGCGAACCAAAAATTCCCGCCCGGCGCAAAGAGCAGGCTCTGCGCGAGGCGCTGAGTGCTAATGTGCTGTCTACGTCGCTCAACCTTGCCCTGCTGGTCGTTCAGCGTGAGCTGGTCGATTTGATGCCGAATATCGCTGCTGAGCTTCAGCAGATGGTGTTCGATTATAAAAACCAGGCAACCGCCGAAGTCACAACAGCAGTACCCCTGGATGAGCAACAGGAGGAGCTAGTGAAGCGGGCGCTCGAACGCAGGACTGGGAAGGCTATTTTGCTACAAACGCGAGTAGACCCAACTATTCTAGGCGGCGTAGTGGCCCGCGTGGGTGATCGGGTAATCGACGGCAGCGTTCGGCAGCGCCTGGAGGTGCTCAAACGGCAGCTGCTCAACGGCGTGGCCACAGCCAGCACTGATGCATTCAATATCGTGCAATAGATTCCCTCTCGTTGTAGAAGCGAGAAGGGGTTGCAATACACAGGAGGACGACGATGGCATCTTGGGCTGATGAAATCAGTGCCATCATAGAAAAGAACATCGCGGGCTTCGGAGGCGCTGAGACCTCCACAGCGAGCGTTGGCACTGTAATCGCGGTGCAGGACGGTATCGCTCGTATCTATGGCCTGCAGGATGTGAAATATCTGGAACTGGTTGAATTTACACGCACCGGCATCATGGGTATGGCTTTCAATCTAGAAGAAGAGTCGGTGGCCTGCCCGATCCTGGGCGATTATACGCAGATTCGCGAGGATGATGAGGTGCGAACCACCGGACGCGTGGTTTCGGTTCCCGTTGGAGACGCGCTGATCGGCCGCGTGGTGAATCCCCTGGGCGATCCCCTGGACGACAAGGGGCCGGTTGTTTCCAATAAAACCCGCCCGGTTGAGCGCGTGGCTCCCGGCGTGATTACCCGCCGCTCGGTGAATACCCCCGTGCAAACGGGCATTAAAATCATCGATAGCATTATCCCGATTGGTCGCGGGCAGCGCGAATTGATCATCGGCGACCGCCAGACCGGCAAAACGGCGCTGGCAATCGACACGATTATCAATCAGAAGGGCAAAGATCTGCTTTGTATCTATGTCGCAATTGGTCAGAAGAATTCTTCGGTGGCGCGCACGCATGCCATTCTGGAAGAGCATGGCGCTATGGAGTACACAACGATCGTAGTCGCGGGCGCCTCCGAGCCGGCCCCGTTGAAGTACCTGGCTCCCTACGCCGGGTGCGCGATGGGTGAAGAGTTTATGGAATCTGGCCGCGATGCGTTGATCGTTTATGATGACCTGACCAAGCACGCCGAAGCTTACCGCAATATCTCGCTGATCATTCGCCGCCCGCCTGGGCGCGAGGCGTATCCAGGCGATGTCTTCTATCTGCACTCCCGTTTGCTGGAGCGCGCGGCTCGTTTGAACGAAGATTACGGCGGCGGCTCGCTGACTGCTCTGCCAATTATTGAGACCAAGGCTAACGACATTTCGGCCTATATTCCTACTAATGTGATTTCGATTACGGATGGCCAGATCTTTCTGGAAACCGACCTGTTTAACGCCGGTCAGCGCCCCGCCATGAATACCGGCCTCTCGGTCTCGCGCGTGGGTAGTAATGCACAAACGGCTGCAATGAAGCAGGTAGCGAACACGCTGAAACTCGACCTCGCGCAGTTCCGTGAACTGGCCGCCTTCGCCCAGTTCGCCTCCGACCTGGACAGAGCGACGAGGAGCCGCATTGATCGCGGTCGCCGCCTGATGGAAGTTCTGAAGCAGCCGCAGTATCAGCCGGTTCCGGTAGAGAAGCAGGTCATGATCATCTATGCAGCCAACAGCGGCTACCTGGATGGTGTGCCTCTGGAAAAGATTGGGGAGTGGGAAACCAGATTCTATCGTTTTATGGATACGACACACCCTGAGATCGGCGAAGAAATCGTTGCCCGGTCGGTCAAAGGGAAAGAGAAGATGTCCAAGGAGCTATTAGAGCGCTTGAATGCTGCTATTGAAGAGTTCAAACAGACGGCCGAACCGAGTTAGGAGATTGGGTACATGCCATCAACTCGTGAAATCAAGCGGCGTATCGGCTCGATCAGGAACATCGCGCAGATCACCAGAGCTATGCAAATGGTGGCGACCAGTAAGATGCGCCGGGCACAGGAGCGGGTGCAGCAGTCGCGCCCTTATGCCGATCAACTGCGCGCAATGGTCTCGCGCCTCTCGCGTGCGAGCGGGGTTGATGTCGGCTCCGGCGCTGCCCTGATGGTTCAGCGGCCGGTGCGCAAGATTGGCTATGTGCTGATCACACCTGATCGTGGCCTGTGCGGTGCCCTGCCTAGCAACATCAATCGCCGCGCAGCTCACTCGGTAGAGGAGGTGCAGCAGGAGTTGCGGGAGCACGGGGGCGGGAGCGCGAGCGTCGATTTTGTGGCCGTGGGCCGCAAGGGACGCGATTTCGTAGTGCGCAGTCCGTATAACCTGCTGGCCGAGTTTACCAACTATGGTGACCGCCCTGGCCTGAACGATGCTGCGGCAATTGCTCAGGTGGCTATGGAAGCCTTTACCAGTGGCGATGTCGATGTGGTCTACCTGATCTACGCCAAATTCATCAATACGGTAACGCAGGTGCCAACCGTGGTGAAGCTGTTGCCGGTCGAGCCGCCCGAAGACGAAGAAGACGAGAAGAAGACTGTCGAGTACATCTACGAGCCCGATCCGCAGAGTCTCTTCGAGGCCATCTTGCCCCGCTACGTAGACTTGCAGATATATCAGGCGATGCTTGAGTCGCTGGCCAGCCAGTGGTCGGCGCAGATGGTAGCAATGAAAAACGCGACCGATAGCGCCAACGAATTGCTTGAAGATCTCAATCTTACGTATAATAAGGCCCGCCAGGCGAGCATTACGACTCAGATCCTGGAGGTTGTGTCAGGCGCCGGAGCTTTGTAGACAGGAGAAGACGAAAATTATGGTAACAAGTGTAGGCACGAAAGGTACAGTCGTGCAGGTCCAGGGGGCCGTCGTAGATATTGAGTTCCCCACAGATCAACTGCCTGAAATTTATAATGCTATCCATGTTCGCCCTGCTGGCGCCGAGAGAGATCTGACGCTGGAGGTAGAGCAGCACCTGGGCAATAACTGGGTGCGCTGCGTTGCGATGGGTCCGACCGACGGACTGCAACGCGGCGTCGAGGCGTTTGACACCGGCTCACCGATCACTATGCCGGTTGGTCCCAAAACCCTGGGGCGTATCTTCAATGTTCTGGGACAGGCTGTGGACAACAAGCCGGAGGTTGATGACGCCCCACGCCTGCCGATCCATCGCCCGGCTCCCTCTCTGGAGGAGCAGGCAGCCAATATCGAGATCTTCGAGACGGGCATTAAAGTCTTTGACCTGATCTGCCCTTTTATGAAAGGTGGAAAGATTGGCGCTTTCGGCGGCGCGGGCGTTGGCAAGACCGTGATTATCCAGGAACTGATCAATAATATCGCAAAAGGCCACGGTGGCTATAGCGTGTTCGCCGGTGTGGGTGAGCGCACCCGCGAAGGAAATGACCTGTATCATGAAATGATGGAGGCTGGAGTGATCGATCGCCTGGCGATGGTCTTTGGCCAGATGAACGAGCCTCCTGGTTCGCGCCTGCGCGTGGCCCTGAGCGGTCTGACAGTAGCAGAGTACTTCCGTGATGAAGAGGGCAAAGACGTGCTGCTTTTCATCGATAATATCTTTCGCTTCACTCAGGCAGGCTCTGAAGTCTCTGCCTTGCTCGGTCGTATGCCCTCCGCCGTGGGCTATCAGCCCAACCTGGCCGAGGAAATGGGCGCCCTACAAGAGCGTATCACCTCGACCAAGCGCGGTTCGGTAACTTCGATGCAGGCCATCTTCGTGCCTGCTGACGACTACACCGACCCGGCTCCGGCCACAACCTTCGCTCACCTGGACTCGACGATTGTGCTGGAGCGCTCGATCTCTGAGAAGGGCATCTATCCCGCCGTCGATCCGCTGGCCTCGACCAGCCGCATCCTCGATCCCAATGTTGTTGGCGAGGAGCATTATAATGTGGCTCGCGGCGTACAGCGAGTTCTGCAGCGCTACAAAGAACTGCAAGATATCATCGCTATTCTGGGGATCGATGAACTCTCCGATGAGGACAAGCTGACCGTGGCCCGCGCCCGTAAGCTGGAGCGTTTCTTCTCTCAACCGATGACCGTAGCTCAAGCGTTCACCGGCCTTGAGGGCAAATATGTGCCGCTGAAAGAGACGATTCGCAGCTTTAAAGAGATTCTCGAGGGCAAATACGATCATGTACCTGAAACCTACTTCTTTCTCAAGGGCGTAGTCGAAGAGGTGCAGGAAGCCTACGAGAAAGATCAGCAAAGGGGATAGGCTATGGCTACTATGCAGGTCGCGGTAGTTACCGGCGAAAGAGAGATCTACCGGGGCGAGGCCGAAGAGGTAGTTGCCCCTGGGGTCGCAGGGGAAATGGGCATTTTGCCGCACCATGCCGCGCTGGTCACTGCCTTGAAGCCGGGCGAGATGCGCATCAAGTTGGGCGGCGCGGAGGAAGATCTGTTCGTCTCCGGGGGATTTCTGGAGGTATATAACAACGTCGTCACGGTGCTGGCGGACGCGGCTGAGCATGCCGAAGATATCGACCGCGCGCGCGCAGAAGAGGCTCGCCGCCGCGCCCAGGAACGCCTGGCCGAAGTCCAGGACGAACGCGAACGTGCCCTCGTAACAGGAGCACTCGAACGCGCAATTGTGCGCCTGCGCATCGTGGAAACCACCCGCAGGCGCAGCGCTCGCCGTATTCAGGCTCCGTCATCCTCTTCGGAATAAACCTTGAATGAATATATTACGGGAAATACGTAGATATATTTCCTGTAATATATTCTAGCTCTAAACTCGTAACTTAAAAATTGCCGGTAAAATCATCTTCTCCAAAAGCCCCGCCTCCTCCCATCTCTCCATCTGCGTCTTTATCACCGTTACCGAACTGCCCCCCGGCACCAAACTGATCCCCAGTTTCCTGATCATCGCCGCCGAATTGCTCCCCGGCACCAGATTGGCTGTTCCCACCAAAATCTCTCTCTCCTTCACCATTACTACCGCCGAACCGTTCGCCAGCACCAGAATCTCTCTCTCCCTCAATGTTATTGCCAAACTGGCCGCTCGTGTCCGCCGCTCTCTCGCCTCTTTCTGTGCTCCGTTCGCCCCTCAGCTTGCCAAGTTCATATCCTGCAAGACCACCGGCTGCCGCGCCCAGACCACCGGCCAGCCAGGGTGAGCCTCGACCGCGCTCTGGCGAGCCAGAATAGGGTTCCTGGTCGCGAAACTGCTCTGGTGAAGTATATTCCCGACGCTGATCCGGCGGCATATATGGCGGCCTTCTGGGTATAGGGCCTTGACCGAACATGCCGCGCGTCACCTGGCTGCGCCGGGCGGCGAAGAGCAGTATAGCTCCTAGAATTAAGAGTAGAGGCACAATGCACCAGCAAAGCGCCGGGCTGAAAGCACTGCCTGTGGTCGTGCCCTGCATCGAGCGCTGCATTGAATTAATGGCCGCCAGGGACGCCCCAGTATAGTCGCCGTCGTGGTAATTCGAGCTGAATGTGTTGACTGCCTGATTGATCTCCGAGCCGGATAAAGGCACATTCGAGCCGCGCACAATATAGACATAGCGATGAGCAGTATCAATAGCCATCACTATTTTGTCAGGGTCGTTGCCAAGTTTCGCCCTTGCCGTACGCTCAAAATCAAGCTGATTTCCTTGAAAGGTGTTCGTGGTATAGATGGCCAGCGGATTCTGCAAGTGGGAGGCTGCGCCCACGACTTTGGACGAATTCAGTACATGAGCATTGTCGTAGATCTGTGCGCGGGTGCTGCCAGCCCCGCAAGCGCTTAGAGCCAGCACACCACAGACAACAAGAAGTCCCAGGAAGTAGCTTCCCGGGCTTCTTACGTTGAACAATGAAAGTATCGGTTTCATTCTCTCCTACCTCTCTAAGCCAGGAAAACGTCGATACTGGATGACAACAATAGTCGTCTTCATAGTAGCGGCACGTTTTTCTTTCTAGAGAAGTTTCGCCTAAAAATCGAGGGGAGCTTTATCTCTTAACCAGATAAAGCTCCCCAATTTTCGTAGGAAATATCCTGGCCGAAGGATTAACCTTCGGCGGAGACATTAGAGAGTGTTGAGCTACTCAGAAGGTTATCCAGAGTAGTTTTTTTCACGCGATAGCCGCGGCGTTTGCCCAGGTGGGGCAGCGTCACCGCATCGAGCACGCCGTTATTAATCCAACGGCGAACCGTCGTATCGTCAACACGCAAGCGGCGTGCGACTTCGTGGATAGTCAGGAGGTCTTCCGACGGTTGATAGGCGCGTTGCTCCTCTTCTTTATCCATCACTGCTGCATTTTTGCGACGTGGCATGGTTAGTCCTGCTTTCTTGATGCATGTCATGTGGTCAAAGCATGCACTCCCGGCTTGTTTGACCACCTTGTTCAGTTTCCTAATAGAAAGTGAAGAAACAGCTTCACTTTCTCAATAACGTTCATTGCAGTACTCGTAATCGTTATAGTATCCTGACCGGATACCTCATTGGATGGTGTACTGCTTCTTATGCACAAGTATAATACCTTTCTATGAACTGAATCTGTGAGTTTCCTGAGATATACCTGAGAGAACACGAAAAATACAAATAGCACTACTAAGACGGGATAGAACGAAAGCTCGGTGGTTTTCCATTTTGTATTGGATGAGGCAATATTTACTAAAAAGATGGATAAATAACCTAATAACTTACGTCTCAGTTATAAAGGTCCACTCTGCCTGTCTGGCGTCGGTGAGCAGGCGCTGGGACCCATTTACAACCCTGGAACACTGTGTTACACTTCGGTTGTAATTTCAGGCGGTTCATAGGGGTTATTTTTCAAAGGAGGGCGCTGTTATGGCTGGCTGGCAGGAAGAACTGGCCGAGCTGCTTCGTGAGCTAGGGGTGAGGCAGGAGGAGCCTCAGACGAACCTTCGCTCCACAGGCAAACCGGTGCATAGGGACACCAGGTGGCACTTGCATCCAAACAAGCTGGTCAGGCACCTGGCTGATATTCCCCCTTCCAATGACTCCGGGAGCGATGATGGGGAATCATCGTTAATGGATCTTGGCGCAATGCGTCGCGAAGTAGACTCAATCGTGCGGCAGATAGCCCGGTTAACACAGAATGGTGAACTGGACCAGCTGGCAAAGGAGGATATACTGGAGGTGTTGTCTGCCCTTCAGCGCTTTTCAGCGGTCGCGCAGCAAGTCGCCTCCGGTGACGAGGCTTACCTGGAATCTATTTCGGCTCTCTTACGCTTCTGTCGTCTTGTTGTACGCTTTAGCGAGACGACAATAGAAGACCTCTGAGTGCGTTTTTCCCTAGACAGATGAGGGATTGTTCTATTCAAGTTGTTTGATACCGGCCTCTAAAAATCACCGCTTCGTCTGTTGTGTATACTCGAAAGGGATTACCTGCGTTACAGAAATGTGCCTGAATGAGTCTGCACGAAAATTGTGCAGAGAAGGCAGCAGGCTATTTGTATTGAGAAGTGCAGTAAGCCAGATGAAAATGTGCAGACTACACAGAAGGGGACGTACACTATGCAAACAGACTTGGATACCCTTTCTCGGGAAAATCGCCGGAAGTTGAATAAACAGATCAGGCGTGTTCAAGCGGAGGCCAGGCGTCTTAGAGCGCAGGCACGCCAACTGCGCCGGGCTCAGCATGAGGAGGAGAAGAAGCGGAAAAAGCTGCTGCAACAGCTCGCGTCGGCCAGTAAAGAATGGAGCCAGAGTGTTCTGCGACGTGGCGGAGAACTAACTGCGGCTGCCGGTTCTCAGTTGATATCAGGCAAGCAGGTGGCATCTAAGCGCGGGAAAGAGATACTACAAGGGCGCGGCAGTCTGCTAGCAGATTGGCAAAACAGAACGGCGCAGCAGCTAGAGAAGTACACGAAGAGCGGAGCCAGGACTCTGCGTGAGCAGGCAGAGCGAGGACGTCAGTGGCGCTATGAGACTGCTCGCCAGCTCCGCCAGCAAGGAGAGCAGTTAACCCGCCAGGCTACCGATTGGAAAGACGAAACCGCCTACAAACTTCGCCGGCAGGGACTTGGCCTGCGCCAGTCTCTCATTGTTCTGGGGGACGAAATAACCTGCAAGCTTCTGCACCAGGGACAATATCTCATGCAGAGCCTGGCTAAGCGTAGCGAGGGGGCTGCTCAGAAGCTGCACAAGCAGGAGCATGAGGCGAGTCGAAGGCTGGCTGCCCGAAAAGCAGCGGCGGCGCTCCAGGTTCGCAAGCAGGAACTCCAGATGAGGCAAGAGTTGGCCCGGCGTCGGCGAGAAGCGGCCAGGCATGCAGGAAAGCCATCGCGCTTCCCCGGTAGCAGGATCTGGCCTGTGCTCGGTTTCGTCTCAGGTCTGCTGGTGGCCGGTGGGGTAACTTACTGGCTGGTGAAGCGGAATTTCGGCAGGGAAGAACTTAAAGAAGAGGAAGAGCATATTGAATTGACCTCATACGAGACATTGGATGGCGTCAGCGAGACCTCTGGTGGCGAAACTCGTCGCTATTCACGGCGAGGTGGGGCGGCGGTAGCCAGTGAACCTGGAACCAGGTTTATTGGCGTGTTGAGCAGCCGGAAATACTACCCGGCTGAGCAGGCACCAGATGTGCAGGATGTTGTTTTCTTTGAGAGTGAGAACGACGCCAGGGCAGAGGGGTTTACAGCGGGCCTGTAAGAAAGCCGAGAAGAATCTCGAAGAGAATGAGAAATCACTTATCTGGGAATCTTCGGGATTCTTCTCGCTTTCGCGGTAAACAAAACAGAATTGTACGTACTTAACCTGGAGGATCGAGCGGCTTGTTCTCAAAACCCTCGTTGACGATTCCACGCTGGACAAGATAGCGGAGAAACTCCAGGCGTTGTCTTGCATCTGGAGCGTTTCCTGGTTCTGAACTGGTGTGAGAAAGAGAAACCGGTGGAGAGGGAGGCGATACGTCTGGCGCTTCGGAACGGGGTTGAGACTGGCGCTCAGACCGATTTTCGAGACCGAAGCGGCGGGGAGTTATGCCAGCCTGGGGGATGGTCTCTTCTTTTGATGCGCGGAGGGCGGTCTCAGGAGAGGAGCCGCGGGCCGTTGCACTGGTAATATGCTGATATTCCATGAGAGGAGACTGCTTCCAGGGCCACCACGCGAACATTTTGTGGAACCATGCTTTGATTGCTTGCGTGATCATTGTCTTTCTGCCCTCGGTGTATTAGCACTACGATGCTACGGATCTGGCTGCTACGAAGAATGTTGATCTACCTAGAAACATAGTAGCACAATCATCAGGAACCAGTCAAACTCCTTTGCCTGGTTCAACAAAAAGCTTTTTCGCGATCTCTGGCAGAGTCTCAAAAGAACCGGGCAATATCAACGCGTGTTCATCTATTGCTGTCTCTCAGTCAACATGCGCTACTCCTTCATTCAGTATATACCTTCCTTGAATTCCACCTTCAAATCTCTGCTATTTCCGTAGAGGGAAAGTTGTATAGAGCCAGAGGCATCTGGCTCTTTTGGGAAACATGGAGGAAGGTGCAAGCCAGCTACCTCAGCTAGCTGGCTTGCACACCCCATCAGTCAGATAGAGGTTGTACTGAACCAGTACATGCTCTTCTAATGATGTGGAGTAGGAGTCGTTGTAGGCTTGCCTGGTGGGGTAGGGGTGACAGTAGGCTTGCCGTGGGGGGTGGAGGTCGGCGTGGGTTTATTGCCTGAATGGAAGCCAGGAATGTTAGTTATTAAACATTGCTCAAGCGGTGTCGAGCCACAGGTGTGCAGGGCATCGGCCAGATAACTGCTCACATTGCTGTCGCTGAGCGTGTCACCGGCCTGAGTTGCCAGATACCGTGCCAGAGTCAGCAACTGGTCGATTTCTCCATAACCATAGACCTGGCTGGAGGTGATGCTTATCCCTGCCATGGTTGTGCCCTTGAAAGTCCCTTGATGCAGCGCGCACAGAGCTATTACAGCAGCACCCGTACTGCTGGTACTCAGGTGATACTGGGCCGCGAGATTCTGGGCGTCAGCGAGGCCGGAGCAACTCGTGTGGCCTGTACCAGTTGTTCTTTGTGCTGTTCCCTGGGTGGCGTGTGTCGCTGCCACGGTTGCAGTAGAATGCGCGTGGGCTGACGATTGAACAACAGCTTGTCCCGCTGACATAGCTGCAAAGGCTGCCGTCGCGCTTCCCACCAGCAGCACGCCGGCGGCCACTGTGACAAGCGCTTTGGTCTGGAAAAGAGCTAACAACTTCATCGAGATTATGTCCTATCCTTTTTTCGTAAGATGGAGAAAGCAGGATCTTGAACGAGATTGCGTGCGAGCGAGCAAAACCGTTCAGAATGCGCTGCACTCAGAAGAGAAGTTGCAGATTGCCCATTTCTGGTTACGGCCTGTCCCTTTTTTGGGAGATTTGGTGAAATTGTTGTATGCAAACAGCTTTTTTTGAGAGAATGAGCCAGTTTACCCGTAACTACAGCCGGACAAAGTACAACCTTCTTGTTATGAGATCTCTATTTCTCCCGGGAAGGCCAGGGATCGATGGAAGCGATTGAACAAGTGTTGGACTACGCCCGGCAAGGGAATGCAGAGGCGTTGAGTGCGCTGTACCGCCGGTTTTTGCCCGGCATCTTTGGCTATATCGCCACCCGGGTGCCAGACCGAGCTACAGCAGAAGACCTGACCTCGGACGTCTTTTTGCAGATGGTTGAGGGCATTCATCGCCTCAAAGCAAAGGATGAGGCTGGCTTTACCGCTTGGCTCTTGCGCATTGCACGCGTGACTGTAGCAGGATACTACCGCGCGCGAGAGAAGCAGCCTGCCCATCTCTCGCTGCCGGGTGATAGCTGGGAAGATATGCAGGCGGAGCCTTTGGCGGTCCAGGGAAGCGACCCGGAGGCCGATCCTGTGCAGTGGACCGAAGCACGGGAAGAGTGGCAGGTCGTCGTCTCTGCCATCAATCAGTTAACCGAAGAGCAACGCCAGGTGCTGGTAGGCCGGCTGTTGCTGGGATACGATGTAGCGACAGTTGCACGTATGCTTGGCAAACAAACCAGCGCTGTCAAAGCCCTGCAATTTCGCGCACTCCAGAGTCTACAGCGCTTGCTGGGAAAATCACACCGTCCCCTGCCTGCTTTGCAACAATACAAGAAGGAAGAAGGAGAATGAAGCCGCTTGAAGAACGCCTGAACGACAGATTAGAGCAGGCCAGACTGGATATCAGGCGCAATGGACTGCACCCGGGCGGTCTCACACTGCCTGAGAGAGAACGCGAGTCTGACCCCGAGGTCGATGGCCTGGTGGTGCTGGCTCAGCGCTTACAACAGGCACACCAGATTCAGGTTGCGCCTGACTTTGCCGGGCAACTGGAACGGCGTCTACTTCGTCGCCACGCGGAACTTCGCCTCCAGCAAAGGATCCGCCGGTATTCCTTCTTCTCGCTGCTGCGCGCCCGCCCAGTTCTAAGCGCAGTGCTGGGTGTGTGCTTGCTGGTGTGCCTGATGAGCATCAGTGTGCTGGCCTTAGCAGCTCAAGTCACCAATCCAAGCAACCCGCTCTATGGACTAAAACGCTGGGAACAGCAGGTGCAGGTCCAGATGAGCGGCAGTTCAGTGGCTCAGGCTTCCCTTGATCTGCAATTCGTCCAAGATCAGCTCAAAGCCCTTCCTGCTAACTCGGCCCACACCGAAGCCTACCGTCAAGCTCTCATTGAGCTGGATGAGCAAATAGACACTGCCGCGGCAGCCATCGACAAACTCCCGGCAGGGGCGCAGCACGCCCGGCTGGCGAGCGAGTTGGCCAGTGTGAAGCGTGACGCCATTCAGGAATTGCGCAGTCTGCTCCCTCGACTTGCCTTGCCAGAACGTCTGGCAACCACCGGCGAACTGGCCCGCTTGGGAGATACAGTCCCAACGCTCACCCACGCGACGCTAGTCCTGCCAGAGCATCCCAATGGGCAGGCGACGATCATATTGGAGGGCAGTATGATCCAGGCGAAAGCGCAACTGCTGGTGAACGGTGCGGTCGTAGATGCAAGCGGGACGTTTCAGCCTGATCAGGTGGTCTTTGCCGTTGCCTGGAACGGAGAGTTGTATCCTCGGAGCCTGGGCATTCTCAATCCAGACGGTACAGCGGCAGAGACAACAGCGATTACGATCACCGGGGCAACGAATGGTAACCAGAGCGGCCACAGTAACCAGCCCACGCCACACGGCAAACCAACGGTAACCCCAACGCCGCACGGCAACAGGCCAGAAGCGATCCCGACCCCGCATCATTGAAGGATCAGGAACGGCTGCATTTGTGCCAGTGCCTGGCAGTACGATCTATGGCGAGAGCGAAATGTTTTTCTGTAACAAAACGCCCTTGCTTTTTTATGTGGCTCATGACATAATCAAGAAGGTTTCGCCAGAAGCCGGTTGGCAATCACCGGATAGAGGCCCAGCCTTGCGTTTCCCTACATTCGGTATACGGGCGATGCATAAGAATAGGAGCTGCCTCTAGAAGCCGGAGTTTTGTTGTGACTAGTGAAGAAAGAAGAAAGGCAGGTGTCGGCTATGCAGGAAGATATTCTGGGGACCCGACGAGCCGCCGTCACAGAAACATACGTCAATTGCGCGAGATGCGGAAAAGCGACCCGCTTGCGGGATGCTCAGATTATCCAGAGTGATGTGCTTTCGGAGAGCCACTCCGATTTTGAATACCTTTGCCCTGAGTGTCAAAAAGCCCTGGCGGAAGGCGAGAAGGATTTGCCTCTTACCTGAGTCGATCTTCTTCTCCTGGCAAAACGCCTGCTCTAGAGGCAAGAGGTAAACCGGCATTGCCTGTTTCCTACCTTTTGCCTCTTTCTTTAGCGATACCTAGATCGAGCGCGCCTTGATTCGGATCAACTGAGGAAACAAACTATGCGGATGCGCTATCGCTACGTGACCTATCGTTATAGCGATGGATCACAGCAAGAACTGGCCCGTCATTACCGGCAACTTCTGCATGATGCTTTGCGACAGAGTCAGCAGTCTCTTTTGCAGCGTTCGGTTACGTGGAGACCTCTGGCCGACATTCAAGAATCGGCAGAGACGGTAACGGTAAAAATCGAGTTGGCCGGAATGAAGGAAGAGGATATCGAGATCACGCTGTATGCCGATGCTCTGGTGGTGAGTGGTATACGCGAGGATGACGATAAACGTGGAGTTGGTATCTATTATCACGAGGCCCAGATCCGTTATGGCCCATTTCGGGTGGAAGTTTTTATCCCTTCGCCGGTAGATAGGGAAGCAGTTACCGTGCGCTATGAAAATGGATTTTTATGGGTTACTCTCCCTAAACTACCCGAATGATACATCCATGCATGCTGAGCATAGTTTGTCTCCGTTTCTCCCTGATTTCTGTCGTGCAGGAGAGAGATGGTGAAAGCTTGAATGGAAATAGAGAGATACATATTAAGAAGGTTGCATGATGAGTACGCGAACTAATCGTAAGCACCAGCGCCCGGAAGAAAACGAGGAAGTGCTTGCTGAGCAAGAGATAGATGAAACCGGTCCTTCCTCACCTGCGTTGGATGCGCAGGAGCTTGAGCAGGTGGAGACAGATGTGCCAGCTCCTAAAAAGGAGGAACCGAAAAAGGTTCGCCGCCCACGCAGGCGTACACGCTCGCTTGTGCAGGAAGAGACAAATGAAAATGAGGACGTGAGGGCAGGGCGAGGAAGCGAAGATGAAGAGCGCCTGAGCATTCCCGATGAGTTGCCGGTCCTTCCGCTCAAAGATACGGTTGTGTATCCGTTCGCGGTCCAACCGTTGGGCGTTGGTCAGGAGCGCTCCATTCGCCTGATCGATGATGTTATGCGGGGGAATCGCCTGGTGGTGCTGGTAGCCCAGAAGTCGGCGGAAGTCGAGCAGGCTGGCCCGAACGACATTTTCTCTATAGGTACGGTCGCGCGCATCGCGCGTATGATTCGCATGCCCGATGGTACGATCCAGATTATTGTGCAGGGCCTGGAGCGCGTGGTAATTGGCGAATTTACCGCGATTAAGCCATACCTGGTGGCGCGCGTAACCGTTAAGCCCGATATCCAGGAAAGTGATACGGAGACCGAGGCAATCAAGCGCAACGTGGTTAACTACTTCCAGCGCCTGGTGGCGCTCGTCCAGAACGTGCCCGAAGGAGTTGCGGCGGCCACGCTCAACCTTGAGGAACCGCGCCAGGTAGTTTACGTGATCGCGACATTTGTGCAGATGGAACTGGAACTGCGGCAGAAGCTGCTGGAACTGGATTCTGTCCACGCCAAGCTGGAGCAACTGAGCCGCTACCTGGCTCACGAGCTGGAGATCTTTGAGCTTGGCCGGAAGATTCAAACCAGCGCCCAGGAAGAGATGGGCAAAGTTCAGCGTGAATACCTGCTACGTGAACAATTGAAAGCGATCCAGCGCGAACTGGGCGAGGAGAGCGAAGAGCAAGCGACCATCAACGAACTGCGCGAGAAAATCGATGAAGCGCATATGCCCGAAGAGGCGCTCAAAGAGGCCAATCGTGAGCTTTCGCGTTTAGAGAAGCTGCCTACTGTTTCGCCCGAATATAGCATTATTCGCACCTATATAGAACTTCTGGCCAGCTTGCCGTGGAGCAAGAGCACGGGCGAACGCATTGATGTCCCGCGGGCCCGCGAGGTGCTGGATCAGGATCACTACGACCTGGAGAAGATCAAGGAGCGTATTCTGGAATACCTGGCTGTGCGCCGTCTGAAAGAAGAGCGTACCGCCGCACGGGTTGAGCGCGAGTCGGAGGCGGAGAAGGAAGAGCAGGAAGGCGCCCGGCGCTCTACCCAACCGCTGCATTCTGCTGAGGCTATTCGCCAGATTAACCGCGAGCCGATCCTTTGTTTTGTTGGCCCACCAGGGGTAGGCAAGACTTCACTGGGGCAGTCAATCGCTCGCGCGCTTGGCCGCAAGTTTGCCCGTATGTCGCTGGGTGGCATTCGCGACGAGGCGGAAATTCGCGGACACCGCCGCACATATATCGGGGCGATGCCGGGCCGGATTATCCAGACTCTGCGCCGCGTTGAGGCCAACGATCCGGTGATTATGCTCGACGAGGTTGATAAGGTCGGAGCCGACTGGCGCGGTGATCCCTCGTCAGCTTTGCTAGAGGTGCTGGATCCAGAGCAGAACTACAACTTCCGCGATAATTACCTGGATCTGCCTTTCGATCTTTCGCGGGTAATGTTTATTGCTACGGCTAACTCTCTGGAGCCAATTCCCGCCGCGTTACGCGACCGTATGGAAGTTCTCACGCTCTCCGGCTATACCGAGGAGCAGAAACTTCATATTGCGCGCAACTACCTGCTGCCCAAGCAGATCGAAGCCAACGGCCTGAACAAAGAAGAGCTTACAGTTGACGACGATGCTCTGAGGCGGATTGCGCGCGATTATACCCGCGAGGCCGGCGTGCGTAACCTCGAACGAGAGGTCGGCACGCTCTGCCGTAAGGTCGCGAAGCAGGTTGCGGAGGGGAAGGCCACACCTATGCATGTGGCGGCGGCTGACGTGCCTGAGTACCTGGGACGCCCACGCTTCTTTGAGGAAGTGGCCGAGCGTATCGACCGTCCGGGCATTGCCACTGGTCTGAGCGTGACGCCAGTGGGAGGCGAGATCATGTTTATCGAAGCGGCCTCTATGCCTTCCAAAGATGGCCAGTTGATTTTGACCGGGCAGTTGGGCGACGTGATGAGAGAGTCGGCGCGGGCTGCGCTGAGCTATGTGCGCTCACATGCTGAGGCGCTGGGTCTGCCGCCAAACGTCTTCGAGGGCCAGACAGTGCATATCCATGTACCCGCGGGAGCTATCCCTAAGGATGGACCTTCGGCGGGCGTGACTATGGTAACTGTCCTTGTCTCGCTGGCCAGCGGGCACAATGTGCGCTCCGATGTAGCTATGACAGGCGAAATTACCCTGCGCGGCAAGGTCATGCCAATCGGCGGAGTCAAAGAGAAAGTTCTGGCGGCCTATCGTTCAGGTATCCGCACAGTTATCCTGCCGAAGAAAAACGAGCAGGACCTGCTGGAAGATCTCCCCAAAGAACTGCGCGATCAGATGGAGTTCCTCTTCGTCAGCGAAGTGCGCGAAGTGCTTGAGGCAGCTATCGAAGGCTACACCGAGATCGAGCCTCATGGCCAGGCCATCAGCAATGGACGGCACACCGATCATGTGCCCACGCATCTCAAACGCAAAAAAAGCGAGAAAGCAGTGGCGGAAGCCTGAGGTCAAACATTGACCCTGTCCCTGGCAGGAACAGGGTCAATGTTGTCTCTGGCGTTATGCCTCTTTAAAACGCAGCAGGACACGCCCTAAGCGAATCTCGTCGTTGTCGTGCAGGGGCCGGGGCGTTTTGCCGGCGAGTTTCTCGCGATTGAGGAATGTGAAGTTGGTGCTGTTCTCATCCTCAAGCATATACTGGCCGTTCTCGTAAAAAATGCGCGCGTGCAGGCGCGAGACGCCGCCCTCTTCTCCGCCGTGTGGAGTGAGGTCAACGTCGGGATAGATGTTGCTCACGGCATCCTCGCGGCCAATGACGATGTTGTCCTTGCCGCTCAGATCAAACTCCTGGTTATCAGCTTCAACGATCAGACGGGCTGTAAGAGCAGCCGGCGTAGCAGTTCCCACTGCTGCCGGAGCTGCCTGCGGAGCGGGCGCGCCGAGCATACTGCCGCAATTAGAGCAGAAAGCCTCTCCGGCAGGGTTAACGGAACCGCAGGATGGACATGTCTGGCTGCCGGCTGGCGCAGGAGCCGCCGGTGCCGGCGCGGGCGCAGGCACCGCTGTCGCGACTGGCGCGGCGCTGGCCAGCGGCTCGCCGCACTCATCGCAAAAGGCCGAGCCATCGGGATTCTCGTGGCCTAAAGAGCATTGTATCGTCATAAGTTACCTCCTACCTAAAACAATCACACCAGAACCAATGTGGCGTAATCTTTGCTTCACCCCGACGCATCAGGGAAGAATATCATCGAGACGCTGGGTAAGCTTGCGTGTTTTGTTGCCAATAGACTTGACCTGTTCCTGTGAGATCTGCCCGCCCTGATTGATCTGTTCAAGTGCGAGCTGAGTTTCCTCGTCGAGGACGCGTGTGACATTCGGCGCCAGCCGCGTTGTAGCCTTGCCAGTGCGTTTGTACTCGTCGAGGACGCGCGTGACCAGACGGTGAGCATTCGCCTTTTCGGCAAAGTTCATGACGATAGCATTGACCCCGGCAGCTTCGTTAGGATCGTTTGTGAATGTGACCTTGATGTCTTCGCGCACGCTCTCGCCAACAATGCCCATAATCGGCACGTCGTAGTTAAGCTCGGCCTGGGCGATACGGAAGAGGCCGGCCTGACGCGGATCGATCATTAGCTCGAAGAGCACGGACTGTGGCCTGTCCTTCTCCAGATCGCCCAGCGGGATGACCACCTGGCGGTCGGCAAGCACATTTGGGCCGAGGTCGCTGATAATTGGCAGGACTTTGACGGCCTTCTTGGGCGTGACGCCGGAGGGCAGGCGTAGGATGAGCGTGGCATTGCGGATCGCTACATCAACGGCGCTCTGAATCTGCTCCTGGAAAAGGTTCAGGGCGTCAGCCGGATTCTGAATGAATTCGGCCGGCATGCCGCCGCTGAGGTGTCCAATCGTATCCAGCAAATCCTCGTCCCAGTCCCCTCCGATGCCTAGTGGATAGATGGAGATCCCGGCGGCGGCGGCATCGCGAGCGAGCTGGCGGCAGCGATCGGAATCGCCATAGGTCACGCCATCGGTGAGCAAGATCATGCGGTTAATGGCGTTAGGAATGTTCCAGCGGCGCAGCTCGTTAAGGCCCTGGATCATGCCAAGCGACATGGTGGTGCCGCCTGCGTCGCGGATCTGATCAACAGCTGCTTTCATTCCCGGCTTGTCGTTACAGGGCATAGAAGGAATGATGACCTGAGATGTATCATCAAAGATGACCACCGAAACGTAATCGGTTGGCTCCAGGCGATCAATGACCATTTTGACCGCCTCTTTCACATTTCTGAGTTTGGCGCCTTTCATGGAGCCAGAGTGGTCGAGGACAAGGGCGAAGTTGAGCGGCATGCGTACCTGGGCCATCATCTCGGTTGGTTTCATTTCAACAAGTACGTATGCGAGCTGGCTTCCGCCCGTCACGGGCATATAGTCCTTTCCGACCTGATGCGTTAAGGTTACCTCACCGGGCATATCTACGCAGCTCCTTTCATATATTGGCTGACTAAGTATATCATAATCATGTTTTTAGCGCACATAAACGACTACCGCGCTGATATTGTCTTCGCCGCCATTGGCGTTGGCTGCTTCAATCAACTGGGTGCAGGCGGTCTGCGGATCGGGCGCGCTGTTGAGGATGCTCTCTATCTGGGGGTTGCGCACCATTTCCCAGAGGCCGTCGCAGCAACTCAACATAATGTCGCCGGGCAGCAATTGCTGCTTGAAGATGTCAATCTGAACGTTGGGCTTGTCTCCCAGGCTGCGGAAGATCTGACTGCGCTGTGGATGTGTATAGACGTCATCCGGCTCAATCAAGCCACCTGCGACCAGTTGCCCAACCAGGGAATGATCGGTCGTGAGCTGGTAGATCTGGCCTTCGCGCACCATATACGTGCGGCTGTCCCCGACATTGACGATATAGGCGTGTTCACCGACGATCATGTAGCCGGTGAGGGTTGAACCCATATCAGTTTTATCGCGCTGGTTTTGCTGGCAGAGGGCCAAGTTGGCCTCCTCGATAGTATTGCGTAGCAAACCAACCAGATCATCTTCGTCGAGCGGCTCAACAGTTTTGCCCTCTTTCTCTGCCTGCAAAGGGTTGCTCAGCAGTTCGCGTGTCATGCGCTCGGCGATGATATTGACGGCCATACGGCTGGCGACTTGGCCTTTGTCGTGGCCACCCATGCCATCGGCTACGATAAAGATGCCAACGGGTGTGGATCTGGACTCATGGATGCGTTGCAATTGTAGGATGAGCGTGCTATCCTCATTGGGTTCGCTCCGGCGTACATCTCCGGCATCGGAATCGCTGGCGGCCAGGAGTTGCACGCCGTTGGGAAAAGCGTTCTGAATGAGTGATGGCTGCTCAACGGCGTAGGTGCGGCCTCGATCCATGAAGGTATTGACGATAGCTCCCTGCAGCACGTTGGCTTCTTTCGCGGCGCTGCCGGAAGCAGGATACTCATGCAAGATGTAGATCACATTGAGCATTCCGGCACCGCAGTCATTGCAGAATTCATCGCCTTCGGCATTTTGCTCTGATCCGCAGTTCCAGCAATGCTGGTAGCCCTGGTGATCGACAGCCTGATAGATATGCTCGTTGGGTCCTGCTTCGAGTACCTGAGTGATCTCGTAGCGGCCAATCAATGTATCTCCTACGGATAAGGGCGCAAAGTTGCCCTCCTCTGCTTGCGGCTTTTCCCCGTCTTGAGGGGGCTCCTCGCCAGATACGGACTGATCTGTCATGCTTCCACTTACCTCCTTCTGCTCTAACGCAGGAGCAGGAGCAGAATCAAATGAAGGCTGCTTCTCCTGCTTTTGTTCACTCTCTTGCGGCTCTCCGGCTGTTTGCTTTTGCTCGTTGTCGCCGGGCGTAAGCGGAGCTGGCTGACCCTCTGAGGCTTCGGGAACGTTGCTCGCCGGTAGACTGCTACCAGACGGCATGATCACCGTAGGCATGTCTGCGGGATGCGCAGATGTATTCTGCCCCGTGGTTTCTCCCGCTTGCGAGGCTCGCCGTATCTCCGCTTCGTTCTGCCTCCAGAAACGAGAGCGATAGGCCATAACTTTCTCTGGCGAGAGAATCAGCGTGGGCGCCAACGAGAGATCTTCCTCCTCGCCAGAATCCTCTGTGGCAGACTGCTGTGGTTCTACGGTTGCAGGTGAAGCAGTGGCCGGTTCTCTTTCTTCTGCTGGAGCCGAGCTAACAGACTGCTCTGGCTCGGCAACAGAGCCTGCCTGCTCTGGCGCCCTGGCCTGCTCAGCGCGCAAAGGCTGTCCGCAGCTTTTGCAGAACTTTGCATCCTCACGATTTGGCGCGTTACACGACGGACAGAACATAGCTGCCCTCCTTTATAGCTTTTGCATGTATTACTGTCTAGTATGTTACTTACAGTTGTTTCTGCAGGCGCGTTGCCTCGTTATTACTTGGATTAATCATGAGCGATTGGCGCACCATATCCCGTGCTTCAGCCTTCTTATTTGTCTTTACATAGCACGTGGCCATCGCGCTATAGATTTCATCCGCGTCTGGATTGGATTGGCGGGCCTGTTCCAGCGCGCTCAGGGCGAGTTTCCACTGGCGAGCTTTCATGTGGGCCCGGCCAAGCTCATACCAGCTTTCCCACATCAGCGGCTCTAACTGTGTGGCCTGGCGCAGCACGTTAATGGCGTTCTGAGCCTGGTTCATCTTGAGATAGAGCTTGCCTAACGAGGCCAGGATCAAGGCATGGTTGGGGTTATGCTTGAGGCCCTCCAGGAAGTAAGCCTCGGCCTCCAGGTTATAGCCCTGCTCCATCGCGATCTTGCCCAACTGGAAATACACAGCGGCATCGTGCGGTGTAAGCTGCTGGACCTTCGTGAAGGTCGCGTTGGCCTGGTCGTATAATTCCAGGTCATGATACGACATACCAAGCTGGAAGTAGGAATCTACAGCGTCGGCTTTGATTTTCACAGCTTGCTCAAACTGCTCGATAGCCAGTTTAAGATTCTCTCGGTACAGCGCCTGGTCGGTTGACTTGAGCGAGTGGGCATACTGGCGGTAGGCCCGGCCGAGGCCATAGGTTATCTCGTAGCTGGTCTGCCCCGGCACAGCAGCCCGCTTAAACAGATCGATAGCCTCGACATATTTCTTATTGTTCAAATTCTGCAGCGCCAGGCGATAAGCGCTTTGCGGCGTCTGAGCCTGAGTGGCGACCGAGGTGCCAAGCGGACGTGCCTGGATCGACTGACGAGTTACTGGACGCGCCTGGATGCCCACGCTCTGGACGGGCCGCGCGCGCAGAGGCTGGCGGCTTGCTTGCTGGGGTGGCACCGCTCGCCTGTTCTGGTTGAGAGGCTGGCGGTTTATCTGCGGAGGTGGAGCGGCTCGTGCGCCCTGATTAAGCGGCTGGCCATCGCGCTTGCAGAACTTTGCGCCGGGCCGGTTAGCAAGTCCGCATTTGGGGCAGATGATGTTAGCAGCCGCGATGGGCGGCGCTTGTGGCGTCACCATAATCGTCGAGTTGGCTGAGATGGATGGGATTTGCACTGTGGTAGGCGCAACCACCGATCCGGCAGGCAGGCACTGAGCCAGAGCCATACGCATAGCCTCGGCGCTCTGGAAACGCTGAGCCGGCTCTTGCTGCATGGCCTTGATGATCACCTGCTCAACCGGACAGATCACGCGCCCGTTCACCTGGATAGTATGCAGGCGTGGATTCCTGGCCAGAATACTGCCGGGAGCGGGCGTCTGGATCGGTTCCGGCTCGTGATTGGTCAGCAGATGATACATAGTCGCGCCCAGCGAATAAATATCCGAGCGAGCATCGGTCTGAACCAGGCGGCCGGGGTTTTGCGCCGACCGGCGCTGGCCTGGTGCAGTAATCGAGCCAAGATGTTCCGGCGAAGCGTAAGAGATCGTGCCGAGGTTCTCAGTATTGGTGCGCTTGTTGGGATCAAAACGGCGTGCAATACCGAAATCGATCAACTGCACATTGTCGTCGGGCGTAACCATAATATTGCCCGGCTTGAGGTCGCGCAGGATAATCGGCGGAACGCGTGTATGGATATAGCTCAGAGCTTCGCACACCTGCATCATCCATCTGACCACCTTCTGTTCCTCCAGAGGCGCGCTCGTTTCCTCCAGTATTTTCTCCAGGCTCTTGCCGGGTACAAACTCCATGACGAAGTAGTAGTTGCCACGTTCCTGAAAGCTTACACTAATCGAGGGGATGCGCGGATTTTTCAGATTATAGAGCAGGTCTATCTCTTTATTGAAGCGCTCGATAGCAGATTTGCGTTCATCCTCGGGGGTATTCGGGTTGATCAGTAGCTCTTTGACGGCCCAGAAGCGGCCGGGTCTATCAAGCTGTTCGACTTTATAAACGGTTCCCATCCCTCCTTCCCCAAGCACCTGCACAATTTTAAATTTTCTATCAAGAATAGAACCTATTGGAAGCGGCATAGAACATATAACCTCAACAACCAGCCTGGCGCACCTGTACAACTACGGCGCTGATATTATCCTCACCGCCGTTTGCATTGGCGAGATTGATTAACGTATCACAAATTTTTTCTGGATCTTCCTGTTCGGTCAATGCTTTAACCAGTTCCGGTGGGCGCACCATCTCCCAGAGGCCATCGGTGCAAAGCAGCAGTGTGTCGCCGACTTGCAGTGTCTCGTGGAATACGTCAGGATCTACATGTTTGTGCCCGGCGCCCAGCGAATGATAGATAAGGTTGCGATTGGGATGCGTATAGATATCTTCAGGATCAATCTGCTTTGTCTCTACAAGCTTAGCAACCAGCGAATGATCTTTTGTCAATGGGATCAATGTGCCCTTGCGCAGCAGGTAGGTTCTGCTGTCGCCCACGTTAGCGATATGCGCCTGCCCTTTGTATACCAGCGCCATTGTCACGGTAGAACCCAGGCCGCGCGCGCCCGACTGTTCTTCTCCATAGGAGAGGATTGCCCGGTTGGCCTGGCGGATTGCGGCTTTCAATTGCTCTTCCATGGCTTTGGTGGTAAGTGTTTCGGGCAGCTTGCTCGTTTTATTTCTGCTGCTCCTTGCCGGATTCATTTCGATTGTCGCGTCGTCATCCGGGGCAAGCGCATGGAGGCGGGTTGTTTCTTGTTCTGAGATGGGAATGAGCCTCATAGTTGGCTGGTCGTAGATAGAGACCAGGTAGCTTTTGAGCGCGTCGCGAATCTTCTCCACGGCGATGTGGCTGGCTACTTCTCCGGCCTGATATCCTCCCATGCCATCGGCGACAATGAACAGACCCGCCTCGCCGTCTTCTGCGAGAAGAGCGCAGGCATCATCTTCATTTTGTTCACGCTGTTGACCCACATCGGTCTTGCAGGCGGCGATCAGTTTTAGCGGCATAGTAGCAGCTCCCTCACAGAACATGTTTTTACGGTCTCGTTATGCTCAAAATATAGCATATATGATTCGGCAAGGCAAATACTATTATTCAGCCTGTCTGGCCGGTGGATTCTAGTGATCATTTCTTCTTCTACCCTCGACAACGTGAACTATTTTGTATACGTGAGCGAGCGTAGAAAGTTGCAACCAGCCTGCTCGCTCTCTGAAGGACTCTCCTAAAAAATCGGGAGAAGCAGTATGGAGAGTCGGAAGCAAGCTGGATTCAATACAGCTCAAGCGAAGGAATGTCTATTTTGCCTCTGGCAGCGTGCCATCAGATAGTACGCCAAAGTCTTCTGTGTGTTCTGGATAGAGTGGGAGGCCAGCGCCGGGGCCGAGCGCGGAGGGAGGCAGGTTCAGTCTGCCAGCTTTCATCTCCAGCGCTGTGCGAATCAACTGGACCGCGTTGTCCAGACTAAGGATTGCCGTGTTGATTACTAGATCATAGAGCAGTGGGTCGGTCGGATTCTGGTGGTAATGTCTTTGCAGGTAGCGAGCGCGCCCGCTGTCTTTGTAATGGATACGGCTCTGAGCGTGCTGAAGGCTCAGCCCCTCGCGCTGCATGACATAGGCAATGCGATATTCGAGAGGCGCGACGATGCGTACATGCAGGATATCGCGTCGCTCCTTGAGCAGCATCTGGGAGCCACGTCCCACAATGACCACGTGGCCAGCGGCCAGGGCTGCCTCAATCACCCGGTGCATCGTCTCATGGTACGCGAGATCGTATGCTGCCGCCGAGATCTGCATAGCGTCGCCCATCGGAGGCTGCAGGAAGCTCAGACCTTTCAAGAGCTGCATGCCCAGGCTCGCGGCCTGCTCATCGTGGACTGCTGCCTCGTCTACGCTGACTCCTAGTTCCTGTGCTACTTGCACAACCGCCTCGTGATCAAACAGCTTCCAACCAAGCACGCGGGCTAGACGCGCGGCGATTTCACCGCCGCCGCTTCCATACTCGCGTGAGATAGTCACGGCCTGCATCTGCTCGATGCTTGCGGGCGTGTCGTTCGACTTTTCCATTGTCTGTTCCTTCTGCCTGGAATACCAGCCTCTTTCCTGGGCCAGATCTGGTAGTGCATACCAGCCCACGCCTCTCTGTCGTTTCTCTATTTTTTGCACGTTGAGGCGAGGGAAAAAGATACGCCCTCCCCGCATGCTACGAAGCAGTAAACCTCTCCAGGACCGCACGGGCAGCTTGCGTAAGCTGCTCCA